>Ga0209798_10000117_pt1 | contig 43069 bp, 45 predicted proteins | sample DOMMetBare3Fresh_FD_187475 | JGI IMG/M metagenome (GOLD analysis project Ga0209798, IMG submission 187475) | Wetland sediment microbial communities from St. Louis River estuary, USA, under dissolved organic matter induced mercury methylation -... | ecosystem: Environmental > Aquatic >...
GTTGATTAAAGCCGATCGTAACCGCTGATTATAGGGATAGGTGAAGTCTATATGAGTGACCGGATGCTGTCCATCATCAAAAAAAGTATGCTTGCGGCCGTAGCTGTAATCGATGATTTGGTCAGGAATGGCGATATGGGCTGGTGTCATTTGCTGGGTTATGCCGCCAACCGCAGCTACAGCTATAATCTGTTCGACACCTAATTGCTTCAAGCCCCAGATATTGGCCTGGTAGTTGATTTTGTGCGGCGCAATCGTGTGAGGACTACCGTGCCTGGCCAAAAAAACCACCCGCCTGCCAATGAAATCGCCGGTGACGTATTCCGCCGAAGGGGGGCCGTATGGCGTGTCAAGCCGATCGCTCTTGATAATCTTGAGTTCAGCCAGCCGTGTCAAGCCAGTACCGCCTATGATTGCCAGTTTTGTCATAACTTTGTTTGTTTCGAATTTAATATTACTGTTGAAGCGATGACTGAATATCAGTCGGACTTGCTTCCCGGCAGGCATAAATACCTGGTGCATTACGTAAATAGCCCTTGTAATCCATGCCATAGCCAAATAAATACCGGTTCTCAACCTGTAAGCCAACAAAATCGGCTTTTATCGGTTTTTCATGGTCGAGCATCTTATCAGCCAATACCGCACAGTAAACTGACTCAGCACCCTGATTCAGGCAATAATCGTGAATGGCCAGCAGGGTAAAACCCTCATCAAGGATGTCGTCAACGATCAGAACTGTCCGGTCTTTCAGTGGTGTTCCAGGTTTGAGTATCCATTTGATATGGCCGCCTGACGTTGAGTTCTGGTAACGGCTGGCGTTAATCGCATCGATGGTCAGAGGCATGGTTAACCGAGTCAGCAGTTTACCAGTCGTTACGATGCCCCCGTTCATCGCGCACAATATCAAAGGGTTGCGATCGAAAAGAAGGTTGTTGATTTGCCTAGCCATCTCATCGAGAGCTGTTTCAACTTGCCGTTCGGAGAATAGTAAATCAGCGTTAGCCTGAACGTGCCTGATTTCATTAAGCATAGGTGTCATTCAAATGGCTGATAAGGTTGTGATAGTGTCGCCACTTTTCGGTTCTGATCAGTTGTTCGCGTGTTATTTGCGGCTTGCCCTGCATTCGGGCCAGTCTTTGTTCCCTGACCGGATCATTGCTGACCGGCAATGACTCCAGCACTTGCTCGGCGGCTTTAGGGTTATTACAGACCAGCAGCATATCGCATCCTGCCTGTTGGGCAAGACGGGCACGTTCTGGATAATCACCCGCGAATGCTGCACCCGCCATGCTTAAATCATCGCTAAACACCGCACCAGAAAAGTTTAGTTCTTTACGCAAAATTTGCCGGATCCAGAACGAAGAAAATCCGGCCGGATTTGCATCGCATCTCGAATAAACGACATGCGCGGGCATGATGCCTTCCAGACCTTCCTCTATAAGCTGTTTAAATGGTACCAAGTCTTTTGTCCGGATACTGTCAAGGTCTCGATCATCGACCGGTAATGACAGATGTGAATCGAGCGCCACAGCGCCATGACCGGGAAAATGTTTACCGGTAGCAGCCATTCCTGCTGAATTCATGCCCATTCTAAAAGCACTGGCAAGTAGAGTAGCCGATGCGCAATGGTTGGAAAATGAACGATTGCCGATAACTTCGCTAATTCCACAATCAATGTCCAGAACTGGGGCAAAACTAAAATCAATGCCTACAGACAATAATTCCGCTGCCATAAGCCAACCGGCAGGCTCGGCAAGATTTGGTGCTTCGGCATAGCGGCTTGCGGGCGGCAAGCGGGTAAAGCCTTGTTTAAACCGTTGCACCCGGCCGCCTTCCTGATCGACGGCTATCAGAATAGGGCCCTTGCGCGCAGCTCGAATACTGCCAGTTAGCGCCATCAGTTGTTCGGGGTCATGAAAATTACGGGAAAAAAGTATGACGGCGCCGGTGTTGGGATGATTGATTTTATCCCGTTCATGCGGCGCTAGGGTTAATCCCTCAATATCCAGCAAAACTGGACCGATGTTTAAACTAGTTGTCATTGATCAGCATTCAGTTAAAAAATTGGCGGGTTGGCCTATACTTGAAACATTAAAATTTTTACAGTGGGATCTAATATGCGTTTTGTGATGATGTTATTTACTCTTTTATTGATATCTGTTTCTGTTTCTGCGCAGGAAGAAAAAAAGGCAGAAGAGGGGCCCGTAATAGAATATCTGGAATTTACGCCCAAGTTTACCGTTAATTTGGCCGAACCCCGAAAATATTTAATGGTCAATGTGCAGATATTGGCAGAGGGGGCGGAAACTGTTGAAAAAATAAAAAAACATATGCCTGCCTTGCGTCATGAATTGATTATGCTGTTTAGCGGCAGACCATCGGATCAATTGCAAACCATGGAACAGCGCGAAGCACTTAGGCAAGAAACCATTGTCACTGTTCGCAAAGCTTTGGACAAAATTGAAAACGGTGACGGGTTCAGGGATGTCTTTTTTACCGAGTTTTTAATCGATTAATCCGCCCCACGTAAAACGGCGCACAGAAGAAACTCCGAAAGAATTCGTAATACCATTAGGTTACTGGAAGATCATTAAGTAAAAAATCAGGTAGATCCTGTTTTTGAACTTAGCACTGTCGTAATCATCAATTTTCTCTCAAATTCACTTTTACAGTCTCAGGTGTTCCCTGAGTAGCGACAGATGCTCCGCGATCTGTTGCTCCGTGTATGGAACTGCATCAAATTTTCCCCAAACAGGCGCCGGCCAGGCCTTGTCTGTCCGATAGCGGACAATATGATGAATATGCAGTTGCGATACAAGATTGCCGATGGCGGCAATATTAATTTTATCGGCCCGATAAAGTACCGCCAGATTTTCCGCAAGATAAGCGGATTCTTCACTCAGCAGTTGACGATCCGGTTTTTCCAATTGATAAATTTCGCTGATGTCTGGTTTTTGCGGCACCAGTATAATCCAGGGATACTGACTGTCATTCATTATCAAGAGTTGGCATAAGTCAAAGCGGCCAACGGCGATGCAATCCTGTTCCAGGCGGGGATGAAGTTGAAAGGCCATGTAATATAATGGGAAAAATTAAAAACTCTACTTGAATACAAGGCGAAAACCAGTATAAATTACCGTTTGTTGGAAAAAATAACAAATGAAAAAAATGAAAAGGTGAATGCCATGTCCGCCCAACTTTTATCAGTCAGTGCCCAGCCCGATGAAAAAAAAATGGCTGTCTCGTTCCGCTTGGTGTTAAGCCTCTATTTGATCATTCCCGTTTGTTTGCTGTTACAGCTGCTGGACGGCTGGTTTTGGGGGAACAACCTGGCAGAAAACTTACCCAGCAGCCCCTCGCATTATCTTTTGTTCCAGGTGCTTTTCGGAACGCCGCATATCATTGCCAGCACCATTATTTTGATCAGTAATTCTGAGTATCTGAACTTTTATAAACAAAAAATCATTGGCATGTCGATGGCGATTATCATTGTGTTCGGATTCGGCAGTCTGATTATCCCGTATAGTGTGCTTTATCTCATTGTCGCCTTCTGGACGATATTCCATGTGCTGAAACAGCAACACGGCATTGCCAGGGGTATTTGCAAACTGCCGACATGGGCATTCAATCTGATGTTGTGGTTGAGCGTGACAGGTGGCTTTTTTATTTATGTGGGCATTTTTTTGAAAAACAGCCTGGATGCTCATCAGAAAGAATGGATTGTCCAACTGGCCGCTGCGCTTTGCGCATGCTTGATTTTAAGCGCCGTTTTATGTCAACGGTATGTGACGACTGGCTTCGGGAAATGGTTTTTGTGGTCAAATGTAGGCTTGGTGATCAGCAGCTTTTATCTTTTCGTCCAGCAGTATTATTTTTTTGCCATCCTCGTGCCAAGACTGGTGCACGATGCAACAGCCTATCTTTTTTATGTCACTCACGACTACAATAAACATAATCGTCATCCGCAAAATTTTATTTATCGTCAGGCTTGGCGTTGCCACTTACATGTTTTCATCGTATTGCCGTTATTTTCCTTTTTTCTAACCTTCATATTACAGGCCTATGGCGATAAGGCCGTTAATGTCGTTACCGGCTTCTTTTTCGGCATGGAAATCAGCAAAGCGGTCACACTAGGATTATTGGGCTACTTGGGTCTGATGCACTATTACACAGAGGCATTTACCTGGAAACAGGGCTCACCATACCGGCGCTTTATTGCTTTTACAAAATAATGCATGAGCAAGCGGGGTTAATTAGCGTTGGCTTGACGCCATAACTGGCCAATATGTTTAGGCCGGGAGATTTAAAGTCGAGGTGGTTTCTGCGCACAACCCTGACCCGGCTGATAATGCTGAAAAAGTGCACCCTCCTTAGGGGCAGGCAACTGTTTTGCTGATTGCCAACCGTATCATGTATTTTAGAGTATAAGGAATAGGCAATCGGTAAAGGCCGCTATCTGAAAAATTTTTACGGCCACCTTTTCGCGTCAATTCCGAAATTGAAATGCGTTGGGTATATCAAACAAATGTTTATATATCTGGATGCAATCCTTAAGAGCAATGCATATATATTTGTGAATACAAATGATTCACCGCTGAGAAAAGAATAAATTGAATCGATACTTTGAAATTTCTTGCCCTGCTTGACCTTCGTAGCAACCCGTATTTCTGGTGAATATTTTACACTTGTCTAACAAAATCTGGCGGAAGAGCCGCCTGATTAATTGGTTGGAGAAGTTTGGCAACTAATGAAAGCAGATAGGGTCTTTATCAGATAAAAGATGAAGATTTTTTCAAACTTGATTTCGGACGCTAACTGTTGATTTGTTTCCTAGATCAAGAAACGTCACTCTTGGTGCTTACAAGATATGATCGAAACTTTAACAATAATGATAGTATGAGGTGAAATGATGGGCTGGAGAGAACGCAAACACGAAGAAACTTATTCCGATGAAGAAGTGGAAGAAAGATTAAGGGAGGAGCTGCCGCGCTGGTATCTGGAAAATGGCTGGATTCGCCGAAAATACAAAACCAGCGGCTGGAAAGGAACGCTGATGGTGGTCAATACGGTCGGACACTTGGCTGAGGCGGCGTTTCATCATCCCGATCTGACCGTTTCCTATGCTTTTGTCATTGTCAAGTTAGTGAATCATGCCGCCAAAGGCATAACTAATAAGGATTTTGAACTGGCCCATAAAATTGAAGAGGTAATTATGTGGCAGCCTGGAAAGGAAGGCGGTGCATTGGTAGGTACGCCTGATGATCCACGATTCAAATATATCAAATATGATTAATAATTTCATAAGTTCTTGCATGTCAAATGCAGGCTTGAATCCGTCTAAAGACGTGTAAAAGTGCAAAAACTTTCTAAACGATTAAGATTAACTGGGAAGCCAACCATGACTGAACTAAGCCAACACCAAGACGTTAAAGATGAAATCCGGGACGCTATACAATCAGGCTATGATGTTCATCAGAAAATAAAAACTATTACTCTGAACGCCCTGACAAAAAGACAGTTGGATATGGATAATATAAGAACTGTTGCTGAAACAGTGAGCAAAGGTATCAATGAGGGCATGATGACGCAAAGTAAACATGCCAAAGAGCTGTTCGCACAGGCAGCTTCGGCATTGGATGATGCGTTGGCCATTGCGGCGGAAGCATCGAAACTGGCCATTGAAGAAGCAGCTTCGAAAGCAAGTGAATATTCGCAGCATGATCTTGATAGTGCATCCAAAGACTTACTGGATATGGAAGGAATATTTTTAGATACCTTGGAGAGAGTTACCAAAGGTGGCAATCAGGTTGTCATTGATATTGTTGGTGACTTTATCAGCCATGCCCGGCAAAGCGGAACAGCAGTCGGCAATCAAGCCTTAGCTGCTTTGGAAGCGCTGCAAGGGCTGCCGCACTGGGGTAAAGAAACGGTCATATCGACTACAGTCGCGGCAACCGTCACGTTAGCGCAAATAGGCAGCGGCATTTTATTGGGCATTGCTGAAAGTCTGCGGCCATCGCATCAAAAAAATTAATAACCTTGAAACGCTATGTTATGGGAAATGCTAAATGCTGCGCGGGATCTGGGACGAGTCCAAGATATCGCATCCGTATTAATACGCTATGGATTTGGTAGCTTTGTCCGCGTTCTTGGTATCGGCAGTGTATTAGAACGTGCCGGCAGAGTGCTGCATTGGCAACACGCAGAAGAGTTTGTCAAACTTGACCCACCGCAACGCGTCCGACGAGCACTGGAAGAACTGGGCCCGACCTTTATTAAATTGGGACAAATTCTCGCCACGCGTGTCGATTTATTTCCACCTCAATATATCGCCGAGTTTGAAAAACTACTTGATCAAGCGCCGCCTGTGCCTTTTGACGATTTGCTACCACAGATTGAAGAAGACATTGGCGGCAGTATAGATGATTATTTTTTAGAAGTTGACAGACAACCTATTGCTGCAGCTTCCATTGCTCAGGTTCATAAAGCAATATTAAAAGACGGAACACCGGTTATTTTGAAAATTCGACGGCCTGGGTTGCGCAAAATCATTGAAGCGGATTTACGCCTGTTACAACGTATTGTTGATATAGCTGAAGCAGAATCACCTGAAATACGCCGCTTTCATCCAAGAGCGCTGCTGCGCCAGTTTAACCAGTCCCTTCGCCGGGAACTTGACCTTGCCGGCGAATGCAGAAATGCAGAACGGATAGCCGCCAATTTGGCCGACGATCACAATATCGTCATTCCTAAAGTCTATTGGCAATGGACCGGAGAACGGATTAATGTCCAGGAATACATCCAGGGCATCCATGGCAGGGATCTTGGAGCTATGGAAAAAGCAGGGCTGGATAGAAATCTACTGGCTGACCGTGGTACGCGGGCCGTCATTAAAATGATCATGGAAGACGGCTTTTTTCATGCTGACCCGCATCCTGGCAATGTGTTTTATTTGCCCGACAATAAACTGGCATTTATCGATTTTGGTATGGTTGGTCGCTTAACTGAAGAACGTAGGGAGCAGGTGGTCAGTTTTCTGTATGGCATGGTCAACCATTACCCAACTAAAGTGGCAGAAATACTTGAAGACTGGTCGGATAATATTTATACCGATGAATATGTCCTGACCATTGAGATAGAGGCCTTCGTCGATCAGTACAGTTCTCTAACTCTAAAGGATTTAAGTCTTACGGCCATGCTAAGCGATCTGATGGCGTTATTGAGGGATCACAAGCTGATATTGCCGGCCGATCTCGCCTTGCTGATCAAGGCTTATATCACTTTGGACGGGCTCGGCAGGTACCTTAATCCGGATTTTAATACCTTAAACTTTGCGGCTCCCTATATTCAGGAAATCATGATGGAACGATACCGGCCCGAAGTTATCGCCAAGCGGGGGTGGCGAAATTTGATCAGCGTCACTGATTTGCTGTCAAGTTTGCCCAAAGATTTGCGAAAGCTGTTACGGTCAACCAGAAAAGGGGCCTTTCAAGTCGATATCACCGTCAGGCACCTTGATCGCTATGTGAATACCATTGATGGCGCCATTAGCCGGTTAACAATGGGTATGGTGACCGCTTCGCTTATTATCGGATCGTCCATTATTATGACGGTAACAGGCGGACCGGAATTATTCGGTTTGCCTGCATTCGGATTTCTGGGGTACACTTTTGCCACCCTGGGGGGTATCTGGTTACTGCTTTCTATTTGGAGAAGCGGTAATAATCGGTGATCCCGTGGATAAACCAAATTAAAAATGCAGGGCAGGCAGACAGACCATAATGTTAAGCTCAAAATTTGACAAACTTTGGTGTCTGATGATTCTGGCATGTATTATGCGAAATTATGAAATCAGGCTTTAGTCTTAGGAGATATCAGATTTTTAGGCTATTGCTTGTCCCATAATTGTGCTCTTAAGCCTTAGTAGAGACAGTCTGGACAAAAAACTCACTTTCACCGAGGCGATAAATTATAGGTGTTCAAGTTCGGTCAGATTCAGTGTTCAAATAAATCAAAATATACGTCCACTTGAATAAACGATCATTTCATCATTTCCTTTTTAAAGACCGTATCGAGTTTTCTATTGATATCCTGGTTATACGAGTTTGTATAATCGGGCTCAGCCGGTGAGATTGCTGCCGGTTTGACCGGTGATGGAGGGGGCAATGGCGCAGCGGATCCCGGCTGGGCGGTTTGTTGGGCTGGGTCAAGTCTGAAAGTATCGCCGTATGTGGTGTCGACATCAAAATCTTCCCAGATGTAGACGGGATGCGCGATAGGTTTGGTAGGCAGCGGTATTGTAATCAAATCGGCGGCGGCAACGCCAAGACGTCCGGCGGTATGCACCAGCCCTTTAAATAATCCGCCGAATATCCCGTAAAACACATTACTTTGATTGGTAACGTTAATCATGTTTTTCGGTATCTCCAGCCAGGCGGTACCGAGGTTGGCGACAGAGCGGACTGCTTTTTGACCAACTTTGGTACCATAACTTTGCTGCATATACTGATCTTCCGCGCTGCTGACTGGAGTATAAACGGCAAACAGGCCGGTAACCAACAAGGCTGCAAAAATACGAGTGAATTTAGTCATGGCATATCCTGCGGATGATTATTAATAAAGGTTTGCGGATAAAAACCAGTAGAAAAATTGCCCCATTCTTAAACAGGGAAATTTAAGGAACCGGATTTTTAAACTACGCTTAATTAAAAATCAGTATAGCAGAGCTTTTAAAATTATTTTTTCAATGCTTTGGCGAAAGCGTTAGCCATTGTTCCTTGTTGTGGTTGCGGTTGTTTGGGTGTGCCCGCTGATTTTTGCCGGTCGCGTACCGTCTTTATTTCGACGTTTCCGGGTTCGGTTTTCATCGACAAGGAAATACGTTTGCGCTCGGTATCGACCTCAAGCACCCTGACTTTCACCATATCCCCGGTTTTTACTGCGTCCCTGGGGTGCTTGATAAACTGATCGGATAAATGCGAAATATGCACGAGTCCGTCCTGATGCACGCCGATATCGACAAAAGCGCCGAAATTGGCCACATTGGTGACGATACCTTCTAGCGCCATGCCCGGTTGAAGATCGGTGATTTTTTCGATGCCGGCTTTAAACTGGACGCTTATAAATTCCGGTCTGGGATCCCGTCCAGGCTTTTCCAATTCCCGCAGAATATCGGTTACCGTTGGCAGTCCGAACTGGTCATCGATGTAATTGGCCGGATTCAGGCTACGCAAGAAACTGCTCTGACCGATCAGTTCGCGAATCGTTTTGCCCGTGTTATCCAGAATTGCTTCCACGACAGGATACGCTTCCGGATGAACCGATGAAGCATCCAGCGGATTGTCGCCATTCATGATACGCAGGAACCCCGCCGCCTGTTCAAAGGCTTTATCGCCAAGACGAGGCACTTTTTTTAATTGATTGCGGTTGGCAAACGGGCCATTTTCATTGCGAAAAGCGACGATATTTTCACTGACGCTTGCCGACAAGCCGGACACCTGTTTTAACAGGGAAACCGAAGCCGTATTGACATCAACGCCCACGGCATTCACGCAATCCTCGACAACGGCATCAAGCCCGCGGGCCAGTTGTGATTGATTGACGTCATGTTGATATTGGCCGACTCCTATCGACTTAGGGTCGATTTTAACCAGTTCGGCGAGCGGGTCCTGCAAGCGTCTGGCGATGGAAACCGCACCGCGCAAAGAAACATCGAGGTCGGGAAATTCCCGGGCAGCCAATTCCGAGGCCGAATAAACCGAAGCGCCGGCTTCCGAAACTATAATTTTGTTAAAATGCAATTCGCCATGCTGTTTCATGAGCTCTGCAACCAGTTGGTCGGTTTCCCGAGAACCGGTGCCATTGCCGATGCTGACCAGTTGCACGCGATGCTGTCCGATTAATTTTGCCAACATGGCGATAGCTTCGTCCCACTGTTTACGGGGTGGATGAGGGTAAATGGTTTCGGTAGCCAGTAATTTGCCCGTGGCGTCCACAATGGCAACCTTGACGCCGGTGCGAATACCAGGGTCCAGACCCATCGTTGCCTTGTGGCCGGCAGGAGCGGCCAGCAGCAGATCCTTTAAATTGCTGGAAAATACGCGGATGGCTTCTAGTTCGGCGGCTTCCCGTAGCCTTACTCTTAAATCCAGATCGATACGTGGGAACAGTTTGATTTTCCAGGCATAACGGGCGGTTTCTGCTAGCCAGCCGTCGGTCGGTTTTGTGGTATCCGTTACATTCAAACGCAGTGCGACCATCCTACTGCAAAGATCATGTTCTTCCTCGTCACCAACAGCCGGCTTCAACGTCATGGTCAGCATTCCTTCATTCTGTCCACGAAATAAGGCCAAGGCACGGTGTGAAGGAATTTTGTTGATTGCTTCTTGAAAATCGTAATAATCCTTGAATTTTTCGCCTTCTCGTTCTTTCCCGTTTGCCACTTTGGCATGCAGGAAGCCTTTTTGCCAAAGTCGCTCACGCAGTTCGGCCAATAATCCGGCATCTTCTGAAATCCGTTCCATAATAATTTGCCGTGCGCCGTCCAACGCGGCGGCAACATTGGGGACGCCTTTATCGGCATCGATATAGCCAGCTGCGATCTGTTCCGGAATGAATGTCCGGTTATCCAATAAGGCTTCGGCTAAGGGCTCAAGCCCCGCTTCACGGGCGATTTGCGCCTTTGTCCGCCGTTTTGGTTTGTAGGGCAAATACAAATCTTCCAGCATAGTCTTGGTACCAGCGTCCTTGATGGCCTGCTCCAGTTCTGGTGTCAGTTTGCTTTGAGAAGCAATGCTGTCAATAACAGTTTGGCGTCTTTCGTTAAGTTCGCGCAGGTAATACAAACGCTCTTCCAGTTGCCTTAATTGCGTATCGTCGAGTCCGCCGGTGATTTCCTTTCGGTAACGGGCGATAAAGGGAACGCTAGCGCCTTCGTCCAGCAGCGCTATCGCTGCTTTGACTTGTTTGAAATTGACAGATAGTTCTTTGGCAATGTTTAAGGTGACGTCCATCGTGGGTATCAATATGGGCAATGTATGGTTTAAATGTATCTATTGTAACAGTGATAGCTTTATTCACAGGCTTTATATACAATCCCTCAACCGCTGAGGAGATGGCATGTCAAGTATAAAAAACCGTTTTGTAAAACAACTTTTTATCAGCTTTGTGGATCTCGCTCCTATTGTTGCTGTAGTGCTAGTGTTTCAGCTATTGATTGTCCGGCAACCGGTTCCCGATCTTGTCAATTTATTGGCCGGCATCGTTTTTGTCGTGATGGGGCTTACGCTTTTTATTCAAGGTCTGGAACAAAGCCTGTTTCCGTTGGGCGAAGCGATGGCTTATGCGTTTGCCCGTAAGGGCAGTTTATTCTGGTTATTGGCGTTTGCTTTTTGTCTGGGATTTGGCACCACAGTTGCCGAGCCAGCACTAATAGCCGTAGCCACGGAAGCGGCGAATATTGCTGGCAAAGCCCATTTTATCGAGCAAACCAGTGCCGCCAAGATGCATTATGCCTTAGGGTTGCGTTTTACCGTGGCTTTATCGGTGGGTTTTGCCATCGTTATTGGCGTGCTAAGAATTCTCCGCGGCTGGCCTTTATATTACCTGATTATCGGTGGGTATTGCGGGGTGATGATCATGACACCTTTTGCCCCTGCGGAAATCATTGGCATCGCTTACGATTCGGGCGGTGTAACCACATCCACTATCACCGTGCCGCTGGTTACCGCGCTGGGCGTGGGGTTGGCCACGGCCATCAAAGGCCGCAATCCGATGACGGACGGCTTCGGCCTGATTGCCTTTGCGTCATTGACGCCGATGATTTTTGTGATGGCTTACGGGATGATGATATGATCGAATGGATCCAGCATTTTGCGTCGACATTAATGACCACCTGTCGGGACTTTTTCCCCATCGCCGCCATTATCATCGGTTTTCAATTGCTAGTGATCCGGAAACCGTTGCCCCATCCGAAAAAAATACTGGTTGGTTTTTTATATGTTTTGCTCGGCATTACCTTTTTTCTGGAAGGCCTGGATAAAGCCCTTTTTCCGCTTGGCAAATTGATGGCATCGCAGTTGACTAAGCCTGAGTTTATGGGTTTAAATCCGGGCGAGGCTGGACTCAATTGGCAATCCTATTATTGGATTTACATTTTTGCAGCCAGTATTGGTTTTACTACCGCCTTAGCCGAGCCTTCACTGCTTGCGGTTGCTATTAAAGCCGAACAAATTTCCGGTGGCGCAATCCGTGCGTGGGGCTTACGGATTGCGGTCGCGATAGGCGTTTCTTGCGGGTTAACGTTAGGCACGTTTCGGATTGTGACTGGAATTGAGCTTTATTATTTTATTCTAGCGGGTTATTTAATGGTAATGATCCTGACTCTGTCTGCGCCAAAACTGATTATTGGACTAGCCTACGATTCCGGAGGCGTCAGCACCTCGACCGTGACTGTGCCGCTTGTTACCGCCCTGGGACTAGGATTGGCTCAAGCAGTGCCAGGCCGCAACCCTTTGTCGGACGGCTTCGGGTTAATCGCTTTTGCCTGTCTTTTTCCTATTATCACCGTGCTGAGTTACGCACGCATTGCCCAATGGCTTGGCAAAAGCAATCCTTCCACCAAATCCTGAGGAAAATCATGCATTTCAAATTAATTATTGCCTTTGTCGAGGATGATAAAACCGACTTGGTACTTGAAACCTCGCGCCAGTGTGGAGCTAAAGGCGCAACCGTGATCAATCATGCTCGCGGTGAGGGTATGAAACAGACCAAAACCTTCTTTGGCCTGACATTGGAAACTCAACGCGATGTCCTGTTGCTGCTGGTCGAAGAGCATATCAGCCGGCATATTCTGGAGAAAATTGCCAAGGTTGCCGAGTTCGACAGCACACCGGGCACCGGCATTGCCTTTCAGATCGATGTGGAAGATGCGATTGGCGTCATGCGTCAGGTTGAAGAATTAACTCATGAACTTGAGGATAAGATATGATGGAAAACCGCCTAGTCATTCGGGTAAGAGATGTGATGAAAACCGATTTCGGTACCATTGACGGAATCGCTACTATAGCCGAAGCCTTAAAGAAAATGAAAACGCTAAAGACCGCTGTTCTGATCGTCAACAAACGGCATGACGATGATGAATATGGCATGATTAATTCCGGTGATATTGCCCGCCATGTGCTGGCTAAAGACCGCGCGCCAGACCGGGTCAATGTTTATGAAATCATGAGCAAGCCGGTGATTTCGGTGCATCCGGACATGGACATCCGCTATTGTTCGCGCTTATTCGCCAATTATAATCTGGTCAGGGCACCGGTTATCGAAAACAATAACGTAATCGGCATGGTGAGCCCCAATTCGCTGGTGCTGGATGGGCTCTACAGAACATTTCAATGAAATGGCATCCCGGCTATAATAACAGTAAACTACGCGCGCAGAATCTGGACAATGAACGGCTAAAAGTCAGGTTTCAATGTTGTAATTCTGTAATAAGCATCAATTTTTTCCGTGAAAATGCACTCCTTGTATTTTTCATTTTTCGGAGGTGATGAAATCATGTACGTGATCGTTAGTAATAGGAGTTTTTCAAAATGGCAACAGGTATTGTAAAGTGGTTTAATAATACAAAAGGTTTTGGCTTTATTGAGCCATCGGAAGGCAGCGAGGACGTTTTTGTCCACCATTCGGTCATTCAGGGCGAAGGCTTTAAAACCCTAAGTCCAGGACAGGCTGTCAGTTTTGATTTCGAGTCCGGTCCAAAAGGCTTGACTGCCACAAATGTTTGTCCTAAGTAGGCAACTTATCAATCCAACGCAAGCGGATAATGACGCCGTTTAGATGTCCTCAATAATATGGCATAGGAGTCGATTCTACACGTTGTGAAGGAACGGTTGTGCATACATCAAGCTTAGAGAGTTTTTATGCGCCGTTCCTTCATAGATACCAGAGAGTGACGACTTTTGATGGTTTGTTTCTGTTGTTAAATTATGAAGCGATTAAATAAAATTACAATCGTGTATCAAGGGTTTTAACCGGTTTGTAGAGGTCAATTTTGCATGATGAATAGATGACTGGGCTGTTCAAGTCATTGTTCTAGATTGCGGGCATGCCGCCAAGAGATCCGTTTTCTTCATTCGAAGATGCATTTACGAATGGGTCCTTCATGCCGCAACGAGAAAATATTCAGAAACTCCGTAGGTATCGATGCCAACGCTTACCATGTTGATCGCGAAGCGTTGTCGTCGGTTACCTAGCGTTATATGTTTCGACCGGCAGCAGTCCTCAGGTGGAAAGCTGGAATTGAAGTGAAGAGTATTATGATCAGATAGTTCAATTATTATGACTATTTCAAAGGGCGTCCTTTGCCATCCAAGCTTATATTCCCGGAAAAAAGCAATAATGCATCCACAAAACCCCATTGTGGAGCAAATACGATAAATCCCGCATAAATCAGGATTGCGGTCAGAGCCAGTTGCGCCAAGGCAATCCGGTAATAGCCAAGATAAAGCCTATGCACTCCCAGCCAACCCAGAAAAATGGCCAGAAACACAGCCAAATATTTATATTTGACAGCTTTGGGTTTTTCCATGTGCACGCCCAGCAATTTGACTTGCGTAGCTGACATATTTTCCGGGACGAAACTAACCTCATCACCGTTATCCGGCGGCACATCTTCGTGCCAGTTATCCAAATGGAACTCAAATATTTCCCCGTCGCTTGTTATCGCCCCGCTTTGACTATCGGGATCATAGCTTTCAATCTTTCCGATCATTATTGTGTACCTTGTTCATGAATACGAATCTCACTTCAAATTACTGCAGCAAATTCTACAAGCCAAATTATTAAATTAGCAGTAGTTGCAAGCATCAAACAAGACTGGTCGTTAATCATCTGTTAATCTTACGGCCAGGACATCACAATGGGCATGATGTAAGACGCTGTTGGCGGTTGAGCCCAATAATAAGGCAAATCCATGCCGGCCGTGAGAGCCTATAACAATCAGGTCGACATCGTTTTCATTGGCAATTCGGATGATTTCCTGTTTAGGGCTACCCATTTCCAGCCATACCCCGCTGTCGCTAACATTCAGTTGTTCAGCAAGTTTGGCCAGTTTGCTTTTTGCTGCGGCTAATAATTCTGCTGTTAGGTCGAGATCGAAGGGTAGATCAAGGCCATAACCCGAATCGGTGATAGGCATGCTGTCCACGACATGGACGATGCTTAGCTTCGCCTGATATCGATCGGCAAGATCCTTTGCTCTGCTGGAAACAATGGCATCGTTTTCAAAAAAATCCACCGCCAGTAATATGTGCTTATAGTTTTCCATCATGTTTCCTATTCAGTTCCGGCAATTTCAGGAAATAACAAAGCAATCACCTGATAAGTTGCCAAAATATATAAAATTGCCAAGCCAAAACTGTAAATGAGTCTTTGCTCTAATGCATGATGAATAATATGGCTAATTACCGCACATTGCCAACCAATCAATCCAAGCATCAAAGCAAACACAAGCCACCCGCCATGGCCAGTTTCCATTGATAAAATTCCAGGTAGAGCCAAAAAATTGATCAGGGTATCCGTGCCCAATAATGCGCAGCTGACCTGATAAAATCGTTGTAACTTATGCTCAATGTATAATATAACCCAGCTAAATCCTATTATCAGCAGGATTTCAACAATTATTTGTAGAAAAGCATTAAACCAGTCTGTATTGATAGCCAGCATCAAAAACCGGATACCGGTATAAATGATTGCCAATAGTCTAAGCAGCCATACAGAATAGGGTATATCCTGTGGACCTTTTTTAAACAGGCAGATTTCAAATAGTATTTTTAATATATCGTACATTGAACATTTTCTGAGTTAATCGAAGTTATTTAGCTTCTTCAAGTCTTTCTTCGGCCTCAAGCCATTCTGCTTCGGCGTTTTCCAGGGCCTTGTCAATCTGTGCCTTACGCTCAAGCAATTCTTTTAAGCGCATTTTTTCGGTATCCGCATAAATTGAAGGGTCAGCCAATTGCTGCTCCAATCGTCTCTGTTCAAGATGATATTTTTCCACTGTGGATTCTGCCTTGTTTAAGGCATCAAATAGCGGTTTATTTTTTTTTCGCCATTCTGCATCCAGTTTTCTCTGATCTTTACGCGATATGCTTATACTTGGTTCGTGATCATTTTTTTCTTGTGCTGTTTTTCGTTCCGCCAGCCAAAGACGGTAATCGTCAAGATCCCCTTCAAAAGGGCAGGCTTTGCCGCCGGCTACCAGAAAAAACCGGTCCGTCACCGATCTCAATAGATGCCGGTCATGTGAAATGACGACGATTGCACCCCGATAATCCTGTAATGCCACACTTAGCGCGTGGCGCATTTCCAAATCAAGATGATTGGTAGGTTCGTCCAGCAGTAAAAGATTGGGGTTCTGATAGACCAGCATCGCCAATACCAGGCGGGCTTTTTCACCTCCAGAAAAGAGTTTCACAGCTTGCAATACCTTATCGCCCTGAAAGTCGAAACCGCCCAGAAAATTGCGTAAGCCCCTTTCGGATGCCTGTTGGTTCAGTTGCTGTAAATGCCATAAAGGAGTCTCGTCAAGTTGTAATTGTTCCAGCTGATGCTGGGCAAAATAACCGATTTTTAAAGCTTCCGCTTCCTGTCTTTTGCCCGTCAATGGCGACATTTCGCCCGCGAGTACTTTAACAAGACTCGATTTTCCAGCGCCATTTGCACCCAAAAGCCCAATACGATCGCCAGGCGCTATGCTTAGGTTTGCTTGTTCTATGACTTTGATCTTGCCGTAGCCGATATCGGCCTCCTCCAGAACCAATAAGGGATTGGGCATTTTTCCGGGAGTACCGAAGCTGAAATCGAAAGGCGAATCGACATGGGCCTGGGCGATTAACTCCATACGTTCCAGGGCTTTGATTCGGCTTTGCGCCTGTCTGGCTTTAGTCGCCTGTGCTTTAAATCTATTGACAAAACTTTGTATATGGGCAATATCCCGCTGTTGTTTTTGATAAGCAGATTGTTGTTGAGCCAGCTTTTCTGCACGCATTCTTTCAAACGCCGAATAATTACCGGTGTATATTTCAACTTTATTTTGTTCGATATGAACAATATGATCGGTAATCGTGTCGAGAAAGTCCCGATCATGGGAAATCAGCAATAAAGTGCCAGTATACAGGCATAGCCAGTCCTGTAACCAAATGACAGCATCCAGATCCAGATGGTTGGTCGGCTCATCAAGCAACAGCACATCGGAACGACACATGAGAGCCTGTGCCAGATTCAGCCGCATGCGCCAGCCGCCGGAAAAAGAACTGACCACTTTTTGTTCCTGATCAGCAGTAAAACCCAGGCCATTTAGCAAGCGAGAAGCCCTTGCCTGTGCACTATAACCGCCAATATTTTCCAGCGAGGCATGTAATTCAGCCTGTTTTAAACCATCATTGATTTTTTCCGCCTTGAACAATTGCTGTTGCAAATCCCTTAATTCCTGATCGCCGTCGATGACATAATCAATAGCCGAGTAAGCAGTTGCGGGCGTTTCCTGGGCTACATGCGCGATGGCAAGCCCTGGCGGCATTGATAAATCACCTTCGTCCGGATGCAGCTCATTTTTGATCAGTGCGAACAAACTCGATTTACCGGCGCCATTAGCGCCGGTAAAACCGACTTTCTGGCCTTTGTGGACGATGAAAGAGCTCTGCTCGAACAACAGTCTTGTGCCACGGTGCAAAGCAATATTTTTAAAGTTCAGCATGGAAGGGATTAAAAAGCTTCAAGGTACTTGGTGCAAGGTGAAAATTCCGAGCCTTGAATCTCTTTTCAAGCAAATCGCGCAATCATTTTTTCCACTTGTTCGGAAAATTGTTCGAGATTGCCTTTTTTTACCGTATCGACCGGTATGACCAAGGCGGTTTTTAAATCCAGGTAGATGTAGACATAACGTTTGCCGTATTCCAGTCTGACCATGTCCGACCACGCCATTTTATTTTTGCCGCTGGGTGATTGTTCCAGCAGATAATTGGGATTTGCAGGGTCTATCGTTAACGTGTAAGTACCAAACATCAGGTGTTTTTCTCTAGGCGTATAGTTTTTAAGTATTTGCCTGCTTAAGTCAAGCCGCATTAACCTGGGCGATAACCATGCCCATAAAATTGCCAGTGCAAGAATGTATGCTGATGATTTGATGTCGACATAATAGTAATAATAATAAGCGCTAATCAGTACCATGATGGCCGGAACAATCCAGCGATTCTTTCTTATATTGTTCTGGTATTCATCGGTTTTCATGAAGAGCATTTCATTAAATTTGACTAAATCTTCTTCCCGAAACTCGTATTCTATTTCTAACATGTTGTTTTACTATGAATATAGGTTAAAAAATTCTAATGCATTTTTATTTTTGTATAGGCGCTACGTCTAAACAGATTGGAAAGCGTTAGCATAGCGGTTCTAAAATAACCGTGAATGGCAATCTGATGCATTTTATATAACGACAGGTAAACCAACCGGGCGATAAACCCGCCGACACTGACAGAGCCCATCAGATTGCCCATCATATTGCCCACGGTCGTATATCGGCCCAGAGAAACCAATGAACCGTAGTCATGATAAACGTATTTCACCAGCGGACCGCCTGTTAATCGGTTGACAATGGATTTGTATAAAGTCGTTGCCTGTTGATGTGCTGCCTGCGCGCGGGGCGGCACATTGCCTTGATAGCCTTGCCAGGCACAGGCTGCGCAATCGCCGATTGCGAAAATGTCATCATCCTTGGTTTTTAAGCACCCATCGACGATTAACTGATTCAGCGAGTTGGTTTCCAGTTCATCAAGTTGCTGCAGCCAGTCGGGTGCTTTAATGCCTGCAGCCCAGACTTTAAGATCTGCTTCGATGAATTCGCCATCGTGGGTGGTAATTCCAGTTTTGGACACTTCGCTTACTCGGCGCCCCAATTTAAGGTCTATGCCCAAGTTAATGAGTTGCTGCTGGGTGGCATTGGCTAATTTAACCGGCAATGCCGGTAAAAGTTGAGTGGATGCTTCAATTATGGTCAGTTTAACATTATTGGGTTCTTTCAGCCCGTAAGCCGCCAGAAGATTTGTGACTTCATGCAATTGTGCCGACAACTCGACACCGGTAGCTCCGGCGCCGACGATAGCGATGGATAATGGCTTCACATTCGCGGTACTTTTGCCTATATATTTTTTCATATAGGCTTCGAGCAATTGTTTTTGAAACTTAAAGGCTTGCAAGGTGGTATCCAGAAACATGCAGTGTTCTGATACACCCTTGATGTTAAAAGTGTTACTTACACTGCCAATCGCCATGACCAGGGTGTCGTAAGTAAAAGTGCGCTTGGGAATAAGCTCTTCGCCGCTGTCACTCAGTGTAGGGCTGACATAAATTTCTTTTTTCTTTCTGTTTAAGCCCTCCATTTTGCCGAGTCTGAAGCGAAAATGATTGCGAAAGGCCTGGGCCAGATAATCGATCTGTTCCGATTCATCGAGGGTACCGGCGGCGACTTCATGGAGGAGCGGTTTCCATATATGCGTCGAGGTGTCATCCAACAGCATGACTTCGGCCAGGCCTTTTTTGCCCACTTTGCGACCCAGACTGGTAGCAAGTTCAAGACCCGCCGCCCCACCGCCGACGATTACAATTTGATGTTTTTGATTTTTATCATCAGCCATTGTTTAACTTCCCCCGAGAAATGTTGGTTTGCACGTGACCATGCAAACATAGGCATGGGGCTAAAGGTGCAAGTCAAAAGGAAATAATCAAATATCTAATACAAGCCATTTATTTGCCTTTAACCTTGTGCTTTTCCTATTCCTTACATTATATCGAATCAACGCATTTCTAGCTGATTTCCATTGAAAGACTTTGATTGGTCCTAGAACAGACCGCTTATTTTGCCGTCATCATCAATATCAATTCGTTCTGCGGCAGGTGTCTTCGGTAAGCCGGGCATTGTCATCATGTCGCCGGCAATGGCGACGATAAAGCCAGCGCCGTTGGCCAGCCGCACGTCCCTGATTTCCACTGTATGGCCGGACGGCGCGCCTTTGACACCAGGGATGGTCGAAAATGACATTTGAGTTTTTGCCATGCAGATAGGGAAATGGCCATAGTCCATGTTCCATGCCGACAGTTGCGCTTTCACTTTGGCGCTGGCAGTGATGCCAGAGGCACCGTATAACTTGGTGGCGATGGCTTCAATTTTGTCCCAGAGGCTTTCCTTTTCATCATAGACAAAACTGCAGCCCGGTTCACGATGGTCAACGATATCGATGATAGTCTTGGCCAATTGTTCAGCCCCGGCGCCGCCTTGAGCCCAATGCCTGGAGACGACGCAGGTTGCCCCCAACGATGTGCACAATTTCACGGCAGAAGCAACTTCCGCATCGGTATCAAAGGTGAAATGGTTGATGCAAATCACGCAGGGCAAGCCGTAATGCCGAGTAATATTTTGATAGTGTCGCTCAAGATTGGCGAAGCCATTTGCCAAAGCCGCCAGATTTTCTTCATTCAGGCAGTCCTTAGCCACTCCACCATGGAATTTTAGAGCTCTGATCGTGGCGACCAAAACGACTGCTGATGGCTTCAGTCCCGACATCCGGCATTTAATGTCAATGAATTTCTCCGCGCCCAGATCAGCGCCAAATCCGGCTTCGGTGACCACATAATCGGCCAGTTTTAACGCGGTTTTGGTGGCAGTAACCGTGTTGCAGCCGTGCGCAATATTGGCAAACGGCCCCCCGTGAATAATGGCGACATTGTTCTCCAGAGTTTGCACCAGGTTCGGTTTGATGGCGTCTTTTAACAAGGCGGCCATGGAACCCTGGGCATTCAGGTCGCTGGCATAAACAGGCGTGACCTTGTCGGTTTTATAACCAATCACGATGCGGCCCAGGCGCTCTTTCAGATCGGAACGGCTGGTCGCCAGACATAATATCGCCATGACCTCCGAAGCGACCACGATGTCATAGCCGTCTTCACGCAAATAGCCGTTGGCAACGCCGCCCATGCCGACAATGATATTGCGCAGGGACCGGTCGTTCATGTCGACCACCCGCCGCCATTGAATACGTCTAGGATCAATGTCCAGCGCGTTGCCGTGATTGATGTGATTGTCTATCAACGCGGACAAAAGATTATGGGCAACACCGATGGCATGAAAGTCGCCTGTAAAATGCAAATTGATATCTTCCATCGGCACGACTTGTGAATAGCCGCCGCCGGCCGCTCCGCCTTTGACGCCAAAACAAGGCCCCAATGACGGCTCTCGCAGGCAAATGATGGTTTTTTTGCCTAGGCGGTTCATTGCATCACCCAGGCCGACCGTCGTTGTCGTCTTGCCTTCGCCCGCTGGGGTGGGGCTGATGGCGGTTACCAGAATCAGCTTGCCGTCCGGTCGGTCTGCCAGACTTTTGACATATTCCAGAGACAGCTTGGCTTTGTAATGTCCATAAGGGTCAAGATGTTCTGCATCGATGCCGTATTGTTCTTTAGCCAAACCGATGATCGGTTTCATTTTGGCATGTTGGGCGATATCTATGTCTGACATTGTTTTATTCTCAGTGGGGCATGTATTTGGAAGTATAAGGAAAGACCGCTCGATAGCTATTTTTTCCCTATCAAACGTTCGCCAATTTCAAGATAGGCGGAAAAAGCTGAGTCATAACTGAGTAAGCAGGCGTTGTGAATAAGCGCAGTTGATATGATGATTCGGTCTTGTGGGTCTTTATGGTGTTCGGGTAAAGCCGCGGCCTGAATGCCAATCTGAGCAGTTACTGGTAAAATTTGGATTCCTGTGCTGGTTTCCACTTCACTAAACCATTGTTCGAAGGACGTGCCTAAGTCAATACGGCCGTGGCGGACTAACCAGGCCATTTCAAAACATGAAATCGCCGATATACTGACCTCTTCTGTTTCCTCGATCAAGGCGAGTATAGCCGGCGATAATGTCTCGGGTATTTGGTTAACCCACCAGTGCCAGATATGCGTACCCAGAACTATCATTCGTTTTGACCCCAATCTTCAGGGGGAATGGATGACAATACATCACCGAATTCTTTTACCCGTCCTGCCAATTGAGGGGGAGGCGAACGGCGTTTTTGAATGATTTTAGGCTCATTTTCATCAAGCGTGATAACTAATACTTCAACCCGCTGGTTAACAAAAGAATCCGGTAGCTCGATAACGAGGCGAGGCGTGTTTAGAACTTGGATGGTGCGTTGAATTTGCATGATTGTTCCGATGTGGCCTAATTTGTGTAGGAGCGTGTAGGCTGGGCAGAGCGCATTAAGCTCAGCGCCTGTATTGTCATTTTTCAATGGGCTTCATTCACAACCTACAAGCTATTGTTTTATCAAAAGAATGCCGTGTTTTTGACCGTATTGTTGTTTTATCTTTTTGTAGAGTTCATTCCCTTGATCGATCAGAAGCTTTAGTTTATCTTTTTTGTAATTTTCATATAAGCACTTTGAAACGACGTCTAAATCCAATTCAATGTCATTTTCTATGCAGCCTGATCCAAGTCGGGCTATTAAAGCAATGTCAATATCCTTAATGTAATGTTCATTTTTCTCCAATTGACAATAACTCTTGTCTAGTAGTGTTTCCAGATTATTTTGAGGGAAAAAATTGGATTTCAAAAAAATAGAAATCGCTCTTTTAATATCTGTTGAGGTTATTTTTTTATCATCAAGCTTTCCAATTACGGCTTCAACTAATTCATCCTTAGGTAAAGGTGGCAGTGTTATCAATACACTGTAAATTTTAGATAAATAATCGCTGGGAACTGAAGGCCAACTTTTTTCTTTCAATAACTTTTGATACGTTTCTACCAGTGCTGTAATTTCCTGCTCACCTTTTTTTGCTCTTAACGAATCAGTGTTTTGATTTTTGGATAATTTAGGTGCGGCTAGCCAAGTTTTGGCATCATCGGAACAAACCAACTCAATTGAGTCAACCGACTTTAAAAAATCGCTGAAAGACTTGAAGCCTAATGATTTTTCGTCAAAGGCGCTATCGATATTCATCATGACGCTTTTTAATGGAGAATAGGGCACAGGCTCCTCGAAAGATTTCAGTGCTTTTTCGACTTAATCAATAGCGTCTTCCAATGCCAATATATTAATAGTTTCCTCGGTAATATCGGTATAAATATATCTTGAGCAAGATGTTTTGACGCTTTCACTCAACGCAGACCTCGGCCCAACACCAATCACTTCTTTGCCAATTTCCCTTAAGCGCATAAATAATGGCGAAAAATCAGAGTAGCCGGTTGCAAGAACAAACCACTCTACATCATTTAATCGTAGCGCGTATTCCATGACATCAATAGTCAACTGTATGTCGGAAAAGTTTTTTCCACTGATGGGGTGATAATTATGAATAAGCTCAAAGCCTGATCGATTCAAAATTCCTTGAAAATTTTGTAGGTTTTGATTGATCCAGTTGCCATAAGCCCTACGAACAATAATTTGCCCCGTAGAGCTTAATTCGGATAAAAGTTTTTCCGGGCCGTCCTCTTTTACCCATTGGGTCAGATTTTCAACATCTATGAATATCGCAATCTTTGAACTTTTCATTTGATCAGAAGCCAAATTTGAGATTCATATTTGTTTATTCAAATCAACCATAAACAGGAAACCGCGCACAAAGATTGCCCACTTTTTGCCGCACAGCCGCCAACACGTTTTCATCGTCCATATTCTCCATCACGTCGCACATCCAATGGGCTATTTCGGTCACTTCTGCTTCCTTGAAGCCGCGAGTCGTCGGTGCCGGTGTGCCGACGCGGATGCCGCTGGTGACAAAAGGCGATTGAGGGTCATTCGGCACGGCATTTTTGTTGACCGTGATATGCGCTTTATTTAATGCTGCGTCCGCCGCTTTACCGGTAATTCCTTTAGGAATCAGCGAAACCAGCATTAGGTGGTTGTCGGTGCCGCCTGAAACGACGTCAAAACCGCGCTGAATAAAGACTTTCGCCATGGCCTTTGCGTTTTTTAGAACTTGTTGCTGATAAGCACGAAATTCAGGCTGCATGGCTTCCTTGAAGGCGACGGCTTTGGCCGCGATGATGTGCATGGAGGGGCCGCCTTGAATGCCCGGAAAGATGTTGGAATCGATTTTTTTCTCCAGTTCCGGATTGCTTTTGCACAATATGAGTCCGCCGCGTGGACCGCGCAACGATTTATGCGTGGTGCTGGTAACCACATCGGCAATCGGCACCGGGTTTGGATATAAACCGGCCGCGATCAAGCCGGCGACATGCGCCATATCGACCACGAAATAAGCGCCCACTTTATCGGCAATGTCCCTGAAACGTTGCCAGTCCCATATGCGCGAGTAAGCAGAGAAGCCGGCAATAATCAGTTTAGGTTTATGTTCAAGCGCCAGTGCTTCGACTTTATCGTAGTCGATTTCTCCGGTTGCAGGATTCAAACCGTACTGAACGGCATTGTAAATCTTGCCGGAAAAATTGGGTTTGGCGCCGTGCGTCAAATGGCCACCTTCGGCCAAACTCAGGCCCAATAGTGTATCACCCGGCTGGATTAGCGCCATAAACACCGCCATGTTGGCTTGCGATCCTGAGTGCGCCTGAACGTTGGCATAGTCGGCGCCGAATAACGCTTTCGCACGGTCGATGGCCAGTTGTTCGACTTTGTCGACGCACTCGCAGCCACCGTAGTAGCGTTTGCCGGGGTAGCCTTCGGCGTATTTGTTAGTCAGTTGTGACCCTTGCGCTTCCATAACCCGCGGGCTGGTGTAATTTTCCGAAGCGATCAATTCGATATGGTCTTCCTGGCGGCGATGCTCTTCCTGTATGGCCTGGAATAATTCATCATCAAAACCGGCGATGGACATGGATTTTTTAAACATTAATTTCTCCTGAGTGAAGATTTTATTCTAGATGAGTAGGATGGATAAGCAAGACCTGCAAATCAGCGACATTAGTGCCCGTTGCGCCGGTGATGACTAAATCCTGTGATATTTTCAGCGCGTTATAAGAGTCGTTGTTGTCGAGCATTTTCTGAGGCATTATAGCCGACTCCCGCAAGCGCCATACCGTATCCTGGTCAACGATCCCGCCAGCCGCATCAGTGGGGCCGTCACGGCCATCTGTGCCGCCGCTGAGAAACGTCCAGTGGCCCGTCAAACCGTGTTGTTCGGCGGCGATGGCAAAAGCCAGCGCCATTTCCTGATTGCGGCCGCCACGACCATTGCCAGTTAGGGTTACGGTGGTTTCGCCGCCGGCCAACAGGGCGATCGGTCTGCTAAGGCCGCTTTCACTCAACTGTCTGGCATGGATCGCCAGATTTTCCGCGGCCTTTCTTGCTTCTCCGCAAAGCTTTTCATTGTAAAGCTGAGATTGATAACCTAGCAATAGGCTGGTTTCAAGCATGGCCTTGACACTAATAGCATTGCTGCCGATTAAGGTACAGGTGGCATTGGTAAAAGCTGGATCGCCGGGTTTGGGTGTTTCCGGGATTTTTCCGAGGTTGCCCTGTTCCAGATGGTGCCGAACCCGGGTAGGCGTTTTATCCCAGATATTTTTGCAGTTTAATACCTTAATGGCATCGGCGTAGGTTGTCAGGTCAGGCACAGTAGGGCCGCTGGCAATGGCGCTCAAGTCGTCACCTAATACATCGGATAAAATAAACGCATGCAAATCGGCCGGTATTGCCATTCTGGCAAGACCGCCGCCTTTAATGCGCGACAAATGTTTTCGGACGCAGTTAATCTGATTGATGGTTGCGCCGGAGGCCAATAAAAGATCAGTCACAGCAATTTTTTCTTGCAGAGTAACGGCATCGGCAGGGCAGGGAACAAGTGCCGAACCGCCGCCGCTAACCAGAACCAGGACCAGTTCGTTTTTTTGAGCGCGGTTTACCCGTTCCATACACTTTTTGGCGGCATTAAGGCCTGCAATATCGGGTAATGGATGCCCAGCGCCTATGACTTCAATGTTGCCGATAGCCATTACATTTTCATAATTGGTCACCACAACGCCGGTACTGGACAGCCGTTGCGCTGGAATGATCTCCTGAGCGGCTTTGGCCATGGCGCAGGCCGCTTTGCCAAACGCTATAAGATGAACTTTCGGCCAGTTACCTATGCGTTTTTCAGAGCTGTCAGCCAAATTTAACAGAATTTCAATATGTCGTTCATTAGCAAACAAAGACTTTTTAATGGCTCGACACGGGTCCGCCGCAGCGATACCAGCCTGAAAAATTCGGAAGGCATGTTCTCTCAAAGCACAGTTTGTTGTTGCCATGCTTGGTTTTTCCGGATCGCTCATTGTTGCAGCAAAGGGGGAGCTATGCCATTTTTTTGGCTAATGCAAAGATATCTTCAGCATCAAAAACGTGTTTACAGTCCTCAAATAACTTTGCGATGCAGGCGCGGTGTAATGTGAGTTTTAAAGAACCGAAACCAAGTGCGCCCCAGATGATTTTGCCATGGCGTTCAATACCTTTGTCCATGGCATCTATACCGCCAATGCCGATGGGTGGAGTAGCGTTAGCGTCGGCCATCATTTCGATATTCTGATTATGTTGCCATTGGTCTACCGTGAGCAATTCCACCCCTGCCGCACCGGTTGCAAAAACAATGTTTGCATGTTCGATGGCTTTTGCCCTGGCATCATTATCGAATGCCTCGATGGGCGTCAGATCGACGCCAAAACGCGCTTTCATGTTGTTGCAGGCCTGAATCGCTCGCTCCATTTTACGCGCTGTCAGCGATACGTCGGCGCCTTCATTGGCAAGCAGGGCAGCCGCTCGCTGTCCTACAGGACCAGTTCCCGCTAATACAACAGCTTTTTTACCTGCTAACGCGCCACTGACTGCCAGTTTTGCAACCGCAGCTGCCGCGGTCGTATTGCTGCCATTACTATCTAGCATAATGGATACCTGAAAGCCCGGGAAAAAATGTTTTTTTACGGCAGTAAGTAAGTTCTGGCCAGCCACCATGTTGCTGCCGCCAATAAAAATGGCAGTATTTTTTTTGTCTTTAGGTGAACGGGTAAAAATGGCACCTTCCACAAGCGCAGTAATGTTTTCAGGGGTCAATCCACCATAGCCGATCACATGATCCGCACCTCCATCATAACCGACGATGGTGTCAAAAACGGATGGGTAGGCATCGGTATCGAATTGCAAGAGCAATTTTTTCATTAATTTTCCTTTATACGATTTATATTGACTGCGGTTAATATGGCGCCGAAGGAACAATATTATAACCCAGATAAAAACCCTTGCTTTATTTCAGCGACAACGGTTTGTTTGCAAATTCCAGGGCTTTTTTGCAAGGCCCAAGGTTTATTAGACTTGCGTCAAAGCAGGGGTTTTCGTTATTATCGCCGGCACAGGGATCATAATACGAATATTCTGGTGATAACTTATGGGATTAACTATAGTTATCTACGGGATATTGGTTGATTGTAATGTTCTTTGATGTTTAGGGCTTTACCCGCAAGCGGTGGACAATTTTTAATAAAGGTAGAAGGAAAACAAATGAAAACACCCGTTCATATCGCTGTTACCGGTGCTGCAGGACAAATTAGCTATTCCTTGCTTTTTCGTCTGGCGTCCGGTTCATTGCTGGGTCCCAATCAACCTATTGCGCTACATTTGCTGGAAATACCACAAGCGATGAATTCGTTGCAGGGCGTGGTGATGGAACTGAAGGATTGCGCCAATCCCTTGTTATATCGTATTGAAATTACTGACGATCCCAAAGTTGCATTCCGTAAAGTCGATTACGCTTTTTTGGTTGGTGCCCGTCCAAGAGGCCCAGGCATGGAACGTAAGGATTTATTGCAAGCCAACGCAGAAATATTTTCTATACAAGGCCGCGCCTTGAATGAAGCCGCAAACCGTGATGTAAAAGTGTTGATTACAGGTAATCCTGCCAATACCAATGCCTTGATTGCGATAAAAAATGCACCCGACTTAAAGCCGGAGAATTTTTCTGCGATGACAAGATTAGATCATAACCGTGCTATCAGTCAGTTGGCGGACAAGTGCGGAGTGTTGACAACCGATGTAAAAAACATGATTGTTTGGGGAAATCATTCGGCCACTCAATATCCCGATTTGCACCATGCCAAGGTAAAAGGCCAGGACGCTTTGTCTCTGGTTGGTCAAAACTGGTTCGTCAACGAGTTTATTCCCACGGTTCAACAACGAGGGGCTGAGGTCATCAAAGCCAGAGGGCAATCCAGTGCGGCATCAGCGGCAAATGCAGCTATTGATCAAATGAAAGCATGGGCCTTCGGCACCGATCCGGGCGATTGGGTCAGCATGGGTGTGCTTTCAGACGGTAGTTACGGCATTGAGTCTGGACTGGTCTATTCTTATCCCGTCACCGTAGCTAATGGTGAGGTAAATATTGTTAAAGGACTCGATGTAAACGAATTCAGTTTGCAAAGGATGCGGACTTCCGAAGCCGAGTTAAAAGAGGAAAGAGACGCCATTAAACATTTGCTGTAAGGCTTTAGGGTTCCGGAGTTAACTCAATTTCATAGCCTGAAAATTTGCGGATATTAATTACGCCTGTATCCAGAAGCAGGTATTGGCCTTTAATTCCAAGGAGAATGCCTGATGCCTCGGGTGTTTTATCGAGGTTAAGGGAGTGGATTTTTACCGGATAATTGGTTACGGGATAATGAATATCGGCTATTTTTTCATCATCGATTTGCTGAATGGCCTGTGGGCCAAAACGATCAGCAATTTTTGTCAACTCAGGTAAGCATACAGCCGTTAATTCATCTCGTTTTGCCGCCAGGTCAATGAGGATAGGCCGACTCTTAAGCATTTGCTGCCAGCTGGTTTTATCACTGATGTGTTCGGCGATTATAACTTCAACCAAACCAGAAATATAACGGGACCGTACTTTAAAAATCGGTAAGGCCTGAACCGCCCCCTGATCGACCCAGCGAGCCGGAATTTGGGTTTGCCGGGTAATGCCGACCTTAATGCCGCTGGAATTGGCTAAATAGACAATATGTGGTTGAAAACAGAAGCTCTGCGCCCAATCGGGTTCCCTGCAGGTTCCGGCATCATAATGACAGCTTTCGGGTTTCATGATGCACATATCGCATTGCGCCAATGAAATAAAACAGGGATAGCAATAACCCTGATTAAAGCTTTTTTTTATTGGCCGGTTGCAATGCACACAAAAGATGCGGCCGGTAAAGAAAAGTTTAATTGATTTGCCGATCAATGGATTCAATATAACGCAGTGTTCGGCCAACGGCAATTCATAGTAAACCGGATTTTCAAGCCTGCTGCGCATTTTTTGTAATATCCCCTGCATTTGGTGGTTTCCTGCTTTCAGTTTTGATCCAATGTTCAATTAAGAGGTGCGATACTTTTTGCCATCAGAAAAACCTTCACTGGGTATTGGTTTTACGGCCAGTTCCAGAAGCACCATGCGGTTTGTAAGCAAAAGGTATTGCCAGGGGCTCGCCTATAAAAATTCCTTGGCCAGGTTCCTCGACACTTTTCCAGTAAGCTTCAATGAGAGAATTTCCTCTCAGGTAATAATGCATTAAGACACCGGGATGAGAAAATTTGGCCGGGAAATTACAGGGTTCTACTACGGTACCATAGCTTGCCGTTGCTCCGGCCTGTAACCAGTCAAGAATGTTCATCTGATCACTACCAGTCAAGATACCGCCTTTCGATGTTAAATGATCGGCGACTGCGCCGGGAAGGTAGGAGTTTTGGGCAATGTTAGGAACATTTTTTAGACCGGTAAAATAAAACATGACATCTTTCTTATTTTGAATAAAATCCTGTTCCAAATAATTAACTGGCCATAGGTTGTTAAATTTTTCGGCGATTAAGGGAAACAGAGCAGCACGGGAACTCCGCGCAGTATCCGAGGTTTTCAACAAATAGGCCGACCCTTTGGGTTGCGTAAAGTCCGCCATGCTACCCCGGTCTATCAAGTGTTTAACGTCGTCAAAGTTTTTTCCTGCCAGCATCATGGCAGGCCGCCAGCCATAATCATTGAATGGCTTGTTACTGGATGAAGCAAAATAAGGGCTTTTTCGGGTTTCCTGACAGACGCCGCCGCAAAATGCCTTGTCGAAACCAATGGCAAATGCTGTAGTAATGGACATGCATTCGACACGAAAAGGTTGCAACCAAGTCAAGACGTAAGCTTGTACTTGTTTGGGAGTTTGCATGTCCACCTGTAACTTTAGTTTATTAAAGCGGCTTTCGTTCAGGATGGCTTCCTTCGCATCAATCCGGATGTGAATCACCTGTGCCGATGGAATTCCACGTTTGCTTTGATAATAATCAGCGATACGAATACTTAATGGATCATCATCATTGACTATCAATGCCAGGTCATTGGCAGTTAGCGAAGGTAATGGGCGATACAAAGGAGAGATATTGACTGCATTTAATGAGCAGCTGAAACTGGCCAAAAAAAGAAAAATCACCAGGCAGCACCAATGATTTATTCGCTCAACTAACATGTCTACTTTTTCATCGAGCAATTTTATAGCCATCGGTATTTTTTAAAACCCAGCGTTCCTGTTCTGATTGCAATAACTCTTTTTTCCAGAATGGCGCTCTGGATTTCAAGGCTTCCATGATATATCGGCAGGCGTCGAAAGCATCACCGCGATGTGAAGTCCACACCGCCACCAGCACAATGGGTTCGTTAGGCAGTATATCGCCAACCCGATGTATGACCAAGGTATCGATTACTGGCCACTGTTGTCCAGCTTCAGCAATTATTTTTTTGAGTTGTTTTTCGGTCATGCCGGGATAATGTTCCAGTGACATGCCTTTGACGTTATCTCCTTCGTTAAAGTCTCTCATGGTGCCGATAAAAATGTTGGTTGCGCCAAATTGACCTGCCATATGCTTTACCGAATTCTGATAAGCCTGTATTTCATGCCATGGATCAAACAGTTCCGCATAAATTTTTATTGTCACTTCAACCTCCCGTTATCGGTGGAAAAAAAGCAACTTCATCGCCATCTCCAACGATGCTGTCCAACGCGGCATATTCCATATTGATTGCGGCTAGAACGTTATCCGGCAGAGGCATCTCGGGTACGCATAGAAGCCATAGTTCACGAACGGTAACCCTTTTTGTACAAGCAGGTGAATCTTCCGAGCGCCCCAGGCTTTCTTTCAGGCTGGCAAAATAACGTACTTTTATTGACATAATCGTTCACTCATAATTTATTTTATTTATTCGGTGCCCATAAGATTCAAAAAACTGAATTTTCACTGGTAATAGGTATAATAAAGTAAATACGTCAATGCTGGTCAGCCCTTCTTTTTCAATTATTTTTAAAGCAGATGGCTTCTTTTACCCATTTTAATCAGTCCGGCGAAGCCCATATGGTCGATGTCGGCGGCAAGGCAGTCAGCCAGCGCATGGCCGTTACCGAAGGTTACATTGAAATGCAGCCGGAAACGCTCAAACTCATTGTCGACGGCGGACATAAAAAAGGCGATGTATTGACGATAGCCAGGATAGCCGGCATTATGGCCAGTAAAAGAACCGCAGATCTGATTCCCCTTTGTCACCCGTTACCGGTTACACATGTTGAGATTAACCTGATTCCCGAAACTGCCAACAACCGGATACGTTGTCAAACGACGGTAAAAACCAGCGGACAAACGGGCGTTGAGATCGAGGCCCTTAACGCCACTCAAATTACCCTGCTGACAATCTATGACATGTGCAAAGCAGTTGACCGTGGCATGATTATTAATTCCGTGCGGTTAATCGAGAAAGCTGGCGGTAAATCGGGGCATTGGCTACGGCAGTAATCAATCTTTCAAATTACAAACGAAATTTAAATGAATTATTTCCAGGATGCCATAGTCGCTGCCATTCATCTCATTATACATTTTGACCCCCAAGTTTTCGAAATAGTTTGGACATCGTTAAAAATTTCTCTGATCGCCACCTTTTTTGCAGGTCTGTCTGGCGTGGTGATGGGTATTCTGGCAGCCATAACCGAATTTAAAGGCAAGAGGTTTTTGCAGCATTTGCTGAATACATTAATGGCGATGCCGACCGTGATGATTGGGCTTATTTTTTATGGTTTACTGAGCCGTCGCGGTCCATTTGGGCACTGGGGGCTTCTGTATACCGAAACTGCTGTCATCCTCGGGGAGGCCTGTCTTATTTTTCCCATTATCATGAATATGACTTTAATTGCCGTACAATCAGCCGATTGCAGGCTGATATTCACACTGAAAATGCTGGGTGCAACAACATCTCAACAAATTCTGCCAGTTCTCGGGGAACTGCGTTATGTCATATTGGCCGCGGTGATTACCGGTTTTGGCAGGGCTATCGGCGAAGTCGGTGCAGCCATGATGCTGGGGGGTAATATTCAGGGCTCAACACGGACCATGACAACGGCTATTGCTTTAGAAACCAGCAAAGGTAATTTTGATCTGGGCTTAGCGCTAGGTGTTGTGTTATTGATGTTGGCATTTACAGTTAACTTCATGATGCAATCACTAAAAAGCAAAGGCAGCGTGCTGTAACCACCTGGGTAATACGGCCTTTCAGAAGCCAAAGGCATTAAACCTGGAAAGCCGTCCTACCACCAGTTTATATTTTCAACAACCGGGTCTGGTTTGATGCCGGTAAGCCACGAGAGAAAATCATGCCGATTACTTTAAAAGAACTTGCCGATTATTGTAATGCGCGGATAGCAGGAGGCGATGCTTCGGCATTAATCCATTCTGCAGCCGATATAAAGTGTGCTCAAGCAGGACAGGTCACCCAGTTGACCAATAGTAAATATGCTCACCATATCAAGAACTCATCGGCAACAGCGTGTTTTATTGCCGAGTCCTTTGCCGTTGAAAAGATACCGGAAACTCTGGCGCTGCTGGTTTGTGCCGATCCTGAAATGAGTTTTATCAAGGCAGTCGAATTGTTGCATCCGGCCCGGGTTTACAAGAACCAAATAGCGCCTCAGGCGGTCTTTGAAAATAATGTCAAGTTGGGCAATGATATTTATATTGGCCCTTATGCGGTCATTGGTGAAAATGCCAGCATAGGCGACCTCAGCCAAATTCTTGCCGGTGTTTATATCGGCAGAAATGTAAAAATAGGAAAGTATTGCCGAATCCATCCTTATGCCGTGATCTATGATGATGTGGAAATTGGCAATCATGTGATTATTCACTCGGGCGCCATTATCGGCGCCGATGGCTTTGGCTATAAATTTCGCAACGATCGTCATGTCAAGGTTCCTCAAGTTGGAAACGTCATTATTGAAGACCATGTCGAGGTGGGCGCCAATACCTGCATCGATCGAGGAGCACTGGGCAGCACCCGAATAGGCGTCGGGAGTAAAATAGATAATCTGGTGCAGATCGGCCATAACAATCAAATTGGTAAAAACGTGATCATGTGCGGTTTAACCGGCGTTTCCGGCTCCTGCACGATTGAAGATTATGCCATTTTGGCCGGCAGCTCAGGCATTGCCGATCATGTCAAGATCGGCAGCGGTGCCGTGGTGATGGCGCGCTCGGGCGTTGCGGGCGACATTCAGGCTGGCATGCAGGTTTTTGGCAGCCCGGCAAAAGATAAAAAAACCGCCTATAAAGAACAGATTGCTATCAGCAAATTACCCGAACTGTTGAAAACGGTAAAAATGCTCGAAGAAAGAATACGAAAGCTGGAAATTGATGATTAGTTGCCATCAGACTGACCGCATGGTTATTTCAACTATCTCGGCTTGCTTGTCAAAATGCAAGGAAATGGGTCTTTCAAATGGGATTACTACTGCTTTTTAAGGACGATAAAATAAGCAATCCTGTTTAGGCCTTCTGTACAAATGTTGAAACTGGATTACACTTAGTTCAAATTATTGTGTTATCGGTGATCAAAGGCAACAAATGTTTTTCCCAAATATATGGCCTTTTGGCCGTAAAAAAAAGCAACGCCACACCTCTACGCTTTATTCCGACGCGACTAAGGTTTATACGCCGGTCAGACAATTGGAGGTCGGTATGTATGTTATCGAACTCGATCGGCCATGGCTGGAAACAGCCTTTCAATTTCAGGGTTTTGAAATAAGATCAAAAGCCGAGATTCAGGCCATCAAGGATGTTTGTGAATATGTCTACATTGATCTGACCAAGAAAAAAAAGGGAGCTCCTGTTGGTAACACTAATAAGCAGTCTTCAATTCATGATTATTTAGCCTATGGCTCGCCGCCTCCGAAACTAAGTTTGTTTGAAAAGGAAATTGAACGGGCGGCAGAAGTTTATGCAAGCACGCAAGTTGTTGTTGCGGATTTTATGGAAAAAATTGCCCGTGGTGGGGGCATTGACACCAAACTGGCCAAGCAGGCGGTGGCCGCCTGCGTCAACAGCGTCTTGCATTCGCCTGATGCGATGTTATGGATGACTCAATTGAAAAACAAGGATGAATATACCGCGCAGCATAGTATGAACGTTTGCGTGTTATCGATAGTACTGGGCCGGCACCTCAACCTTTCGGAAATGGCTCTTAATAACGTTGGACTCTGCGGCATGATGCACGATATGGGAAAAATGCTGGTGCCGCTTGAAATTTTGAACAAACCCGGCGGGCTGGAACCGCATGAGATGGAACTCATGGAGTCTCATACGACGTTGGGTTATGAATTGCTAAAATCCAGTCATGATATGTATCCTGGTGCGATTGAAGTGGCTTGGACTCATCACGAACGACTAGATGGTAAGGGCTATCCGCGGCGAATCCAGCATGGCAGCATATCTTTTTTTTCAAAAATAGTAACGATTGTCGATATGTACGACGCTATTACCAGCGACAGGGTCTACCAAAAGGGCCGGACACATTTGGAGGCGACCAATATCATGTCCAATATGTCAGGTTCTCACCTGGATCCCTTACTTGTCATCAAATTTATCGAAAGCTTGGGCGTCTATCCACCGGGCTGCGTGGTTGAAATGACAAACGGTTGTATCGCCATTGTGGTTGAAGTTAATGAGAAAATTAAATTGCGGCCTAAAATAATTATCCTAATCGATGAGGACAAGAATCGGGTTGAAGAGGAGGTGGTTCTCGATTTGTCGAAAATGTCAACCGATCGGGCCGGCAATTTTTATACCATTAAAGGTATCGTGAAAGCCGAAGATTGGAACATAGATTCCGCAAAATATTATCAGGAAGGCGTGTTACAGAAAGGTTTTGCCCGTAATCAGGGGGCCTAGCAAGATATTTTCAAGCCTAGGCTAACCTTAGTAATAAAAACGAAAAATTCCAGGTCTTTTTTAGATTACCCGGCCAGTACCTGCAGACCTGCATCTCCGGCAAACTTCAATTCGCCGGGTTCTGCAGTTTGTTTCAATCCGGCAAAATCAAACAAGTTGGGATCGGCCAGCTGTGAAGGCGCTATGTTTTGCAAGCTGGTAAAAATGGTTTCCAGGCGTCCCGGAAACTGTCTATCCCAGCTTTTTAGCATCGCTTTCATGGCTTTTCTTTGCAGATTTTCCTGCGAGCCGCATAAATTACAGGGAATGATAGGAAAATTTTTAAACCAGGCAAAGCGTTCAATATCTTTTTCCCGGCAATAGGCTAACGGCCTGATCACGATATTTTTCCTGTCATCGCTGAGTAATTTGGGTGGCATGGCTTTGAGTTTGCCACCATAAAAAATATTCAGAAAAAAAGTCTCAAGTATGTCATCCCGGTGGTGGCCCAACGCAATTTTGCTTATGCCGTTGACTTCCGCGTAACCATAAAGTGTGCCACGCCGTAATCTTGAGCAGAGGCCGCAGGTGGTGGCGCCCTCAGGAATGACGCGCTTAACCACGCTGTATGTATCTTTTTCGATAATGTGATAAGGAACCCCCTGCGATTCAAGATACTCCGGCAGGACATGTTCGGGAAACCCCGGCTGTTTCTGGTCAAGATTGACCGCAATCAATTCAAATTCAACCGGTGCGGTTTTCTGCAAATTCAGCAGTATATCCAACAGCGTGTAGGAATCCTTGCCGCCCGATAAACAGACCATAATCTTGTCGCCATTCTCGATCATTTTGTAATCGGCGATGGCATCACCTACATAATGCCGAAGGCGTTTCTGCAACTTATTGAATTGTGGTCTGGATTTTTTGTTTAAATCTGACATGGTCAGGGAATGGGAATTATAAAACGGCAAGGTCTGTATGTTGGAATCAGCAGCTGATTAACTTTCGTCAACCGTTATAACGCTGAAAAATCAGCGTTGCATTGGTTCCGCCGAAACCGAAACTATTCGACATGATGGTATTTAACGTGACATTATCCAGCCGTTCACGAACTATGGGAATCCCTGCAGCGCCCGGATCAAGTTGCTCGATATTGGCGGAAGCGCTCAGAAAATTTTCCTGCATCATCAACAAGGAATAAATTGCTTCATTGACGCCTGCCGCGCCCAGGGCATGGCCCGTCAACGATTTTGTTGAACTGACCCACGGCACCTTATCCGCCCCAAAAACGGTGCGCAATGCTTCTAGCTCTTTGGTGTCACCGACCGGTGTACTGGTGCCATGTGCATTGATATAATCGATCTTGCCGCTTACCGTCGCCATAGCCTGTTGCATACAGCGCACCGCGCCTTCGCCAGAAGGTTGAACCATGTCATAACCGTCAGAGGTGGCGCCATAGCCGGTGAGTTCGGCATAGATTTTGGCACCGCGGGCTTTGGCATGTTCTAGGGCTTCCATCACTAATACACCGCCGCCGCCGGAGATAACAAAACCGTCACGGGTCTCGTCATAAGGCCGGGAAGCCGTGGCTGGTGTGTCATTATATTTGGACGACAAGGCGCCCATTGCGTCGAACAGTACCGACATAGTCCAGTGAACTTCTTCGCCGCCACCGGCAAAGACAAGGTCCTGTTTTCCCATCTGAATCAGTTCCATGGCATGGCCAATACAATGCGCGCTGGTAGCGCATGCCGAACTGATCGAATAATTGACACCCTTGATTTTGAAGGGCGTCGCCAGGCAGGCTGTGTTGGTACTGGACATGGTTCTTGGAACCATGTAAGGGCCAACTTTTTTTACGCCTTTTTCGCGTAGAATATCGGCTGCATCGACCAGATTGGAGGTTGACGGGCCGCCCGAGCCCATGACCAGTCCGGTTCTAACATTGGATATTTCAGACTCCTGTAGGCCGGCGTCATTAATCGCCTGTTGCATTGCGATATAGTTGAATGCCGCGCCATCGCCCATAAATCGCTTGATTTTCCGGTCGATAAAGGCATCCAGATCGATATTGATGACGCCGTGAATATGGCTGCGAAAGCCCAATTCTTTATAAACATCGGCAAAAACGATTCCAGATCGGCCTGTTTTTAGTGAATCGACAACTTCGTCTCGGTTATTTCCGATACTGGATATGATGCCTAATCCGGTTACTACAACTCTTTTCATCACTAGCCTCTTAAAAATCTTCAGTGGAAGTGAACAATCCGACCCTCAAATCAGTTGCTTCGTAGATGACTTTGCCATCGACTTCCATCGTTGCATCGGCGATGCCCATCACCAGTTTACGCATGATGACTCTTTTTAAGTTGACGCGGTAAATCACTTTTTTGGCGTTCGGCAGGACTTGTCCGGTGAACTTTACTTCACCAACGCCCAAAGCGCGTCCTTTTCCAGGGCCGCCAAGCCAGCACAGATAGAAACCAATCAGCTGCCACATGGCGTCTAAGCCCAGACATCCTGGCATGACAGGATCGCCCTGAAAATGACAGGCAAAAAACCATAAATCAGGTTTGATATCCAGTTCAGCAATGATTTCTCCCTTTCCGTAGGCGCCGCCTTCATCGGTAATCAGCGTAATCCGGTCCATCATTAGCATATTGGGTAGTGGCAATTGCGCGTTTTTTGGTCCATAAAGCTCCCCTCTACCGGACTTTAATAATTCTTCGCGCGTAAAACTATGCTGTCTCTCCATCAATATACCCAAAAATATGATTATCTTAATTTATCCGAGTATTATCTTACAGACATGAAAAAAAATCAGCTCAATTTTAGCCGGGCGGAATATCGGGCAGCAAATTTTTTACTTTCAGAATATTGCTATGGATGAGATTTTGATAGATCATCGTGTAGGAAAGAACCGACGTGACATATTTTCGGGTTTCCTTGAATGGAATCGTTTCTATCCAGATGTCGGCGGATAAGGGCCGATCCTGAGGCAACCAGTTGTCCACCCGTCCCGGTCCTGCATTATAGGCGGCGGTCGCCAAGGCAATATGCCCATGATATCGATTTAGCAGTTGCCTGTAGTAATGGGCGCCATAGCGAACGTTGACATCAGGGTTGAAAAGGTTGCTTTCCGACTGCCATTTTTCATTCAGTTCAAGTGCGATTTGCCTGCCGGTTTTCGGCATGATTTGCATTAAACCTCTGGCGCCAACGGCTGACATGGCATTTTCGTTCAGCATGCTTTCCTGACGCATCAGGCCTAAAAGTATGGCTGGATCGAGATTTTGCCGGTAAGCATTGTCTTGAACATGATCAAGGTAACTAAGCGGAAAGCGTAAGGACAGGTCATCCCAGTAATCCGCTTTCACCAGTGTCATAATGGCGATTTGAACCCAATGCCATTTTTGTGCCAGCTTAGCGGCGGTCATGCGTTTCAATTTGGACAATTTTTTTATTGCAAACCACCATTGCCGCTGGGCCTCCATGTTCCGGTTCAGCAAATCGAGTTCTTTTGCCGCTTTAAATTCCTTTTCCCGGGATAACGCATCCAGTTCATCTTCGGTTGCGATAACCGGCTTATCGATGACTCGATAGGCTTTATCAGCGGCATTGGCAGCTAAAATGCCATACAGGCTCCGGTCTTCGGCAACCTTGTCATAAATGTCTTTTGCCGCCAGCGCGCTGCCTCCAGATGCAACAAGTGCCCTGGCTTGCCAGTATTGCCATTGAGGCTGTCGTTGTTCTTCCTGCGTTAAACCAGCCAGAGCGCTGGCAACATGCTGCCAGTTTTGTTCCAGTAATGCAGAGCGGACTTTCCATTCCCTAAGCTCAGCATCGATGCCGGGCAATTGAGCTAGGCGACTATAAGCGCGTCGGTCTTTTTTAAGTCCCAGTGCGATTCCAAGCCGGCGTTCAAGTTTATGCGCAACCGACTCTTCGATGTTGAAATTATTTTTTCCGCTATCCCATAATAAAATGGCCCAATCTGGATCGTCCTTAGCCATCCGGTCGATGCCGTGAGCAAAGATGCGTCCCTGAAATTTATTTTGCTTGCTCCGGAAACTGCCGTCTATGATTAAGGCCGGTTTTTTATGGACTTGCAGCCAGAACGAGGCAATCGACCGGTCCGATTCATTCATGAAACGTTGCACATATTCGGCTAGATAAACATTGTCTTTCTTCAAGGCCAGTTCAAACCGTTGCCAGATCAGTTCATCGGTCAGTAACGGCGATATCACCAAGGCAGATAATAAAGATTGGCACTCTTCTGGTTGCGAATCGCCGGTCAGCCAAAGATTTTTTGCTTCGTTCAGAGCCTCATATTGATGGCCAGTTTTATAGCTGGCCCAATAATATTGGCAGCGCAGCGCAATACTGTCCGATGCTTGGTAGTGTTGCAGGAAATCCAACCAACGTTCATGCTTAGACAGATAATTCAACCATCTGGAACGCAGTAGACCGGCATAGCGGGTATCGCCGTGAATGGCTAAAAATTGCATGATTTTGGAGGTTTGTTCCAAGTGATCCTTTAACCACTGATACTGCAAATAAGGAAAGAGTGGATAATCTTTTAAGCTAGTACTGATATCCAGATACGCAGATTCATCATTCTGTGCAATAAATTTTTCCGCCTGCAAAAAATCGTGCCGTTGTCGGTCCAACGTGTCACCGTGTACCTGCCCGGATAAAAAAAACAGCAATATTAATGATAAAATAGAGTACACGTGGTTAATTTTTTGCACTTTGTAAGGCTCAACGAATTCTAAAATATTAGTTAATCATTATGAAAAAGCCAAACCTCTGGATGTTTAAAGCTCAGGTTAATAGATTCCTAACGGCGCTTCTGACGGCTATACTATAATATTAAAGGTATACAAAAAATTACTATAATTTCCGTGCGAACCAAGCTTATTTCGAATCAGTCTACTAAAATTTATAGCTGGAACACTATCTATCAAATTGCCTTAGAACACAAAAAAGAACTGATTTATTCCCACGCCATAGCCCTTCTGGCGACTGTTACCAGCGTTCCTGTTCCTTTACTGATGCCACTTTTGGTTGATGAAGTTTTATTGAATCAACCAGGCATCACCGTTCATACCATCAATCTGTTGTTCCCCGTGGAATGGCAGGGTCCCATTTTATATTTTGCAGTGGTTTTACTTGCCAGCGTGTTGCTCAGGCTGGTCTCCTTGATTTTTAACATCATCCAAGCCAGGGAATTTTCCTGCATTGCCAAAGACATCATTTTTCGCATTCGCAAACATCTGATTGGTCATTTACAAACCATTTCCATGTCGGAATATGAAAGCTTGGGTACGGGGACTGTGGTCACTCATCTGGTGACTGACCTCGATACGATTGACAATTTTATCGGTAATACAGTCAGCAAACTGCTGGTAGCTGCTCTGACCATTATCGGTACTGCCACGATTTTATTGTTGATGAACTGGCAGTTAGGGCTGTTTATCCTGTTATTGAATCCGGTGGTCATTTATTTTACTCGTGTGGTCGGCAGCCGTGTAAAGGATCTTAAGGCCAGGGAAAACTCAGCTTATGAAATTTTTCAACAATCGTTAACAGAAACGCTGGAAGCCATCCATCAGATCCGGGCCAGCAACCGCGAGAAGCACTATTGCCGGCGCTTGATTGAATCAGCCGAACAGGTAAAGGATTTTTCTGCCGCTTTTGCCTGGAAAAGCGACGCGGCCAGCCGTCTAAGCATGCTGATATTTTTATTCGGCTTCGATGTTTTCCGCGCCTGCGCCATGCTGATGGTTTTTTATTCCAACTTGAGCGTGGGCCAAATGTTGGCCGTATTCGGCTATTTATGGTTCATGATGGCACCCGTGCAGGAAGTTTTAAACATCCAATACGCATTTTATTCAGCGAAAGCTGCCTTGGCGCGCATTAATAGGCTCAATGCGCTGAAACAGGAGCCTCACTATCCGCACCTAGACAATCCATTCGTCAATAAAAAAACCGTTTCGATTAGAGTTGACAATCTGCATTTCAGTTATGGCGAAGAAAAAGTCTTGAACGGCATCCGGCTGCAAATCCAGGCCGGAGAAAAAGTGGCCTTGGTCGGTGCCAGCGGCGGCGGTAAGTCGACTCTGGTGCAAACACTGATTGGGCTTTATCCGCCCAACGAAGGCCGAATTTATTTTGACAATGCCGCTATTGAACGCATAGGGCTTGATGTGGTCAGAGAAAATGTCGTGACGGTGTTGCAGCATCCGGTACTTTTCAACGATACCATCCGGGCCAATCTTACGCTGGGCAGGCCAGCGACTGACGCTGTTTTATGGAAGGCATTGACGATAGCGCAATTAGCCGATGTTATCCAGGATCTGGATACCGGCCTGGATACCGTCGTTGGCCTTCATGGCATGAGGCTTTCCGGTGGTCAGCGGCAAAGGTTGGCGATTGCACGCATGATTGTCGCTGATCCCAGGGTCGTAATTCTGGATGAGGCCACTTCAGCGCTGGACAGCGAAACCGAGCACAAATTACACCAGGCGCTGGCGGATTTTTTAAATGGCCGCACGACGATTATCGTCGCCCATCGTTTGAGCGCCGTCAAGCAGGCCGATCATGTCTATGTCTTTGAAGAAGGTAAAATATGCGAACAGGGGAGGCATGATACCTTGATTAGCCAAAACGGCCTTTACGCGAAACTTTACGGAGAATACCAATAGCCATGGCCGAAATATACGATCTGCATTGCCACTCGACCGCTTCCGACGGCGCCTTAGCGCCCGGGGAAGTAGTACGACGCGCTTATGAGCATGGCGTCACTTCACTGGCCTTGACCGATCATGATACCACTGCCGGGCTTGCCGAAGCACAACATAGCGCTTGGGTAACCGGCATGAAATTCATACCGGGCATTGAACTGTCGGCAAACTGGAGCGGCCAATGTTTTCATATCGTCGGTTTAGGCATCAATCCGGCCTATCCGCCCTTGGCTCAAGCCACGCGGAATCTGCAAAATACCCGTCTGGAACGTGCGGAAAAAATCGCTTTGAAGCTCGAAAAAAAACGTATTTCCGGCGCCCTGGAAGCGGTAACCAAAGCCGCGGGCGACGGTATGATTACCCGTACCCATTTCGCCGATTTTCTGCTAGCACAAAATCTGGTGGCCTCGCAGCAGGAAGCGTTTGACCGTTTTCTGGCTAAAGGCAAGCCCGCTTATGTCGCCACGTCATGGGTGGAACTGGAATTGGCGGTCAGCTGGATCACCCAATCAGGTGGTGTCGCGGTATTGGCACATCCGTTACGCTATAACCTGAGCGCTAACGTGATGAAGCGATTGTTGACTGTCTTTAAGGAAGCGGGCGGCAAAGGCATCGAAGTAGTTACGGGTCGCTGCAATGCCGATGAAATACAAAGAGTGGCGAACTTTGCCGTGCGTTTCGAACTGGCCGGTTCAACCGGTTCGGATTTTCATAACCCGGATAACCAGTGGGTGGAATTGGGACGTTTGGCACCTTTGCCTAAAAACATTACTCCGGTGTGGGAGTTGTTCGAATGACGCCGTATAATTACCGGTCAGTATTCAGTCTTCGCAACCAAGCGAATTTATTAAAGTTCAAGACAAACTACAATAGCGGTGGTAATAATTATGGTAGTAGTGAATTACGGAGCTGATACGGCTGCCTGGACTGATGAAGGCTTGGTTGTCATTTAACAGTCCAAGCAGGACGCATAGAGATAGCTTAATGTGCCAACGATCTGCCATGTCAACATCAATTTTTCATTTCTAGTTCTATCGAGCCTGTGCATGAATTAGCATCATTTTTTAGTAGCGGTGGCGCCTTGTCTAAGGTTATTCCGGGTTA
>Ga0209798_10000118_pt1 | contig 43054 bp, 43 predicted proteins | sample DOMMetBare3Fresh_FD_187475 | JGI IMG/M metagenome (GOLD analysis project Ga0209798, IMG submission 187475) | Wetland sediment microbial communities from St. Louis River estuary, USA, under dissolved organic matter induced mercury methylation -... | ecosystem: Environmental > Aquatic >...
CATGGGACGCTGGCTGTTTGGATGTCGCTGTCCCGTAGCGATGGCGACGCTAACCAGGGCGACCTTCATCAGGCGATCCTTGGCGCAGCCATGCTCCCGCTACTCACATGCGTAACGGGTGGAATCACGTGTCAACCCGGTCGCAACATCAAGCGCGATGGACCAGCGGCCCATTCCTTGAATTCTGCTCCTGGCCGGGCTGGCGGGCGCCCACCGACCGAGTATTGATCGACGACTCAACGACATACGATAGACGAGACAAGTGATTCGGGCAAAAATCGTGCGTAACCGCAACGCCGCGTAGGCATCCGGGCAGAGCCGGCGGAAGGGCGCTCAGTGGCCGATGGTCGCCGCCGAGGACGGCGTCATCAAAGGAGCGCCTCCAGATCAAGACGAATCTCGCGGGTCCGTTCGCGTCGGCTACGACCGCGCCGGCAGCACCACGACCTTGGCGCCGAGCGGTGCGCGCTCGTACAGGTCGATCACATCCTGATTGATCATGCGGATGCAGCCGGAAGAGACGTTCTGACCGATGGTCCACGGCTCGAACGTGCCGTGAATGCGGTAGAGCGTGTCCTTGTTGCCCTGCCAGAGATACATGGCGCGGGCGCCGAGCGGATTGCGCGGGCCGCCCGGCATCCCAAGGCCGCTTTGCAGCTCGCTGAGTTGCCGCCGAAGGTCGGCCTGGCGGGCAATCATCTCCTTCGGCGGGTACCAGTCCGGCCATTCCTGCTTATTCTTGATCGTCGCTACGCCGGACCAGCCGAAGCCCTGACGCCCCACGCCGACGCCATAGCGGATGGCTCGCCCACCGCCCTCTACGAAATACAGGAGCCGGTTTTGCGCATCGATGACGATCGTGCCGGGCGCTTCGCCGGTCGGGAAATAGACCGCCTTGCGTAGATACACTGGATCAATGTCGGCCAAGCGCACGGCCGGAACCGGGAAGGGCTCGCCGCCGACCGGCGCGTAGAGCGCGGCATATTGGCGCGCGAGACGCGGGTCGAGGGGCGGTTCGGCGGCCTCCGGCCGTGCCGGCAATGGTCGCGGGGCGGGCTCCATCTCCCGCGGTTGAAACAGCCGGAAGGGAAACGGCAACGGGGGCGGCGGCGGTTGACGATAGCCCCGACAGTCTTGGAAGCGCTCGTCGCAATAGTATTGGGCCGAAGCGCGATCGGTAATCGCTGTAGTCACGAGGCCGATGATCAGCGCGCCAGGGCCGAGCATCGCACGGCAACACTGCGATAGGGGACTAAGCGACATGGGACTAAGCGATAGGGGACTAAGCGATAGGGGACTAAGCGACATGGGACTATCCCTCCGATGGAGGACGACTGCGATTTTGTCGCGCCAGGTATTTGTCGCGCCAAGTATTTGTCACGCTAGGACTTTGTCACGCAAGGGCTTGGCGAAATTAGGACGCATTCTGCGCTTTGGCGCGCACGCTGCGAATGTGTTGATCGCGGCGGACGCGGCCTGACCATGGCGCTCGTCACTTCCCCGGCTGCTGGAAATTCCGCAGATCCGGCGGCGGCTGGTCCTTGCGCAGCGGCATCAGGTGCCCGTCGGCGCTGCGAAAGTAGCGTTCCTTGCCAATGATGACGTGATTGTTCGATTCGGCACAGAGATATTCGGGCCAGACCGGATGGCGTTCGCGATTGTAGTCGCGCATCACCGTCCAGGGGCGCGTAAAGGCATCGTCGATGGTCGTGATCTCGGCATGCAGGAGGTCCGGCTTGGCCCGGTCCAGGAAGATGCGCTCCTTGACGATCGTTTGGTTGTTCCGGTGTAGCGGCAGGCCATCGGCGTCGAGATAGCGCGGTCCCTTGAAGTGGCGGGTCTCGACCTCCAGCATGTCGTTTCGACCATCGCCATCCTGGTCGATCCATCGGCCGATGGAATAGCCCCAGATCGACGGCGTGACCTTGGCGGGCCAGTCGCGCCCGTCGGTGTAGATGCGGCGCGTCTCGCTCAAATGGTCGGTGCGGATGTAGACGATGTCGCTGGTGAGAATGAGCTCCAAAGGCTCATAGGCAATCATCATCCGCGGCGTGCCCGCCGGCAGGCAGCGCAGCTGCGGGTCGACCGTGGTGGTGCGCAACGCCGCCAGATTGGCTTCGAAAATCGCGTGATACTCGGCCGTCAGCGGGGCCTGCTGCCCAAGGCCGCGCGGCTTGCTCGGGTCCCACTGCGAGCGCTGGTGCGCGCGGACCCACTGTCCACCGAGCTCGGGATACTTCCGCTCGTCGTGCGCGCGGGCGTGGGCACTCATGACAAGCGCTGCCGCCAGCGCAAAGGCACCGAGCAAACGGCAGTCGGGCATTGTTATCCTCCAGATGATTGCGGGCGAGGATGCCTCAATTCCCGGGGTGAGCGAACAGGCCCACAAGTCCCGCCGCGCCCTTGTCATGGCGGACCGGTCCGGCCGGCACGATCCTGGCCGTGAGCTCCTCCTTGGTCAGGCCAGGCGGCAGTGCATTCGGCTCAAGGTCGGTCGCGATCAGCACGAACGTATAGTGGCGAGGCTTGGAGTTGGGCGGCGTGCAGGGGCCGGAATAGTGGCCGACGCCCTGCCGGCTTTTGCCGCCGACATAGTTCGGCGAGGCCTTGCTGACCTCGCCCTCCGCAAAGCCGGTCACGCTCGCCGGGATGCCGTAGGCAACCCAATGAACGACACCGCCGCCGCCGCGGCCTTCCGGATCAATCATGAGAAAAGCGTAGCTCTTGGTGCCGGCCGGCGGGTTCACCCACGATAGCTGCGGAGACACGTTCTCGCCGATGCAATTGGCGTTTTGCGGATCATTGGCGCGGCTGTTGGCGACCTTCCTTGGCATCATCTGGCCGTCCTTGAAGGTCGTCGACGTCAGGTCGAAATATTTCCCTTGATCCTTGTCTTGCGCCTGCGCGGTTCCACCGGCGCACAGCACCGCGATGCCCCCCGCGATGATAAGGATCACGCGCCCGATCGAATTCGTCATGCGTTCTCCTCCCGTGCCGCTCACCGCGGCCGGAATATCTCATTGAATGTCTGCTGCATCCTGCGCTGCTCGGTGGCGGATGTGATGGTGTGGATGATTTTCTTCTGGCCGAGCACGTCCATCACGCCCGGCGGATTGGTGACAACGTCCGGGCGCGACGGCAGCCGGCCTTTGCGGGTCAGGAACGTCTGGCCTTCGTGACTGAGCATGTAATTGGCTGCGAGCAGCGCGGTCTTGGGATGCGGGGCCTGGGCATAGATGCCGATCGAGCCGAAGGCGAGCGCGACCGGATCGAGCGCCCAGAAATCGGTCGGGACACCGGCAAGCTTGAGGTTGACGGTCAGCGGCACGTAGTTGTTGAGCGCCACCCAGTATTCGCCGGCCCCCACCTGGCGCGCGAGATTGAGATGGCCGTCGATCACCACCGGCTTGAGCGCCGCCACGATGTCGCGCACGAGCCTGCTGGCGCGCTCCTCGCCATAGTGCGCGAACAGGCCGGCGAGCCATTCTGTGTCGGTGGCATCGATCGCGATCTTGCCGGCCCAGGGCTTGCGATCGACGAACTCGTCGTAGGTCTTCGGCAGCTCCTCCGGCTTCACCTTGGCGGTGTTGTAGGCGGGCGCGTTGTAGTTGCCGGAGTAGCCATACCAGCGGCGGTTGGGATCGCGCGCCTGCGGGATCAGATCCTTGGCCTGCGGCGGATCGAACGGCGCCAGGATGTCATTGCCGAGCCGGTAGACGGGCGTGGTGGCGACCAGGTCCCAGCTGCGCTGTCCGGCGCGATGCTCGATCGCGATCCGCGCCCGGATGTTGGAATCCGACATGCGCACGAAATTGACTTTGATTCCGGTCGCTTGCTCGAAGATCGCCCAGTACGGCAGCGCCTCTTCCTCGTTCATCGATGCGTAGATGGTGAGCGTGCTGCCTTCCGACTTTGCAGCCGCCACCAGGTCGGGGACGAGCCAGGGCCTGGACGTCTGGGCGGCCGCGGGAGCCGCGCTCGCGATGAGCACGGCCGCGACCAGGTAAGCGGCGAGCCTGCAGGTCATTGTCCAAACAACCCGTTCATGTCGGCCGCGCCAGCTCGGCGGTGTGGAACGGCTGCAGGGTATCGATGGCGTCGACCGGCTGCGTATTCCGGTCCCATTTGAACACCCGCAACACCATCTTGTCGGGGGTGAAATCCACGAGCGTAAAGCCATGCTGCTCGATCGGCTTGATCTGCTCATCGAGATCGAGCACCGCCGACGGCGTTGCGGGCGTGCCGCGGATGCCGACCGATGGCCAGCCGATCGGCGTCGTTCCGATCGTTCCCGACAGCGCGACATTGATCGGGTTGCGCGCGAAATCGAGGCTGCCGCTGCGCAGCATCTTGCCGAGCGCGATCGCGTGCATGTCGCCACTGATCACTAGCGGCACGCGGCCTTTCATCTCCGACATGGCGGTCATCAGCCGGTCGTGCTGCTTGAGCCATCCGGGCTGCCAGTAAGGCTTCGGAATCTTGGTGGTGAGCTTCTTGTCCGGCCCGAGGATGTCCGGATACCACTCACCCCACTTGCCCGCGCTCCATCCGGGCGGATTGGAGGGCGCGTGCACCACATGGGCAACGTCGGTCGCCGCCATGCGGGCCTTCAGCCATTTCTCGGCCTCGACGTCGATATAGACCGCGCTCGGTCCCGCCAGGGTAGCGGTGCGGCGGATGTCGTAGAGCAGAACCTCGGCGAGGCGGCCGTAGCGAATGGTCCCGAAGGTTTCCGACAGGCCTTCGACGCGATCGGCCGCCGACGACCAGGCCAGCCCGCGCGGCCGCGCCGCATCGGGCAGGAACTCGGGGTAATACATCAGCTGTGTGGCGCGGGCGAGTTGCAGCATGAAATGCGTGGGCGGAAACGTGACGATGTCGTCGGTGGCTTCATCGTTGTCGAAATAGTCGTGATCGTCCTGAATGAAGAATGTCGGCGTCGAGCGGAAGTCGGTGCCGTAGACCGGCGCGATCTGCGGACCCGCGGCGCGCTTGAGCACGGTCTCGTTGTCGCCGCCCAGCACGATGCCCGCGCGGTCGAACTTGCCGGCGATCGCCTGGGCATCTGCCGACGCGCCATAGCGCCCAGAGGTCAACGGCGACAGCAGGTCCCAATAGACGTGATCGCCGTTGGCGACCGCGGCCAGCGGCGCAAAGCTCAGCGCGCGCCGCAACAGGCGATTGCGCACCACCGTCGGCAGGAACTTGTTGGGGCCGGCCGGCAGCGCCTCATGGCCGCCGGCGCAGGAGAAGAACAGCACGCGGAATTGCTGCGGGCGCTCGTCCGGGCCGGGGAATGTCGAGAGCTCCCAGGGTGCCGCGAGTGCGCGCCCGCTGCCTGCGACGAGCGACAGCGCATATCGCCGTCCCGGCTGCAGCCCGCCGGCATGGAAGTGCCAATGCTCGCCGCGGGTATCGCTCATGCGCCCGCGCACGTTGAGATCGCCGACACGTAGCGTCGGTGCATCGAGCAAAGGGGCGTTGAACGACGCCTTGATGAGGATTTGGCTGTCGCTCACCTGCGGCAACAGGTGACGCAGGCTGCCGGCATCCCACTGGGCATCGGTACGCGGTGCGGTTTGCGCAAAGGCCTCGGCCGGTAGCCCGAAGCCGAGCACCGCTGCCGATGATGCGCGCAAGAAATCACGTCGATCCATGATGCCCTCCCAAGGTCAGTTGTGCGCAGGCCGTTTTTCATACCCTTGCGTTTTGCCGGCAGGCTGAGGCTAGCGCGCGGTCGGGTCGCTGTGGAAGGGGTGCGCGGCGGGTTTCCGACGCGCAACGCTCAGGATTGAAGGGCGCGATCGTTCCCCGGCTAGGTTCCGTAGCTCTGGACCAGGCTGCCGGCGACCAGGCTCCAGCCGTCCACCAGCACAAAAAAGATGAGCTTGAACGGCAGCGACACCACGACCGGCGGCAGCATCATCATGCCCATCGACATCAGCACCGAGGCGACCACGAGGTCGATGATCAGGAACGGCAGAAACAGCAGGAACCCGATCTCGAACGCGCGCTTGAGCTCTGAGATCATGAATGCGGGCACCAGAACGCGCAGCGACATCTGTTCCGGGCTGTCCGGTCTCGGCTCGCGCGAGAGGTCGGAGAATAGCGCCAGATCCTTCTCGCGCACGTTCTTCTGCATGAATGCCTTGAGCGGGATCGACGAGCGGTTGAACGCCTCCTCGACGCTGATCTCATTGTTGACGAGCGGCTTGACGCCCGTGTCATAGGCGGTCTGCAGCGCCGGTCCCATCACGAAGGCGGTGAGGAACAGCGCGAGCGCGACGAGCACCGCATTGGGCGGCGCGGTCGCAGTGCCGAGCGCGGTGCGCAGGAGCGAGAGCACGACCACGATGCGGGTGAATGAGGTCATCATCACCAGGATCGAGGGCGCCAGCGACAGCACCGTGACGAACGCGATCAGCTGGACGACGCGCTCGGTGAGCCCGCCGCCTCCGCCCTGGCCAAGATTGATGCTGATGTCCTGCGCTGCCGCTGGCAGCGCCCCCAGGATCGTCGCTACTGCGGCCGCTCCCGTCGCTAGACGGACGCAGCGGCCGATCGCCGATGATCTCAAGCTTTGCTGTTCGGGCGGCCTAACAAGCTCGCCATCTCCTGTTCGAGACTGTCATAGGGGGACCGCTGCGGCGCCGGCTTGGCTTCGCGGCGCGCTTCGCTGTGCGTGGGTTCGGCGGGGGCGGGCTCCGCTATCGGTGTTGGCTCCGGCAGGGGCCGCGGCCTGGGCTCTGGGCGAGGTTCCGCGCGGGCTTCGGCCTTGGCGCCAGGCCGGCGCAACGCCGCCTCGAGTCGTTGAGCCATCTCGGCCAGATTCTGATCGGCGGACGAGGCGAACGGCGCTTCGGCGGCCGGCTGCTGTTGCGCGCGCTCGCGCACGAGCTCGCGCGCCGGCTCGCGCACCAGATCTCTGACTGGCTCGCGCGCGACCTCTCGGGTCGGTTCGCGTGCGGGCTCGCGCACGACCTCTCGTACGACTTCGCGGGGAACCTCGCGGGGAATCTCCCGCGGTGGTTCGCGGGCGGGCTCGCGCGCAACTTCGCGCGGACGGACAACGCGCGGCAGCGGCGCTGTGGCAGGGGCCGGCTCGGGGGGATTGCGCGAGAGTTCCGCGGCGAGGCCCGCCAGCGGATCGAGGGGACGCGATTGCCGGGGCGCCTGCTGAGGCTCGGGGTCTGCTGGCCACGACACCTGCGGCTCCTCGATCGGTTGCGGCGGCAGCGAGACACGACGGGATGCGGCTTGTGGGGCGGGTGCCGGCTCGGGCTGCAACGGCCAGGTGCCGGCTTCGGCGAGCGGAGCCGAGCGCGGCAACGTATCGGCGGCGGCCGGCTGGCGGCCCGGGGCGGCGTCGCGCGCGCCCGCAGCGCGCACGATATTCGGCTCGATCACCACGTCGGTCGGCCCGCCGATCATCAGCAGATGCTCGACGTTGTCGCGACGGATCAGGACCAGCCTGCGGCGACCGTCGATGGCGGCCGCGTCAATAATGGCAAGCCGCGGCTGGCGCCCGCGCGCTGTCACGGCGCCCAAGTGAGTGGCGCCGAAGCGCCGCACCAGCCATGCGGTTAATCCGATCAAGCCCAGCACCACGATGAAGGCGAACAGGAAACGGAGGCCATATTGCCCTTCGCCGAACAAGAAATCCAACATTGCTCCTCCCTCAGCCCGAGGGGGGCTGGGCGTGTCGAACCGGCTGTTCCCGAAAGGGAATCGCCGGATTAGTTAACGCCAGCGGCAATATTTGCCGCCAGAAATCCTAACAAAATATTAAAATAATGGCCTTCCCATGTTACCGCTTTTCATATGGCAACGCCACTTGCTTGGTAAATGGTAGATTACGCGAGAATTGCACCAAATCCGCAGCTTAACCAGTCATTAACCATAGGGTCGGCAAAGTCTGCCCACCAGTTCGGTTGCGTGTCGCCGATGTCGGCTGGTGCCCCGCTTCCGAAGTTCGTCATACGTCACAGCACCTCTGACACGAACTTCGGAAGCAAAGGGGCACTAGCAAGTTCATGTTTCTAGTGCCGCTTTTCGATTTGAAGTTCCTAATCGAGTTTGCCGCAAGTGCTGTAGGAACTTCACTAGCCGAGTTCGACCGGGAACCCGAGAGAGCCACGATGCCGATCTCCGATATGCCGATCTTCTCGATGCTGCGCACCAAGATGCACTGGCACCAGGAACGCCAGCGCCTTTTGGCGGAGAACGTTGCCAATGCCGACACTCCAAAGTTTGCGCCACGTGATCTCGTCCCACTGAATTTCGACCAGACCAGGGCGCCGCTCGGTTCGTTGGCGCTCGCGCGCACGAATCCCGGTCATGTCGGAGATTCACCCGGCGGCGGATCGTCGCGGTTCCGCCCCGACCGCAAGTTCGATTTCGAATCGCGGCCGTCCGGCAACGCGGTCGGACTCGAGGATGAGATGCTCAAGGTGGCATCCAACGCCATGGACTACCAGGCAGCAACCGCGCTCTACACGCGCGGTCTCACGCTGATCAAGAGCGCGCTCGGAAAGCGCTGAGCGAGCATCGAGGAAAGGTGAAGGACGATGGACTTCCTGAAATCGATCTCGATCGCGGCCTCCGGCCTGCGCGCGCAGGCCGGGCGCATGCGGATTCTCTCCGAGAACATCGCGAACGCCGATTCGACCGCGCCGCGGCCCGATGCCGATCCGTTTCGGCGCCGCATTCCGACATTCCGCACGGCCTTCGACCGCGCGCTCGATGCGCGGGTGGTCTCGCTCGGCAAGATCAAAACCGATTCCTCCCAGTTCCGCGTGAAATACGAGCCGGGCCATCCCGCCGCCGATGCCAGCGGCAACGTGAAATACCCCAACGTCAATGCGCTGGTCGAAATGACCGACATGCGCGAAGCGCAGCGCTCGTATGAGGCCAACGTCAACGTCATCGGCGTCACCCGCCGCATGATCCAACGCACGCTCGACATCCTGAAAGCCTGAACTGGAGAGCGCTCATGACATCGCCGTCCGCTGCCGCCAACGCCTATGCCAGTCTCGCGCGCATCGCCGATCCGTCGTCCGGATTCGGCAAGGCCGTGGGCGAAGCCCAGGGGCCGAGCTTCGGCAATCTTCTCAAGGATGCGCTCGGCACCGTGCTCGAGGCCGGCAAGGCCTCAGATGCCCAGCAAAAGGCGATGGTGGCGGGCAAAGCCAACATCGTCGATGTGGTCACGGCGGTGTCGGAGACCGAGGTGGCGGTCGAGGCGCTCGTCTCGGTGCGCGACCGCATGATCCAGGCCTATGAGGAAATCATGCGGATGCCGATCTGATGACGGGTGAACGCGATATGACGTGGCATGCGACTGACCATTTCGCTCCTCGCGTTGAGCTCGCGCAATGGCGTGTGCCAATCTTCGGACGGGTTACGCGAATGCGGCGTGGCAGATGTGAAAAACGGTGCCACAGCGTTCCCTCCCCCCTTGCGGGGGAGGGACAGGGAGGGGGGTGCACAACACGCTCTGCAGTTGCGGTCGATTTGGCGTCGTACACTCTCGATGGCCAGGCTTGTGCAAGCAAACAGTTTCCTGCGCGGCGTCCTGTCGTCACCCCCCTCCCTGTCCCTCCCCCGCAAGGGGGGAGGGAACCGTGTGGCGCACGCCTTCGCAACTCAGGGCTTGCGAAATTGGAGATATCCGCAAGCTCTCGATCGCACGCGGGGACGACATGGAGGCCGGCGCCATGACCGGAGCGGAAGTGCTCGACGTGGCGCGCGATGCCATCCTCACGCTGGTGCTGGTCTCAAGCCCGCTGCTGCTGATCGGGTTGATCGTCGGCGTCATCATCTCGCTGTTCCAGGCCCTGACCCAGATCCAGGAAATGACGCTCGCCTTCGTGCCCAAGATTCTGGCGATCTTCGTTGCCATGCTGGTGGCGCTGCCATTCATGGCGGATCATCTGCAAGGCCACATGATCAGGGTTGCGGCGCGCATCGCGGCGGGGTGAGCTCGGACCCCATGCGCATCGACATCTCGTTCCTGCCCGCGCTGGCCGCCACCTTCATGCTGGTGTTCGCCCGCATCGGCATCATGGTGATGCTGCTGCCCGGGCTGGGCGAGATGAGCGTGCCGTCGCGTGTGCGACTGAGCGTGGCGCTGGTGCTCGCGGCCGTGCTGTTGCCGTTGCATCGGGATGCCTTTCAGATCGACCTGCGCACCTTCGGGCCGGTCCTCGGCATGCTGGCGCAGGAGATGTTCGTCGGCGCACTGCTCGGCTTCACTGTTCGCTTGCTGATCTCGGCTTTGCAGGTCGCAGGCTCCGTCATCGCCCAGCAACTCGGGCTCGGCTTCGTCACCGCGATCGATCCCACGCAAGGCCAGCAGAGCGTGATCGTGGCGAACTTCCTGAGCATGCTCGGCCTCACGCTGGTGTTCGCCGCCGACCTCCATCACCTGGTGATTGCGGCGCTCAACGACAGCTATGCGCTGTTCCGGCCGGGGGAGATTCCGCTTCTGGGTGACGTTGCGGCGCACATCACCGCCACCGTCGGGACCGCGTTCAAGATCGGTGTCCAGCTCTCGGCGCCGTTCATCGTGTTCGGCCTCCTGTTCAACCTCGGCCTGGGCGTGCTCGCACGCCTGATGCCGCAGATGCAGGTGTTCTTCATCGGTCTGCCGGCCTCGATCATCATCGGCTTCCTCATTCTGCTCCTCGTGGTCGGTGCCATGATGGGAGTCTTCCTCGGCGCGGTCGAGGGCACCCTGCGCGAGCTCGCGCCATACTCGTGAGGTCACATGGCAGAAGGCCAGGAAGATACCGAACGATCCGAAGACCCAACACAGAAACGGCTCGACGAGGCGCTCGAGCGCGGCGACGTCGTCAAGAGCCAGGAGGTCAACACCTGGTTCGTGATCGCCGGCGGCGCGCTCTTGCTGATGGCGTTCTCGGGCTCGATGGCCAACGGCATCGCGACCACGCTCCGCGGCCTGATCGCGCATTCGGGGACGATCCGCGTCGATGGCCGCGGTTTCGTCGGCGTGGTCGAGAAGCTCAGCCTTGAGGTGGTCGCCGCGGTGGCGATTCCGCTCTTGTTGCTGGTGCTCGCGGCGGTCGTCGGCAACATGGTTCAGCATCGCCTGGTGTGGTCGACCGAGGCGCTGACGCCGAAATTTTCCAAGATCTCGCCGATGGCCGGCTTTGGGCGGATGTTCTCCAAGCAGGCGCTGGCGAATTTCGTGAAGGGCCTAGTCAAGCTCGCGCTGATCGGAACCATCATGACGGCTCTGTTGTGGCCCGAGCGGTTCCGGCTCGACGCTCTCGTGCGCATCGATCCCATCGCCATGCTGTCGATCACGCAGTCGCTGGGCCTGCAGATGATCGGCGCCGTGGTGGCGGTGCTCGCCATCATTGCGGCGGCCGATTACTTTTTCCAGTACCGGCAATGGTTCGAACGCCAGAAGATGTCGGTGCGCGAGCTCAAGGAGGAGTTCAAGCAGACCGACGGCAACCCCGAGATCAAAGCCAAGATTCGGCAGATCCGCCAGGCGCGCTCGCGCAAGCGCATGATGGCGGCAGTCCCCGAGGCGTCCGTGGTCATCACCAACCCGACCCACTTCGCGGTCGCGCTCAAATACGAGCGCGGCATGAATGCCCCGATCTGTGTGGCCAAGGGTGTCGATGCCATCGCCCGCAAGATCCGTGAGGTGGCCGGCGATCACAGCATCCCGATTGTGGAAAACCCGCCGCTCGCCCGCGCCCTTCATGCAACCGTAGAGATCGACCAGGAGATCCCGTCCGAGCATTACCAGGCCGTTGCGGAAGTGATTGGCTACGTAATGAGGCTCAATCGCGCCGTTGCGGGCGGCAAAGCGTGATTCGGTCCCGGCGCGAGCCGATGCGCAACAGACTTGTTTTCCGCGAACCGGCGGCAAGACTCGCTTTGCGCGAACCCCTTGCGTCGATTCAGCGTCTGGGGCACTGAGAATCGTCCGGGGCACTGAGAATCGGGACAAATCGGGTTGCAAGCCGATCATGGCGCAGCAGGATGTGACCGGGGATATCGTTCGCGCGGCGCTTGACCGCACGGGTGCAGGTCAGCACGGCGGTAGCGTCAGCCTTGTGCTCGCGATCGCGACCGTGCTGGTCGGCGCCACGGCAGGCCTGATGCTGATCGGCCGCAGCAACGCCGAGCCCTATGTTCTGGCCTTCCTGGCGCTTTTGGCGATGGTGGGCCTGTTCCTGCTGTTCGCGCTCGCCGCCGGCATCCTGCGCATGGGCGGCAAGGACGTGGCGAACCCGGTGATCAAGGCGGTGGTCGATGGCGCGCAGGAGGCGTTGCTGGTCACCGACCAGGCCGGCCGCGTGATCTATGCCAACGCGGCCTATCTGGACCTGATCGGTGCGACGGCCGCCGGGGAAGTCCGGCCGGTGGAGCGGGTTTTCATCAGCGATCCCGGCGTTTCGGAGGCCGTCTACCGCCTGCTGCGGGCCGCCCGCGAGGGCCGGCGGCTGCAGGAAGAGGTCCGGGTCGGCAGCCATAAGGGCGAGCCCGGACGCTGGCTGCGCATGCGGGTGCGGCCGTTGCAGGACGGCAAGCAGCAGGCGCCGATGACGGTCTGGTCGCTGTCCGACGTGACGCGCGAGCTCGAGCGGCAGGAAAACGTCTTTCAGGAGCTGCAGCACGCCATCGACTACCTCGACCATGCGCCGGCCGGGTTCTTCTCGGTCGATGCCGATGGCAATCTGTCCTACCTCAATGCCACGCTGGCGGAATGGCTTGACCACGATCTGGCGCAGGTCGGCTCCGGCGGCCTGCGGCTCGGGGACATCGTGGCGGGCGATGGCACGGCGCTCCTCACCACGCTCACCGGCGCCCCGGGCGACGTGAAGACCGAGATTCTCGACATCGACCTCAAGACCCGCAGCGGTCGGACGGTCCCGGTCCGACTTTTCCACAAGGTTGTTTTCGGCCCCGACGGCGCGGCCGGTCCCTCGCGCACGCTGGTCCTCAATCGCGCCGGCGATGGCGGCGCCGATCCGCTGCGCGCCGCCGAGGTCCGCTTCGTGCGCTTCTTCCACAATACGCCGATGGCGATCGCAACCGTCGACAAGCAGGGCAAGATCGCGCGCTCCAACGCCCTGTTCGCGCGCCTGTTCCATCCCGTGCTCAAGGGCGAGGGCGCCGACAATCGATCGATCCTCTCGGTCGTCGCCGAGCGTGAGCGGGCGACGCTCGAGGCGGCGATCCGCAAGGCTGCCGCCGGGCAGGGCGAGATCGCCCCGGTCGATGCCGCGCTCGACGGTGCCGGCGATCGCTCGGTCTGCTTCTATGTGACCGCGGTCGAGGAGGAGGAGCGCGACCAGGAGGCGGCCATCGTCTATGCGCTCGACACCACCGAGAAGCGCGCGCTCGAAAACCAGGTCGTGCAGCAGCAGAAGATGGAGACCATCGGCCGGCTCGCCGGCAATGTCGCGCACGATTTCAACAACCTCCTGGGCGCCATCATGATGGCGACCGACTTCCTCCTGAACGCGCATCGGCCGACCGATCCGTCGTTCCAGGACATCATGCAGATCAAGCAGAACGCCAACCGGGCCGCGAGCCTCGTTCGGCAACTGCTCGCCTTCTCGCGCAAGCAGACATTGCGTCCGCAGGTGGTCGAGCTGAGCGAGACGCTGCCGGACCTGGGGATGCTGCTGCGCCGCCTGATCGGCGAGAAGGTGACGCTCGACATTCCGCTCGTGCGCGACCTGTGGCAGATCAGGGCCGACGTCGGGCAGTTCGAGCAGGCGATCATCAACCTTGCGGTCAACGCCCGCGACGCGATGCCCAAGGGCGGGAAGCTCACGATCCGGACCGGCAATGTCGGTGCCGACGAAAGTGCTCGCCTGCAGCGCAAGGGCATGCCGGTGGGCGAATACGTGCAGCTCGAGGTGACCGACACCGGCACCGGCATCGCGCCCGACGTCATCGACAAGATCTTCGACCCCTTCTACACCACCAAGGACATCGGCAAGGGCACCGGACTGGGACTTGCCACGGTCTACGGCTTCATCAAGCAGACCGGCGGCTTCATCTACGTCGATTCCGCGCTCGACAAGGGCACGACGTTCCGCATCTTCATCCCGCGCTACGTGCCGTCCGCCGAGGACGCTGCGCAGCCGGCCGAAGCCCTGGCGCCCAGGTTGGCGGGTTCGACGCCGGCGGCCGAGGAAGCCAAGCGCGCCACCACCGATCTCACCGGCCACGGCACCATCCTCCTGGTCGAGGACGAGGAAGGGCTACGCGCGCTCAACGCGCGCGGCCTGTCCTCGCGCGGCTACACCGTCATCGAAGCCGGCAACGGCGTCGAGGCGATCGACGTGCTGGAGCGCCGCGGCGGCGGCATCGATCTCGTCGTATCCGACGTGATGATGCCGGAAATGGACGGCCCGACGATGTTCAAGGAGCTGCGCAAGCGCCATCCCGACCTCAAGATCATCTTTGTGTCCGGCTACGCGGAAGACGCCTTCCAGAAGAGCCTTCCCGACCCCGAGAAATACGATTTCCTGCCGAAGCCGTTCACGCTCAAGCAGCTGGTCGCGCAGGTCAAGGAAACGATGGGCCGCGCGACGACGCATTGAGACGTCGATCAATGAGCGAGCCGGAACACGAGAGCGACCCAGAGCACGAAAACGATGATGAGCGCCGGCGCGCGAACCTGGTGCTGCTCGCGTTCTTCGTGATCATCGTCGGGATCGGTGTCTGGCTCGTCAAAGCCATGATCGACGCCCGCAATGCCGACGACTGCATCGCGCAGCGCCGCACCAACTGCAGCCCGATCGAGGCGCCGCCGCGATAATGCCAATCGCTCGTTGTTTGATTCGTCATGCCCGGCCTTGTGCCGGCATCCACGCCTTGCTTTCTTCCAACAAAGACGTGGATGGCCGGGACAAGCCCGGCCATGACGTGGAGAGTGCGTCCTTCGCTGCCAAATTCGGCACAGGTCGCTTGTGATGCGGAACGGCCGCGCGCGCTCAAATCGAGAAGATCTCGCTGAAGCGTCGCTTCACCTGCGCGCTCACGCTCGTGACATAGGCATGATCCATCGCGATCACTTTGATGTCGCCGATCTTGGGACTGCCGGCGGGCGGCTCGACGTCGAGACGCGCGGCATAGATGCCATTCTGCGGCCAGAGCTTCTGCGCCTCGAGGCTGAGCGTGTATTCGGCCAGCAGCCTGGCGGCGTTGGGGCTCTTCGAGCCTTTCACGACCGAGGTGGTGGCTGGGATCGCGAAGGTGCCGTCGCTCGGGAACATGTTGGCGATCCGGTGCCCGGCCATGCGCGCCTCGTTGGCGTATTGGCTGTCGGCGCCGGCCGCGATCGGCCGCTCGCCGGTCTTCACAAGATTGAGCGCCTGCTCGTTGCCTTGCACCACCACCACGTCGTTGCGGTTGAGCCGCTCGAAGTAATCCCAGCCGCGCAGCTTCGCCATCATCGCCACCACGCCGAGCTGCAGTGAGGTGAACGACGGGTTGGTGATCACGAGCTTGCCCTTGAAGCGCGGGCTCAGGAGGTCGTCCCAGCTCTTCGGCATGTCGCTCAACGGAACGAGGTCGCTGCGCCCGTAGATCGAGATCACGCTCACGCGCTGCGCGACATAGCGCCCCTCCGGATCGTTGAGCCCGGCCGGCACCTGGTCGAAGCCGTCGGGCTTGAACGGCACGAACAGGCCTTTCGACGCGAGGTCGATGACAGCGGCGGGATCCGACGACACCAGCACGTCGGCGCCGGCGTGGCCGGCCTGCTGCTCCATCATGAAGCGCCGTAGCACCTGCGTGCCGCCCGAGCGGAACAGCTCGACCGTGATGCCGTATTTCTGCTGGAAGGCGTTGGCGACCTTCTGGACCGCCGCGATCGGCGCCGAGGTATAGAGCGTGACCTTGCCTTCGCGCTTGGCCGCCGCGACGTCGACGGTCTCGGCCGCGGCCGGGCGCACCAGATCCGGCAGCGCGAGCGCGGCCGCGCCGGTGATCAGGCGCCGGCGAGTGAGGCGGCGGTCATTCATGATGTTTTCGTCCTTCGTGTTTCACAGCATGCCGACCAGTCTCGCCTTCTCCTGATAGTGCTCCCAGGTCTTGGCGATGCGATAGGTATTGCGCGCGAAGCTCACCTTGAGCAGCTCCACCTCGTCCGGCGTGATCGGCAACAGCTTGCCGAGGGTGGAGGCGTGCACGGTGCTGCGCGCGTTCTCCTCCATTTCGAGGCTGTCCAGGAACACTTCCGGAATGCTGTTGGCGGTGACGACGCTGCCGTGGCCGCGCAGCAGGCAGCAGCTGCACTGGCCGAGCGTCTTGGCGACCGCGTCGCCCTGGGCCGCGGTGCGGATATGGGTCGGGTCGGGATGGACCGGGATGCCGATGAAGCGGAAGCCGTAGTTGCGGATCGCCACCATCGGGCGGTCGACCATGGTGAACAGCGTCGACATCGGCGGATGGCCGTGGCCGACCGCGAGCACGTCGGGGCGGTTGCGGTAGACGCCGGAATGGATCGCGGTCTCGGTCGGGGCCGGGCCCTTGCCTTCCAGCACCTTGCCGTTGAGGTCGACCACCAGGATCTCGTCGGGCGTCAGGCCGGCGCGGCTGGCATCGCGCGGCGGGATCAGGAACCGGTCGGTGCCCGGAATGCGCGCGCTGACGTGGCCGCTGTAGTCGAGCAGCTCGGCCATGACCATCATGCGCGTGCACTCGGTGATCTGCGCCCGGAGCGTGGTTTCGGATGTCTGCGTCATCGTCGGTCTGATCTCCCTTGTGGCTACTCTGCTTGAGCTCTGGCCACCATATCGGCGCGCTCAAGGGCACTCAACTCCAGTGCCGCCGATTTGAAGTTCCTGCACCACCTGCAGCAAACTCTGTCAGGAACTTCAAATCGAAAAGCGGCACTCGAATCATAGAGAGGCTAGTGCCCCTTTGTTTCCGAAGTTCGTGTCAGAGGTTGCTGCGACGTACCACGAACTTCGGAAACGGGGCACTAGGCCGCCGCTGTTTGGCGAAAGCCGTCGCCTCCCCATATGATCCGCAGGATCGCCGCCGGCGCGGCGGCGCAACCAGACGGGTCGACATGGCACGGGCGCTCGCGATCGGAACTCTCCTGGCTTTGCTCGCGTTCGTGCTCTGGATTGCCTACGAGCAGTGGGAGATGGTGAATGTCGAGATTCCGTTCTGGGGCTGGATCGCGATCTTCGGCGGTGGCGGCCTTTCGCTCGTCGTCGGCTTCGGCTTGATGGCGCTGATGTATTACTCCCACCGGCACGGCTACGACGACCAGGTGCAGGGGATCGAGCGGGACGAGCGGTAACCTTGGCACTTTTTGTCCCGCGTCGCGGGCTCTCGTCCGAGCGTTTTTCTGGCGCGCATTGTGCGCAGCGGCAGCCCTTGGGCTTGATGAAAAGCTCGAAATATTCCTCGCCATAGTCGTAGGTGATCTCCTCGCCCGGATCGATCGCCTTGATGGCGCGCAGGATCACCTTGCCCTGCTTGAGCGCGCTCTCGGCGTTGGGCCGGCAGGAGTGGTTGGCATAGCGGCCGATGTTGCTGCGCGCCGAGCCGTCGACGGTCCAGCGGCTGTTGATCTCGAACATGTAGCGGGCGCCCGCCGTCTTCTCGCGCGCGTGCGCTTCGCGGGTTCGAATGCGCGGGCCGGAATATTCGACGATGAACGCGCCGCGCAGGATCGGCATGGTCGCGAACAGGCCGAGCCCGGTCGCCGAGCGGCCGATGCGATAACACTTGTCGGGCGTGCGCGTCACGCCGCCGCCTCGCGCGCGCGGATGACTTGAAGCTCGGTCTCGACCGGCACCGGATCGCGCAGCGTATTGAGGCCGGGGCAGCCCGCGGTCGCGAGCCGCTCGACCTCCTCAAGCATCGCCTGCGGCGCGTCGCTGACGATCCGCATCGCGATCGTGACCTTCTGGAACGCGGAGGAGGGCGCGCCCTCGATCATGTGGCCGCGCACGTCGAAGTCGGTACGCGCGACCGCCTCGAAGCTGTCGTAGGCGACGCCCATCTTGGCGGCATAGAAGGCGAACACGGCGGCATAGCAGCCGACCGCGCCCGCCAGCATGAACTCGAGCGGAGTCGGCGCCACGTTCTGGCCGCCCACATGCACCGGCTCGCTGATGATGAACTTGTGGCCGCTCTTCTTGCATTCGACCAGCTCGTTGAGCTGGCCGATCGAGGTGACCTTGACCTCGACGAAGCTCTTTGGCCCTTCGGGTGCCGGCCGCTCCGGATGCGCGCGGTAACGCGCCTCGCGCGCCAGCGTCGTTTGTTTCAACTCGGGAAAGCAGTCGCAGACTTTGACCACCATGGGCTTGCTCCTTATCCGGTCGGTGTGGCTTGCGGCAGGTTTAGGCGCTGCGCGAACAGCCGCGCCGCGTTGCCGCCGAGAATCTTCTGCTTCTGCGCGCGCGAGAGATCGAGCGCGTCGATATAGGACGGGTCCGAGATGATGAACGGATAATCGGTGCCGAACAGGAAGCGATCCTCGCCGATCTCGCCAACCGCCATCTCGATGAACCGCTTTGAGAACGCGCAGGTGTCGTAATAGAGATTCTTGCGCGCGAATACGCTGGGCGGCTGCGTGATGTGCTCGCGGCATTCATGGAACAGCTGGAAGCCGTGATCGAGCCGCTCAAGCAGGCCGAGGAAGGCCGAGCCGGTGTGCGCGACGATGAATATCAGGTCCGGGTGGCGCTCGAACACGCCGCCATAGATCATGCGGGTCACGCACAAGGTGGTGTCGAATGGGAAACCCACCCTGATCGGCAGCGCGTAACCCGGCAGGTGGTCGGCGAAAGTCGGCAGCATCGGATGCTCGGAGACCGGGAGCCCCAACGCCGCGATGCGCGCCCAGATGGGCTCGAGCCGGCGGTCGTCGAGCGCGACGCCATTGAAGTTCGAGCCGACCCCGATGCCGACGATGCCGGGCGCATTGGCGATGCGATCGAGCTCCTTGAGCGAGGCCTCGACGTCGGGCAGCGGCAGCGTGCCGAAGCCGAGCACGCGGTCGGGATTGCGCTCTGCCCGCGCGACCAGCGAGTCGTTGAGGCGGCGGGCCAGCGTCACGCGCGTCTCGCCCTCGAAGATGTAGACGCTCGGCGTGTTCATGGAGAGGATCGAGATGTCGATGCCCTTCCTGTCCATCTCGCGGATCAGGTGGTCGGGGTCGAACATCTCCGGGCGGAACGGCAGCCAGGTCTTGCCGTCCTTGACCAGATAGCTGAACCGGTCCGGGTTGACCTTGATGCTGACGCCCGGCAGCGAAGCGAGCGTCTCGTGGAAGAACTTTTCGATCTGGTGGGAATGGACGTCGATTTTCATGCGGGCGGGCCGGGGGTGAGCGTTGCAATCGCGAGCATTTCACCTGCTGGGCTCGTTTTGTCAAAATATGCTGGGCGCTCCTGTCCAGCTGGCATTCTTGAGAAATCTCCGTTCGTCCCCGCGCATGCGCGGGGGCGAACGGAGAATGTGGGTCCGAACGCGCTTGAGCATCACGCTCCGCGCCTATTCGATTGTCAAACAGCCCTGTGGCGTGCGGTGAAATTCAAACAGACAAATCTTCGGCTTACGCCTCGTCAACGGTCGGATCGGCCAGGAGCTATGTGTCCCTGGGAGGTTTGTTCCGAGCGTCGCCCGTGGGTCGGGTTGCGTCTTTCCCTCCCCGCAGGTGCCCTCCCGCTCCCCGCCTTCAAGACGCCTCATGAATGCGCCCCTCTAAACACGGATCGGGATGGATCACGCTTAGCCAAATTGTCACCATATGTGAAGTCACAAAAGCGTTACTGAAAGCGAAATTACGTGCGGCGGCCTTCGCACTGGCTCGCGCGCGCCAGATCGTGGCGCTGTGTGACCTGTGAGCACGAAGGAACTTACTTCGTCCGACGCCGTTGTCGTGCACAGTCAAAGGAGCATTTCATGCCGAACAACAAGAACCCTAACCAGAAGCAGCCGGGCGAAAAGGAGCCTGGAAAGTTCCATTACAACCCGGGCAACATGTCCGGCAAAACGGCGGACGGCTGCAAAGACGAATCCGAACAGCGGGCCAACGTTGACCGGATAAAAAGCCGTCGCGAAAAGCAAGATCAAAGGCGTTGATGGAAGTCCGAGCTTGGTCATCCAGCGCATAGCGTCGCACAATATAAATATCACAATATAAACATAAGGAGTCGTTGACACCTGACATATTGCACGCAGTCCCAGACTACTTCGCCATGTCGTGACGGCGTGTACCGGCCGCATCGTCGTCCCTGGTTTTCAACGTCACGTGACGCACCGCGGCAACCGTCGGCAGACGGTATTCGTCAAGCCATCCGATTACTGAGACGAAGCAACTTACTTGGTCGCGCTGACGCCGTCGCTACCCGACGGGCCCGCGCGCCAGCGAGCGGCGTGGCCTCACGCCGATAGCGCCCCTTCCGCCAAGGTGATAGCGTTCCCGCCGTCGCCGGCCATCAGAATGCCGGCTCAACAGGGAGGCATTCATGAAAGCTTTGAACGCTGGAGCTTTGATCGCCGGTCTAGGGCTGGCGTCGACGCTCGCCGCGACGAGCGCGGTCGCGCAGCCATTCCCGTTCAACGAGGTCGGCGTGACCATGGGGCATTGGCACTTGGCGTCGAATGACGTGGAGGCCAACAAGAAGATCTTCGTCGGCATGGGCGGCAAGTGGTTCAAGATCGGCGCCAACGAGTACGTCATGTTCCCCGGCGTCTTCGTCCACTTGAACCTGGGGACCGGACCGGGCACCGGCGGCTCGCAGGGCTCGGTGGTCAATCATGTCGGCTTCATCGTCAACAACGTCCAGGAGCACGTGGCCAAGTGGAAGGCCGCCGGCATCGCCGTCCTGCCGGGCGGCAACAACCGGCTGGACCAGGCCTATGTCGAGACGCCGGATGGCCTGCGCATGGAGATCCTGGAAGACAAGACACAGTCGATGCCGATCCGGCACGAGCACGTGCATCTGTTCCTGCAGGAAGGCGAGATCCCCAAGGCCCAGGCCTGGTATGCGAAGACGTTCGGCGGCAAGGCCGGCACCCGCAACAATGCCCCGGTGGTCGACGTTCCGGGCGCGCAGATCCGTTTTGCCAAGGCCGACACGCCGCAGGCGCGGACACTCGGCCGCGTGCTCGATCACATCGGCTTTGATGTGAAGGACCTGAAGGCCTTCATTGCCAAGATCGAAGGCGAGGGCATCATGCTCGATGAGCCTTACCGAGAGAGCCCCAGCGGCAACGCACTCACTTACATCACCGATGCGTGGGGCACCCGCATCGAGCTGATCAAGCGGGGCCCGGTCCCGGCGCTGTAGACGTCAGTCGGCCAAGAGTCGGGCAGGCGGGGCGTGCGGATCGTCCGCACCCCCCGCAGACGCCGCGGTCATCGCGATCCGCACAATTGCATTTCTATAACCAGTTGCGCTTCAACAACGTCGAGCAGGCGTTGTTCGTGGCGACGCTTGTCTCCTTTGCGTCTTGTGGGGCCTTGGGGGTCTTGTGGGGCCTTGGGGGTCTTGTGGGGCCTTGGGGGTCTTCGGGTGTGTGCCCGGTCAACTCTCCGAAACTCACCATGAAAGCTGACATCCTGGAACGCTAGCGCCGTGTCATTGTGTCGCAAGCCTCGACCGCGACCAAAGTCGAGAAAGAAATAGCGGCATCTTCAGCGCGCTAGCCAGCAGCATGAACGGCTCCCGAATGACGCATTCCAGGGGCGTTCAACATCGCAGCAGTAAAACTCGCGAAGCAAGAAATCGGCCCCGGACATCCCTTCGCGGGGCTGCCAGAGGAGAGGTTACCATGACCATCGGCAAGGCTCTCGTTGCGACGGCGATGTTGGCCATTGCGGCACCTGCCGCGCCCGCGTTCGCCCACGACTCCAACTACTCCAACTACTCCAACTACTCCAATTACCCCAACTACTACTACAACCAGCATGCTCGCGATCACCGGCAACACAGACGTTTCCACGGTGCTGTCGTCGGGGAACACCAACGCGCTCACGAGGAGGGATTCGACAGCAGAGCGGAGCACCGCGCCTATCATCGCGGGTTGCGGCGCCTGCACCGCGATTTCCACAGCGATCATCCCGGCACGCGCCACGACCACTACACCTGGCGCCGTTACTGGCGGTCCTGGTAACCGCGTTGCCAGCGGTGAGTGGGGGGCACTGCAGTTCCTCAGCCCGAAAAGGGAGATGGAGCCATGTTGAACAGAACCGCGTTAGCCGTGCTCGCGCTGCTTGCGGCATGCACGATGGCGACATCGGTCAATGCCCACACCACGCTCAAGGCAGCAAATCCTGCGGCTGATGGTACTGCCGCTGACGCCCCGACAGAGATCAGGCTGAGCTTCAGCGACAGGGTGATCCTGAGGTTCTCGAGCGTGGAGTTGAAAGATCAGGCCGGAACGAAGATCGCGACCGGAAAACTTGCGACAGACCCGAAGGATCAGATGCAACTCGTCGTGCCGCTGGAGGCACCACTGAAGGCGGGCACATACAGTGTCAAATGGCGGGTCTTGTCGGTCGATAACCACCGCGCGGACGGCAGCTATTCCTTCCAGGTCGACCGCTGAGCGAAATGGGGCGCGCTTGCCTCTTGCGGGCCAGCGTGCCCCTCCACCATAGCGCCACCGAGGCTCGCACGCTCGACAGGGCTGCACTCGCTGCCGAGGGCGGTGCTCACCGCTCCAGCCGGGCGATCAGGCTCGACGTGTCCCAGCGCCGGCCGCCCATCTTCTGCACCTCCGAATAGAACTGATCGACCAGCGCGGTGACCGGCAGATTGGCGCCGTTCTTGCGCGCCTCGCCGAGGCAGATCGCCATGTCCTTGCGCATCCAGTCGACCGCAAAGCCGAAGTCGAACTTGCCGTCGTTCATGGTCTTGTAGCGGTTCTCCATCTGCCAGGACTGCGCCGCGCCCTTGGAGATGGTGGTGATCACGGCCTCGACGTCGAGGCCTGCTTTCTTCGCAAAGTGAATGCCCTCGGCGAGGCCCTGCACCAGGCCCGCGATGCAGATCTGGTTGACCATCTTGGTGAGCTGGCCCGCGCCCGGGCCGCCCAGGAGCTTGCACATGCGTGCATAGGCTGCGATCACCGGCTCGGCGCGGCCGTAGGGGCCCGCTTCGCCGCCGCACATCACCGTGAGCACGCCGTTCTCGGCGCCGGCCTGGCCGCCGGAGACCGGCGCATCGACGAAGCCGAAGCCGCGCGACTTGGCCTCGGCATTGAGCTCGCGCGCGATCTCGGCCGAGGCGGTGGTGTGGTCGACGAATACCGCCCCCTTCGCCATGCCGGCGAACGCGCCGTTGGCTCCCATCGCGACCTCGCGCAGATCGTTGTCGTTGCCCACGCAGCACATGACGAGGTCCTGGCCTTCGGCCGCGGCCTTGGGGGTCGGCGCGCTCCTCCCGCCATGTTGGGCGACCCATTTCTCGGCCTTGGCGGGGGTCCGATTGTAGACCGTGACCTCGTGGCCGCTTTTGGTCTTGAGGTGCCCCGCCATGGGATAGCCCATGACGCCGAGACCAAGAAACGCAACCTTTGCCATCATCGCCTCCTTGAAAGCACTGTCCGCGACCGCGCCGAGTGCCCATATATGAATGCCCATATAACAGGTTTGATTGCGACGGCGCCGCAGCGGCGTCAACCCGTCGCGCTCGGTTGACCGGCCAACAGTGCGCCGTATGGTGGCGAAAAGTTAGGTCGCTGGAGTTTTCGATCGATGGCAGTCACCAAGGACGACGTGCTTGCAAGCCTCGCGAGGGTCGCGTGCCCGGACGGGACGCCGCTCCACCGGAGCGCGGCGTTGTCGGATGTGCTTGCCACCGACGGCAAGGTGTTCTTCTCGATCACGGTCGATGCCGCAGAGGTGAAGGCCTGGGAGCCGGTGCGCAAGCGCGCCGAGGAGGTGGTCCGGGCGATGCCGGGCGTCAAGTCGGCGCTGGTGGCGCTGACCGCCGAGCGCAAAGGCGGCGGGGCGGCGGCACGTCCATCGCCCGCCGGCGGCGGAGCGGGCGCGCCGCGCGCGGCACCGCGCGGGGAGACCCCGATCGGCGTGCCCGGTGTCGAGTCGATCATCGCGGTCGCGTCCGGCAAGGGCGGCGTCGGCAAGTCGACGACCGCGGTCAACCTGGCGCTCGGGCTCGCCACGCTCGGTCTCAAGGTCGGCATCCTCGATGCCGACATCTACGGGCCGTCGCTGCCGAAACTCCTCGCCATCAAGGAGCGGCCGCAGACGCTCGGCGGTACGCGCCTCAAGCCGATCTCGCGCTATGGCCTCACCGTCATGTCGATCGGGTTCCTGATCGATGAGGAGACGCCGATGATCTGGCGCGGCCCGATGGTGATCTCGGCGCTCACCCAGATGCTGCGCGAGGTCGAATGGGGGACGCTCGACGTCATGGTGGTCGACATGCCGCCCGGCACCGGCGACGCCCAGCTCACGATGGCGCAGCAGGTCCCGCTCAAGGGCGCGGTGATCGTGTCGACCCCGCAGGATCTGGCGCTGATCGATGCCCGCCGCGGCATCGCCATGTTCCGCCGCGTCAGCGTGCCGGTGCTCGGCATTGTCGAGAACATGAGCTACTTCCAGTGCCCGCAATGCGGCACACGATCCGACATCTTTGGCCATGGCGGCGCCCGCCGCGAAGCCGAGCGGCTCGGCGTGCCCTTCCTGGGCGAGGTGCCGCTGCACATGACTATCCGCGAGAAGTCGGATGCCGGCCTGCCGGTGGTGGCGACCGAGCCGGACGGTCCGCACGCCAAGGCCTATTGCGAGATTGCGGCGCGCGTGCGCGATCAGATCAAGAGCGCGGCGCGCGCGGCGCCGAAGATCGTGATCGAGGGCTGAGCAGAATTCCTTCACCGACACCCGTGTGTTTCTTGCTCCGTGTTCCGGATTCATGATATGTTCTCAGCATGACGAAGGAACAAATCAACGCTGTGCTGGAAAGTGTGCGCTCCTGGCCCGAGCAGGATCAGGAGGAACTGGTCGAGTTCGCGCGTGAGATCGAGGCGCGACGCTCGGGGGTCTATGTCATGAGTGATGACGAGCGGGCTGCGGTGCAGGAGGGATTGGATCAAGCGCGGCGTGGCGAATTTGTGCCGGATGATGAAATGGATGCGGTCTGGAAGAAATACGGCGTCCTATGAGAGTTCGATACACGCCGCGTGCGCGTGGCGACATCGAGCGGATTTATCAGTATCTTGAGAAGCGAAGTCCCGGCGGCGCCAGCAACGTGTTGCGGGCGATCTATGCGGGCGTGCAGTTCATCTCGGAATATCCAGAATCCTCCGTGCGAACGGATGATCCTCGAGTGCGCGTCAGGATCGTGCGACGCTATCGATACAAGGTGTTCTATAGCATTGTCGAAGGAGATACCGTGGAGATCTTTCACATTCGGCACGCGTCGCGGCGGCCGTGGGCAGCAGAACCAGACTAGGCAACTTTACAATGCAGGGGCGGCGGCAGCTCGTTGTCCGTACCCCAGCTTCTGACCCACTGCTCGACTGCCGCAATGGGAATCGCTTCTCCGGTGCGTTCATAGTCGGCGTACGCGGCTTCCTCCTCGGCCCAAACCTCGACGTCGACGACAGCGCGTGCCACTGCCTTGGCGGCGAATCCCTCAATGGAGGTCTTGGATCGCTTCGCGGCGGCTTCCAGGCCGGCGGCGAGCTCTTCGTCGAGATCGATGACGACACGGGTCTGTGGCATGTTTGAATGATACCGTCGTTCTCCAAGCGGATGAACCGGGAATTTTAGCCTCCGACCTTAGCCACCTATCACGGCGCGCCGACGAGAACCCGCAGCCGCGCCTTCAGTCCGCGCGCCCGCCAGGTGTCGCGAATGAGCTTGCGCCATTCATGAAAGTTCACGGTCAGCGGGTTCTGCGAGGGCAGCGGGCTCACCAGTCCGAAGCGCAGCTTCTCATCCTTTGGGGCTTGCGCGAAGGTGCCGAACAGCCGATCCCAGATGATGAAGACGCCGGCGAAATTCTTGTCGAGGCAGCTCTCATTCGAGGCGTGATGCACGCGGTGGTGCGCCGGCGTGTTGAGCAGCCATTCCAGCGGGCCGAGGCGCGGCGCGTGCTCGGTATGCAGGAAGAACTGATAGAGCAGGTTGAGGAGGACCATCGCCATCACGGCGAGTGGATGGAAGCCGATCAGCGTCAACGGCACGAAAAAGAACACCGCGCCCGACAGCGGTCCGGTCCACGGCAAGCGCACCGCCGCGGTCAGGTTGAACCTGGTGGTGGAATGATGCACGGCGTGGGACGCCCACATGAAGCGGACCCGATGGGCGGCGCGGTGGAACCAGTAGTCGGTGAAGTCGACCAACACGAACAGGACAACGAGCGCGACGATGCTGGTCGTCGGAATCTCGAAGGCGCGATACTGGTAGGCGGCATAGAGCGGGAGCGCGACCATAAACGACGCCGCCGGCCGTATCAGCTGGTTGCCGAGCGCGGTCACGATCGAGGTCGTGGTTTCCTTGAGGTCGTGGCTCTCCGCGTCATGCAAGGCAAGCCGCACATAGAGCCACTCGATCAGCATCAGGCCGAAGGTCAGCAGCAGGATAAGGTTCAGTGCGCGAGCGTTGGCAGCGATGGCCGTCATGGCGAGACTCCGGGATGGCAGGGAAGGCCGAGCCGGCCGTGGGGGGATGGGTAGTGGCCGGCTCGGCGTTCGCTTGCTTGCTCGCTCAGTAGGGCGGCGCGACCACGACGGTGCCGGAGCGCGTGATCGTCCCGCCATAGGGGCCGGTGACGCGGCCCTGGTAGCTGTACTGGCCGGGACCGGTCTGCACGATGGTGCCGGAGCGCGTCACCGTGCCGCCGTATGGCCCGCGCACCGTGCGGTTGAAGCTGCAGACGCCGCCGGCACAGCCGCCGGAGCCGTTGACCGTGTAGGTGCCGCGCGCGGTATTGACCGTGCCGTAGCGCGTCCACGCCGACGCGTCTGCCGCCGTTGCGGCGAGCAGCAGTCCGGCGAGCGCGGCGCTTGTGAAAGAGATGTTCATTGTCCGTCTCCAAATGTGCAGGCCATCCACGCAACGGAGCCTGACCCGTTAACGTTGCCGGCGTTTCTCAGAAAGGGCCCGATTTGTAACGATTTGTAACGGGGAGGCGGTTGGACGTTGCCAGTTCCGCCGCGGCGTCTAGGATTACCGGCATGAACGGCAAGGCCATCCTGGTCGTCGAGGACGACCGTGACATTCGCGGTCTGCTCGCCGATTTCCTCAAGCGGGAGGGTTTTTCCGTCGAGGTGGCCGAGGACGGCGCTGCCGCCGATCGCGCGCTCGCCCGCATGACGCCGGACCTTGTCGTTCTTGACCTGATGCTTCCGGGCGAGGACGGGCTGTCGATCTGCCGGCGCCTGCGCGTGCGCGGCACGACGCCGATCCTGATGCTCACCGCCAAGAACGATGACATCGACCGCATCGTCGGGCTCGAGCTCGGCGCCGATGACTATCTTGGCAAGCCGTTCAATCCGCGCGAGCTGTTGGCGCGCATCCGCGCGATTCTGCGGCGCTCCGAGGCGTCCGCCATGCAAGCCGGCGAGCGGCGGCGGCGTTGCTTCGCGGGCTTCATCATCGATCTTGCTGCGCGCAGCGTCGAGCGAGCCGATGGAACCAGCGTGCCCTTGACCTCCGCCGAGTTCGACCTCCTCGCCTGCTTTGTCGAGCGGCCGCGCCGCGTGCTCACGCGTGACCAATTGCTGGACTGGACGCGCGGACGCAGCGCCGAGCCATTCGACCGCACCATCGACGTAACCGTCAGCCGCTTGCGCAAGAAGCTTGAAACCGCCGATCCGTCGGGGCCGGCGCTGGTCACGACCGTGCGCAACGGCGGCTATCTGTTCGCCGGCGACGTCAAGGACGCCTGATCATGAGGCGGCTCGGACTGGTTTGGCGGGTGACGTTGATCGTGATCGCCGCGCTCGTTGCGATCCAGATGATCGCGGCTGCCGCCTATTATGTGCAGCGCGGCCGGGCGACCGAGCAGGGTTTCCGGCTGCCGCTGCCCGATCAGATCGCGGCCCTGGTCGAGCTTCTCGAGCGCGCGGGCAACCGCTCGCTGGCGTTGCGGGTGGCCAACGGCCCGGGATTGCGCGTCGCCATTGCGCGCACAGCGCCGCCGGTCGCCGATCCGGTCGAGCGGGTCGAATGGCTCGAGACTGCGATCGGGCGTTACATCGGCGACGGCCGCGCGGTGCGCGCCTATTACATCGGCGCAGCCCGCAGCGGCGAGAACAAACGCCGGCCCGGCTTGGAGACGTTCAGCCAGCGTCCGGTGCGCCTGGTGGTTCCGCTTTCCGGCGGCGAGTTCATTGTGGCGGAGACGGTCGACGATCTGACCGTGCGCGTGCTGGGTCTGCCGCCCGGCTTCTGGGCCGGAATCATCGGTTTCCTGGTGGCCGCGCTCGCGCTCTATGCGATCGTGCGCGAGACCATCCCGCTGGCGCGGCTTGCCCGCTCGGTCGACCGCTTCGCGGAGGCGATCGAGCCCGCGCCGGTTCCGGTGGGTGGCGCGCGCGAGGTCCGTGCCCTGATCGGTGCTTTCAATCGCATGCAGTCGCGCATTGCCGAGCTGGTGCGCAACCGCACCTTCATGCTGGCGGCGATTTCACACGACCTGCGCACCTACCTGACGCGTCTGCGATTGCGGGTCGAAATGATGCCGGACGCCGATATGAGAGAGCGGGCAACGCGTGATGTCGAAGAGATGAACGGGCTGCTCGACGATGCGCTCACGTTCGCCCGCACGTCGTTTACCGGCGGCCGAAGCGAGCGCGTCGATCTCGTGAAGGTCATCCGGCACGAGTGTGCGGAACGCATCGCGGCCGGTCACAACGTCAAGAGCGACTTGCCATCGACACCGGTCCATGTCTGGGGCGAGCCGGCTGCGGTCGCACGGATCGTCGGCAACCTCATGGACAACGCCGTGAAATACGGAGGCGAAGCGGCTGTCTCGCTGTCGCAGGTTGGGACCGAAGCCATCATGCTGGTCGATGATCGCGGTCCGGGCGTGCCGCAATCCGAACGCGAGCGGATCTTCGAGCCGTTCCTGCGCCTTGAAGCGTCGCGCAACCGCGACCGCGGCGGCGCTGGCCTCGGGCTCGCCATCGCCCGGCATCTGGTTGATAGCCTCGGCGGAACGATCGCGGTGGAGGATCGCCCGGGCGGCGGCGCGCGCTTCCGCGCCAAGCTGCCGGTGACCGGACCGCCCCGCTGATGGTGGCATGAGCGCCGTCTTGGATTTGCCTTGGCAATCTGCATTGTATGTCCATCGGGCCGGTCGATCAGAGCGCCCCTAAGTCCTCGGAGGAGCCACCATGAAGCGTCGTCATTTCCTGCAGGCGGCAGGGATCGCCGCTGCCGCCACCGCGGTTGCCAAGCCTGCCATCGCGCAGTCCGCGCCCGAGCTGCGCTGGCGCCTGACGTCAAGCTTCCCCAAGTCGCTCGACACCATCTATGGCGCCGCCGAGATCTTCAGCAAAGCCGTGGCCGAGATGACCGACAACAAGTTCCAGATCCAGGTCTTCGCCGCTGGCGAGATCGTTCCTGGCTTAGCGGCCGCCGACGCGGTGCAGAACGGCACGGTCGAGATGTGCCACACCGCGTCCTACTACTATTTCGGCAAGGATCCGACCTTCTCGTTTGCCACCGCGGTCCCGTTCGGTCTCAACACCCGCATGCAGAACGCCTGGATGTATCACGGCGGCGGCATGGAGCTAATGAACGACTTCTACAAGAAGTTCAACTTCATCGGATTTCCGGCCGGCAACACCGGCGCCCAGATGGGCGGCTGGTTCCGCAAGGAGATCAAGGATGTGGCCGACCTTCGCGGTCTCAAGATGCGGATCGGCGGGTTCGCCGGCACCGTGATCGCCAAGGTCGGCGTGGTGCCGCAGCAGATTCCCGGTGGCGAAATCTACACCGCGCTCGAGCGCGGCACGATCGATGCGGCGGAATGGGTTGGCCCCTACGACGACGCCCGGCTTGGTTTCCAGAAGATTGCGCCCTTCTATTACTATCCAGGCTGGTGGGAAGGCGGCGCCATGCTCCACAACTTCGTCAACCTCGAGAAATGGAATGCGCTCAGCCCCGCCTATCGCGCGATCGTGCGCACGGCCTCGTCAATGGCGAACGAGTGGATGACGGCGAAATACGATGCCGGCAATCCGGCCGCGCTCAAGAAGATGCTGGCGGAAGGTGTGGTGCAATTCCGGCAGTTTCCGGTGTCGGTGATGGACGCCTCGCTGAAGGCTGCGCTCGAGGTCTATGCCGAGGTGTCGGCTCGCAATCCCGACTTCAAGAAAGTATGGGAGCAGCTGCTGGCCTTCCGCAATGACGCCTATCTGTGGTGGCGGGTCGCCGAGTACAGCTACGACGACTATCTGATCCGCAACCGCACGAAGACCTGAGCGCCATGGCCGGAACAGGTGCCTCGACCACCGCGGCGGCTGCGCGGCGAGCGCGAGCCGGCGTGTCGGTCCATCGTGGCGGCACCAGTCTCGTATTCTCGTATTATGAACGATCATGACCCATCGCCATTGGAGGGCGGCGATGTCGTCCAAATGCCTTATTGATAATTCTCAAGATCTCCGAGATCGTGCAAGATATTGTGATAAAGAATCCTATGGCTCGCAAACGGACGATGGTTTCTGTCCTGATCGCCTTGGCGGTAGCGCTGCTGCCGGCTGCAAGGGGGGCTGCGTCCATGCCGCCAGACGCCGGCCCGCCCGGTCTAGCCGTTGCCGAGCCGATGCATGATTGCTGTCCGGACGAAGCCGATCCTTGCGACCAGGGCGCGAAGCACTGCGCGTTCATGACGGCGTGTGTGTGTTTCAGTTTTACGGCCGCGTCCTATTGGCAGCTGGTGTTGCCCGCAAGCGCGGCGGCTTCCGTGCCCCTGCCGGCAAGTGCCGCCTTGCCTGCGCGCGCGGTCGGTCCGCCCTTCCGGCCTCCTCGCGGCTGACTGTCTGCTGAAGCGCGCAGTGCGGGCCGTCAGCCCGTCGTGATTCCCGCAGTGATTGGCGTACGTGCGCCCGATTGGGCGCGTCAATCGACAGCAAGCAGGAGGTTCAAGATGATTCCGAAGTTTATGCGCGCCGCTGCTATCGCGGCCGTTCTGGGCGTGACCGCGACCGCCGTCGCGGCGCCCGACGACTATGTGTTCGAGCCGGTGCAGGTCGAGGTCAAGCGAAGCGACGACGCCATCGTGGCCGTGCGCCTCACGCACAAGGCGACCGGGAAGCCGGTCACCGACGCCGTCATCGTCACCACGCGCATCGACATGGCGCCAGACGGCATGGCGACCATGGCGCCGCCGCTCACCCCGGTGCCGAGCGACGAGCCCGGCGTCTACGCGTTCAAGACCGAGATCTCGATGGCCGGCCGCTGGCTGCTCAGCCTCGCCGCGCGCGTGCAGGGCGAGCCGCAGTTGGTGGTCGGCAAGGTCATCTTCCGAGCGGTCCGGTAGCGGTCATGAACCGCATTGTCGGCGCGATCGTCCTGTTCGGGAGCGTGATCGCAGGCGCTGCGGCAGGGTATTGGTTTGCCCGGCCGCACGCATCCGTGCCCGCCGTTGCCGTCGCACCGCAAGGCGCGACGGTGGCGGCCGACCGCAAGATCCTCTACTACCGCGATCCGAGCGGCGCGCCGTATTGGTCGGCCGAGCCGAAACGGGACGCGCGCGGCCGTGACTATGTTCCGGTCTATGAAGACGAGGAGCCCACCTTTGGCCCTGGCGGCGAACTGGAGAAGCCGCCGCCGCGCGGCGCCCCGCGCAAGGTCCTCTACTACCGCAATCCAATGGGCCTACCCGACACCACGCCGGCCCCGAAGAAGGACTCGATGGGGATGGATTACATCCCGGTCTATGAGGGTGAGGAGCCGGACGACGGCAAGACCGTCAAGGTGAGCGTCGAGAAGGTCCAGCGCAGCGGCGTTCGCACCGAAACGGTCGAGCGGCGCGTGATCGTGCGGCCGGTGCGCGCGGTCGGTACAGTGAAGCATGACGACGCCCGGCTGACCGCCGTCACCATGCGCTCGGACGGCTACATCGAAGAGCTGTTCGTCAACCGGACTGGCCAGCGGGTGCGGGCGGGCGAGCCGCTGTTTCGCGTCTACAGCTCCGATATCGTGCAGGCGCAGATCGACCTGCTGGTGGCGCTGGGCGCCGGCCCGCGTGGCGTGACCGGATCGAACCCGGAACGCGCGATCAATGGAGCGATGCAGCGCTTGCGCAACCTCGGCGTGCCCGAAAGCCGCATCCGGGAAGTGCAGGAGACCAAGACCAACCCGCGCACCATTGACTGGCCGTCGCCCGCAACCGGCGACGTGATCGACAAGCAGGTGATCAACGGCCAGCGCGTGCAAGCCGGCAGCGAGCTGTTCCGCATCGCCGACCATTCGCAGCTCTGGGTCATTGCCGATGTCGCCGAGGCCGACCTGCCGCATATCAAGCTCGGCACCCGGGCATCCTCGACTTTTCGCGCCTATCCGATGGCGACGTTCGAAGGCGAGGTGACCTTCATCTATCCAGAGCTGCGGGCCGAGACGCGCACCGCTCGGGTCCGCATCGAGGTGCCGAATCCCGATGGCCGGCTCAAGATCGACATGTACGCGGACGTGGTGTTTCACGCCAGCGCCGGGGAGGTGCCGGTCGTCGCGGTGCCGGCGAGCGCCGTCATCGACAGCGGGACCCGCCAGGTTGTGCTCATCGCCAAGGGCGAAGGCCGCTTCGAGCCGCGGCCGGTGAAGCTCGGCCGCCGCGGCGACGGCCACATCGAGGTCCTGGATGGCGTGAGCAGTGGCGAGACGGTCGTAACTTCGGCAACGTTTCTGATCGATGCCGAAAGCAATCTCAAGGCTGCGCTTCAGGCTTTCACCCAGCCGGAGGCGCCGAAATGATCGCGGCCCTCATCCGCTGGTCGGCGCGCAACGTTTTTCTGGTCGGGATCGCGAGCGTGTTCGTCACGTTGGCGGGGATCTATGCCGTCTCACGGGTGCCGCTCGACGCTATACCGGACCTCTCCGACGTCCAGGTGATCGTCTACACGGAATACCCTGGACAGGCCCCGCAGGTGGTCGAGGATCAGGTCACCTATCCGCTCACCACCTCGATGCTGAGCGTCCCGAAATCCCGCGTCGTGCGCGGGTTCTCGTTCTTCGGCGTGTCGTTCGTTTACGTGATCTTCGAGGACGGCACGGACCTCTATTGGGCGCGCTCGCGCGTGCTCGAATTCCTCAGCTCGGCGGCGCGGCGGCTGCCGCCCGGCGTGACGCCGAGCCTCGGACCCGACGCCACCGGGGTCGGGTGGGTCTATCAATATGTTGTGCGCGGCGCGCAGCAGAGCCTCGCCGAGTTGCGCACCATCCAGGACTGGTACGTTCGCTACGGCATCGCCAAGGCCGAAGGCGTCGCCGAGGTCGCGAGCGTCGGCGGCTTCGTCAAGCAATACAGCGTCGTGATCGATCCGCGCCGGCTGCAGGCGCTTGGCATCTCACCGATGAAGGTGCGCGAGGCGCTGCGCGCGAGCAATATCGACGTGGGCGGGCGCACCGTCGAGCTGGCAGAGACCGAGTTCGCCGTGCGCGGGCGCGGCTACATCAAGAGCCTTTCCGACATCGAGCAGATCGTGGTCAAGAGCGAGCGCGGTGTGCCGGTGCTCATCAAGGATGTCGCCCGGGTCGAGCTGGCGCCCGACGAGCGGCGCGGCATCGCCGAGCTGAACGGCGAAGGCGAGGTCGTGACCGGCATTGCGCTTCAGCGTTTTGGCGAGAATGCGCTTTCGGTGATCGGCAACGTCAAGGCGCGCCTTGCCGAGCTCGCGCCAGGCCTTCCGCAAGGCGTGACCATCGAGCCGGTCTATGACCGCTCCGATCTGATCTATCGTGCGATCGATACGCTCAAACGCACCCTCATCGAAGAGAGCCTGATCGTCGCGCTCGTCTGCGTCGTCTTCCTGCTGCACGTCCGCAGCGCCTTGGTCGCCATTATCACGCTGCCGATTGGCGTGCTGATCGCCTATCTCTGCATGAGCCTGCTGGGACTGAGCTCGAACATCATGAGTCTCGGCGGCATCGCGATCGCGATCGGCGCCATGGTCGACGCCGCGATCGTGATGATCGAGAACGCCCACAAGCACCTCGAGCGGGCGCCGCCCGATCAGCCGAGAATGCAAATCCTCGTCGAGGCCGCGAGCGAGGTCGGGCCGGCGCTGTTCTTCAGCCTCCTGGTCATCACCGTGTCGTTCCTGCCGATCTTTACGCTGGAAGCGCAGGAAGGGCGGCTGTTCAAGCCGCTCGCCTATACCAAGACCTTCGCGATGGCGGCGGCGGCGCTGCTGTCGGTCACGCTCGTTCCTGCGCTCATGATCCTGTTCGTGCGCGGCCGCATCATGCCGGAGCACCGCAACCCGGTGAACCGGTTCCTGATCTGGATCTATCGGCCGGTGATCCGGCTGGCGCTGCGGTTCAAGGCGACGACGATCCTGGTCGCGCTGGCCGTCCTGGCGGTGAGCATCTGGCCGGCGATGCGGCTCGGGACCGAGTTCATGCCGACCCTCAACGAGGGCACGCTGTTCTACATGCCCACCACGCTGCCGGGCCTCTCGGTGACCAAGGCGGCCGAGCTGCTGCAGACGCAGGACAAGATCATCAAGTCGTTCCCCGAAGTGGCGACGGTCTGGGGCAAGGCCGGACGCGCCTCGACCGCCACCGACCCCGCGCCGACCGAAATGTTCGAGACCATCATCACGCTCAAGCCGGAGAGCGAGTGGCGGCCCGGCATGACGGTCGACAAGCTCACTGCGGAGATGGACAAGGCGCTGCAATTTCCCGGCGTGTCGAACGCCTGGACGATGCCGATCAAGGCGCGCATCGACATGCTCTCGACCGGCATTCGCACGCCGGTCGGCATCAAAGTCCTCGGCACCGACCTCGCCGAGATGGACAAGCTCGCCCGCCAGATCGAGGCGGTCGTCCGCACCGTGCCGGGCACCACCAGCGCCTATGCCGAGCGTGCGCTTGGCGGCTACTATCTCAACGTCGATGCCGATCGCGCCCAGCTCGCGCGCTACGGCCTCACCGTCGACGACGTGCAGAATCTCATCGCCATGGCGCTCGGCGCCGAGCCGGTGACCACGACGGTGGAAGGCCGCGAGCGCTACACGGTGAGCATTCGCTATCCACGCGATTACCGCAGCGATCTCCAGGCGATCGCGAGCGAGGTGCTAATCCCGTTGGCCGACGGCGGTGCCGTTCCGCTTGGCCAGGTCGCCAAGGTGAGCCTGGCGCAGGGCCCGGCCAGCATCCGTACCGAGAACGCCCAGCTCGCGATCTACATCTTCGTTGACTTCCGCGACCGCGACGTCGGCGGCTATGTCGCCGACGCCCAACGGGCGGTGGCAAACGAGATCAAGTTCCCGCCCGGCTATTATGCCACCTGGAGCGGCCAGTTCGAATACATGGAGCGCGCCAAGGCGCGCCTGCAGGTCGTGGTCCCGGTGACGGTGCTGATCATCTTCCTGCTGCTCTACCTCAACTTCCGTCGCGTCAGCGAGACGTTGATCGTGATGCTCTCGGTGCCGTTCGCGCTGGTCGGCGGGCTGTGGCTGATGTGGTGGCTCGGCTTCAACCTGTCGGTCGCGGTGGCGGTCGGCTTCATCGCGCTCGCCGGCGTCGCCGCCGAGACCGGCGTGGTGATGCTGATCTATCTCGATCATGCCTATTCGGAGCTGCGTGGGCGGCGGGAACGGGAAGGGCTGCCGTTCACCCGGGACGATCTCTACGCCGCTGTCATGGCCGGGGCCGTCGAGCGCGTGCGCCCGAAGATGATGACGGTTGCTGCGATCATGGCGGGGCTCCTGCCCATCATGTGGAGCCACGGCACCGGCGCCGAGGTGATGCAGCGCATCGCCGTGCCGATGATCGGCGGCATGGTGTCGTCGACTCTGCTGACGCTGATCGTGATCCCCTCGATCTATGCGGTTGTGAAGGGCGCGGCGCTTCGCGCGCCGGGCTTGGCACCGGTGGATCAGTCGTGAAATCGGCTGCTCAGCCGCCGGTCACGCTCATGTGGCGCGCAAGAGCTGGGCGCTGGTGCCGGCGGTCGATGATGAAATCGTGGCCTTTCGGCTTGCGTGAGATCGCCGCTTCGATCGCGGCGTCAAGCTGGTCGTTGCCTTCGGAGGCGCGTAGCGGCGTGCGCAGGTCGGCGGCGTCCTCCTGGCCGAGGCACATATAAAGCGTACCGGTGCAGGTGAGGCGCACGCGATTGCACGACTCGCAAAAGTTATGCGTCAGCGGGGTGATGAAACCGAGCCGGCCGCCGGTCTCGGCGACCTTGACGAAACGCGCCGGGCCGCCGGTGTGGTAGTCGATCTCGTGCAACGTGAACTGTTCGGCCAGCCGCGCCCGCACCATCGAGAGCGGGAGATACTGGTCGAGCCGGCCTTCGCCGACGTCGCCGAGCGGCATCACCTCGATGATGGTGAGGTCCATGTCGCGCCCGTGCGCCCAGCGCACCAGCTCAGGGAACTCGTCCTCGTTCACGCCTTTGAGCGCGACCGCGTTGATCTTGACCCGCATGCCAGCCGCCTGGGCGGCGTCGATGCCGGCGATGACTTTGTCGAGCTCGCCCCAGCGGGTGATCGCCCGGAACTTGTCCGGATCAAGCGTGTCGAGCGAGACGTTGATGCGCTTGACGCCATGCGCCGCGAGCTCGGCCGCATATTTCGGAAGCTGCGAGCCGTTGGTGGTGAGCGTGAGCTCGTCGAGGGCGCCGCTGTCGAGGTGGCGCGCGAGCGAGCCGAACAGGGTCATGATCCCGCGCCGCACCAGCGGCTCGCCGCCGGTCAGGCGCAGCTTGCGCACGCCTTTGGCGATGAAGGCGCTGCACAGGCGGTCAAGCTCTTCGAGCGTCAGCAGGTCGGCCTTCGGCAGGAAGCTCATGTGCTCGGACATGCAGTAGACGCAGCGAAAATCGCAGCGGTCCGTCACCGACACCCGCAAATAGGTGATGGCACGCTGGAAGGGGTCGACCAGCGGACGCACCCGGTGCGCGGGCCGGCTCAATTCCGGCGCCAATTCGGGCACCAATTCAGGCATATGGGCAACATCGGTCATGGGACTCCGGCCCGGCCAAACCCGGCTTGTTCAACTTAGTTGGGAAGTGTGCCGGATAACCGCCAGACCGTAAAGCGGCTAGTGCCCCGTTTCCGAAGTTCGTGATACGTCGCGGCAACCTCTGACACGAACTTCGGAAACAAAGGGGCACTAGCAACTCTATAGTTCTAGTGCCGCTTTTCGATTTGAAGTTCCTAACCGAGCTTGCTGCAGATGGTGTGGGAACTTCAAATCGGCGGCACTAGCGCTGCGGATCGGGCCAGGGATAGCTGCTCTGGAGGCCGCCGGAGCTCGGTGGCGGCGCGCTGGTCGCGGCGGTGGTCGGGGCCGTCTTTTGGACGCTCTGCTTGCGGGCCGCGGGCTTCTTCTTCGCCGGCGGCCTGACCGGCTGAAGCTCCGCATAGACCGGGTTCGGCTGCAGCCTGCCGCCGGTGCCGGTGTCGCTATAGCTCGTAGGAGCCACTTCCGGTCGCACCTGGACGGTCTGGGGCTGGTATCCGTTGAGCGAGAACGACACGCTCATCTCGCTTCCGGCCTGGACGGTCAGCTCGCATGGTGTGCGGCAGCTTTGGCCTTGCGAGCTCCGGGCATCGGCCCCCGGTGGCTCGGATTCGACCCGCAGGACTTCCGTGGGCGGGGTAGACTTGAAAAGATCCATGCTCGGCATGGACATCGAGCATGCAGCAAGGGCGAAGCCACATGCCGTGACGGCAATAACTCGGCTCATGGTAGTTCCCAGTCGTTCCACCATTGGGACGGCACACAATCGCCTAAAGTCCCAGCAGTCCCGGTAAGACCATACGATCGGGCTCGGCGGGGCGCAACCAGCGGGCCTTCACGCCTTGTGCTCAGCGCCATTGGCCGACCCAAGTATGGCCGCCATAAGGTGAATTTGCCGCTGTCAACAATCTTCAGCCTGTCGATAACATTTGGAAGATGGCACCCGGCAGGTCGGCAAAGGCGCTCACGACCCGGTCGGGATCGAGCTCCGTGACCGGAACCTCGGTATAGCCGAAGTCGACCGCGATGACCGGAATGCCGGCTGCCCGGGCGGTCGCGATATCGGTCATCGAGTCACCGATCATGATGGATCGGGCGGGATCGCCGCCAGCGCGATCGATGGTCCCGTGGAGGATTGTCGGATTGGGCTTCGACACCCCGAACGTGTCGGCGCCGCAAATCGCGCAAAACCGGTTGGTGAGCTTGAGCGCATCGAGCAAGCGCAACGACAGCCATTCGAGCTTGTTGGTGCAGACGGCGAGGCGGCAGCCGCTCTCCGCGAGCCGGTCAAGCGCGGCCTCGACGCCATGGAAGGGTTGCGAGCCAACCGCAATGTGGTCGGCGTAATGCGCGATGAAATCGCGCACCATCCGGTCAACTTCCGCAGCCGGAAGCACACGCCCGTTGGCCTTGAGGCCCCGCTCGACCATCACGCGGGCACCACCCCCGACCATGGTGCGGGCTGCCTCGTAGGCGACCGGTGGCAGGCCTTCGCCCGCCAGCACGACGTTCAGGGTGGCCACCAGATCGGGCGCGGTGTCGACCAGCGTCCCGTCCAGATCGAAGACAACCGTGAGAGAGCTCATGCGCAGATCGCTGATACCGTCGGATGAAGCTGCCGCCCGCAAGGGTCTTGGGATTCCGCAAGGGTCTTAGGACAATCGGCGGCACTAGGCGAGGTGGCGCAAAAAAGGCTAGATAGCCCAGGCATGGATATCGAGGCACAAAAGCGCGCCGCCGCCGCCCGCGCCGTGGAATTCGTTCGCCCGGGCATGCGGCTTGGCCTCGGTACCGGCTCGACCGCGCGGCACTTTGTTGAGCTTCTGGCGGAACGGGTCCGCGGCGGCCTGAGCGTCATCGCGGTGCCGACCTCAGAAGCGACGCGCCAGGACGCCGAGCGCCTGGGCGTGCCATTGACCACGCTCGACGAGACTCCGGCGCTTGATCTGACGGTCGATGGCGCTGACGAGATCGCGCCCGATCTGAGCCTGATCAAGGGCGGCGGCGGCGCGTTGCTGCGCGAGAAGATCGTGGCCTCGGCCTCCACCCGCATGGTGGTGATCGCCGATGAATCCAAATGCGTTCCGGTGCTCGGCAAGTATCCGCTGCCGATCGAGGTGGTGCCGTTCGGGCTCGCGGCGACGCGGCGGGCGGTTGAGGCGGCCGCCAACGCGGTCGGCGCGGCCGGGCCCGTGCGGCTGCGGCGCGACAAGGACGGCCACGCTTTCGTCACGGATGGCGGGCACTGGATCCTCGACGCGGCGCTTGGGCGGATTGTCGACCCCAAGGCGCTGGGGGATCGGCTGGCTGCCATTGCGGGGGTGGTCGAACACGGTCTATTTGTTGGTCTCGCACGGACCGCCGTCATTGCGGGTCCCGCGGGCGTCCGTGTGATCGAGCGGCCTTGAGATCGACTGACCGATATCATCAACGGACCGAGGAGGGGTGTTGCCATGGTTGCCAATGTTGTCGGCCGGTCAGCGTGTGCCGGGCTTCTGGCTCTCGTCCTTGCGGCGGTGTCGCCCGCACAGGCGCAGCAGCCGTCGGCGAACGCGCTCGCGCTGGCCAAGGAAATCATCGTGCTCAAGGGCGGGAATAGCATTTACGATCCGGTGGTTCCCCAGATCGTCGATCGCGCGCGCACGCTCTTCCTGCAGGCCAATCCCATGCTCGGCAAAGATCTGAACGAGGTCGCCAACAAATTGCAGGGGGAATTGACGCCGCGGACCGCCGAGCTCCTCAATGACGGCGCCAGGCTCTACGCCTCGCGGTTCACCGAGCAGGAGCTCAAGGACGTGCTCGCATTCTACAAGTCGCCGGTCGGCCGCAAGGTCATCACTCAGGAGCCGGCGATCCTGGATCAGAGCGCGTCCAATGTGGACGACTGGGCGAACAAGCTTGCCGACGAGGTCATTTCCAGGTTTCGCGCCGAGATGAAGCGGCGGGGACACGAGATCTAAGCCGGGCTCGTCGCGACAGCGACGCTTTGGGGGCAGCATTGCCTGACGTCGACCTGTTCGTGATCGGTGCGGGCTCGGGCGGCGTCCGCGCCGCGCGCATTGCCGCAAGCCATGGCGCCAGCGTGATGATCGCGGAGGAGTTCCGCGTCGGCGGCACCTGCGTCATTCGCGGCTGCGTGCCGAAGAAGCTCCTGGTCTACGCGTCGCGCTTTGCCGACGAGTTCGAGGATGCGGCCGGCTACGGCTGGACCGTCGGCGAGCCGACCTTCGACTGGCCCACCCTGATCGCCAACAAGGACCGCGAGATCGCGCGGCTCGAAGCGGCCTACACGACCAATCTGGAACGGTCCAAGGTCGCGATCGTGAAAAGCCGCGCCGAGATCGTGGATCCTCATACGGTGAAGCTCGTTGCGGACGGCACGACGGTGCGGGCGAAGCACATCCTGATTGCGACCGGCGCCGCGCCCGCGCTCGGCAAGGCGATCGAGGGCCACCAGCATGTCATCTCCTCGAACGAGGCGTTCCATCTCAACGAGCTGCCGCAACGCATTCTGATCCAAGGCGGCGGCTATATCGCGGTCGAGTTCGCCGGCATCTTCAACGGCCTCGGCGCGCAGGTGACGCTGGTCTATCGCGGCGACAACATCCTGCGCGGCTTCGATGACGATCTGCGCGCGCATCTGCGGGCCGAGATGGAGAAGCGCGGAGTGAGGATCATCACCAAGCACATTGTGGAAGGCATCGAGCAGGTCGATCACGGTCTCTGTGTGGAACTATCCGGCCCCGGCCACGACGAGGTCATCGTCGATCGCGTCATGTTCGCCACCGGCCGGCGGCCCAATATCAAGGGGCTTGGCCTCGAAGCCTCCGGCGTCAAGCTTGGCATGACCGGCGGAATCGAGGTCGACGCCTATTCGCGCACCTCGGTGCCGAACATCTACGCCATCGGCGATGTCACCGATCGGCTGGCGCTGACGCCGGTCGCGATCCGCGAGGGGCACGCGTTCGCCGACACCGTGTTCGGCAACAAGCCGACCAAGGTCGATCACCAGAACGTCCCGACGGCGGTGTTCTCGGAACCGGAGTGCGGCGTGATCGGGCTCACCGAGGCGCAGGCCTGCCGCGAGCTTGCCAGGGTGGACATCTACAAGAGCTCGTTCCGCCCCATGAAGGCGACGCTCGCCGGGCGCGACACCCGCACCTTCATGAAGCTCGTCGTCGATGGCTCGACCGATCGCGTGGTCGGCTGCCACATCGTCGGCCCGGATGCCGGCGAGATGATCCAGCTCATCGGCATCGCGGTGAAGATGAAGGCGACCAAAGCCGATTTCGACGCCGTGATGGCGGTGCATCCGACCGCCGCCGAGGAACTGGTCACGATGCGCGAGAAGGCGGTGAGCCACGTGCGGCAGGCGGCGGAGTAGCGCCCGGCTGAGGCAGTACACCCCAAAAATCATTCCAATTTGCTTAGTATGGCCTCGACCATTTTGTCGGGGCCCTGCTGAATTGGCCAGCGAGCGGATGCGGCATTGGCATTTTCGGCTAGTACGTCAAGTCTGTCGATTGCTGTTATTGTTGCTTCGGCGACAGCTCGTGCATCCCATGAATCGAACGTCGTATATCCGCCGTTAAGCGCCGCGATCATTTCGGAAAGCGAAGTATCGGCTGGCACGACTGCCGGAACTGCCTCGGCCGCAGCCTCGCTCGCGACCGCAGAATAAGAGCTTCGGAAGCGGTTCGCTTCATATGGACAAACGATCAGGTCACATCTCTCCAATAGTTCCCTCCAAATGACATCATCGGCGACCCGCTCATCGATCTCGAGCCGTTGGTCCCGATCGGCCATGCCACGGAGTTGGCTTTGGACCTCTTTCATTTCCTGCGGAGCCCCGTTGTGAACGAGGAACCGAGCTGTGGGCCTGGAGGTGAGCACATATTGGATAATCTGTGGAACTAGATGATATCCTTTATCCGCACGCTGGTGGCCGATGATCCCGACGGTCGGTGGATTTGCTCCTACTCGCGAGCGGCGATCAGTGATGGAGACCCTGGGCAGCGGAAATGTTGACACCGTCTGACCTATCAATTCTGCAAAAACTTGCGATGCGTATTGATCAAAAGTTATGCAATGTATTGGCAATCGCTCTCCGAGCCGCGACCAATAAGCGCCGACCATTCTGTAAAATGCGGCACGTGGATCGAGGAAGACATTCTCATCGACGATCCTCAGTATCTCTTTCCTTTCCAATCGCACTGTCACGCCGGGGCTGAGGAAGAATTCCACAAAAAAGGTGGGGCGACTATGCGCAGGTAAAGAGACAAGATAGCGAAGAATTGCGGCAAGCTGGACGACCTGCGCTGAGTTGAAATATACGACGTCTCGACCAGAAAAATTGAACCGCTGGAGGTCGTCGGCGGTAGTGCGAACAGCGCGCTCGAAGCTTTCGATCCTCCTCAGGACGCCTAGGCTTGGGTTATCCACAAAGCGTAACCATTTAATGCTCTGCGACAAGTCAAGTCGGCCAGACCTCGTCAGCACGCTTTTGAGGCGAAAAGAACGAAGTCGATCATAAGTGCCCCATCTGAGGAGCGGCAAAGCCTTCAGCTCTTCAGCGAGAGCCAAATCAATATTCTCGTGGGATAAGACGACCGGGGAAAGGCCGCGCTTAATAGCTGCCTTCACTATTTGACGACAGGAATTGGCGTGGTGGCCGAGATTGTGAGTAAGGCCGGGATCAACACATATAAAGCGCAACGAAACTACTCCCGAGTGCTTGGCGCAATTTGCCGTTAGCCCGGCAAGAAGCTGACCCTTAATGACTCTGTCTCAAGGTACAAAAGCTCGCTCCTTTAGTATTATTGCTCAATTTGTCTCTTCTCGGAATCGCGCGGCGTCGACTATCTCTTCAACGGTCGCGCGAATGTCGTATTTGGGTTGCCATGTTGGGTA
>Ga0209798_10000119_pt1 | contig 42938 bp, 35 predicted proteins | sample DOMMetBare3Fresh_FD_187475 | JGI IMG/M metagenome (GOLD analysis project Ga0209798, IMG submission 187475) | Wetland sediment microbial communities from St. Louis River estuary, USA, under dissolved organic matter induced mercury methylation -... | ecosystem: Environmental > Aquatic >...
GGAATATAGGCGATATGACACTTGCCAACGAATGGCGCCAGGTGATGTTCACAAATCGAGGCAATGCTGATGTCGCGCACGATAACCATTTCGTCGTGCTTGTCACCCGGGAGCGGACGCACATGTTCGGCCGGATCCTCGTGCATGCCGGCGGTCAGCTCGGCATACATTTCGGCTGTTCGCCGCGGCGTGTCCCTGAGCCCCGACCGGTGCGGATCTTCGCCAATTCCCTCCAGAATCAATCGTACGCCGCGCGCGATCTTTTTCAAATCGACAGCCGGGCTGCCGGCCTCCGTCGCCGTGCGCCCAGCCGCCGCCAATGACTTGCTTCCTGAATTTTTCCTGGTGCTCATATTTGCCTACTCGGACACGTCTAGTTGCGACAGGGCAAGCGCCAATTTGACGTCGTCTTCTACGAGGCGCAGGGCTACGTTTGCCTGGCGTGCGGCCGCGCAGCATTGTTCGTACTCCGGCATTTGATTGACAATCCGCCCATTGATGCGGGCTACTTTAACATCAATTGGACCATAACGTGTTCCGACCGAAACCAATTCTCGTTCGAGTGCCGGACGTTCAACTCGATATCTTCGCAGTCCCAACGTGGTCGTTTCTCTAAACAACATTTCCGAGAGCTTTGCCTGATCAGCGTCGCGACAAAGAACTGAAACCAGAGTACCGGGTCGGTTCTTTTTCATGTGAACCGGAGTGAAGTAGCAATCGAGGGCGCCCATGTCCAGGGCCTGATCCATCACGTAGCCCAATATCTGTGGGGACAAATCGTCGAGATTGGTTTCCACCATCCAGAGCTGCTCGCCCCCTGAAGCGAAGGAGACTGTCGCTGCCTCATCCTCGCCGATCAAGACCCGCAGAACGTTTGGGAACTTCTCATAAACGCGGGTCCCGGCACCGTACCCCGTATGCTGAATTTTCAGCAGCGGGAGCGGACCAAATTCGTCGCAGACGCTGACAATGATTGCAGCTCCGGTGGGCGTCACCAGCTCGCCTTTGATGTCAGAAGCGTAAATGGGTGCGCCCTTAAGCAACTCGGAAACTGCGGGCGGGGGGATCGGAAAGCGGCCGTGATCCATTTCGACCGTGCCACTGCCGACATGCAGTGGGGAACAGACGAAACGCTCGATGCCGAGCACGTCAAACGCTACGGCCGCGCCGACCACATCTACAATAGCGTCCAGGGCTCCGACCTCGTGGAAGTGAACCTGGCCCACTGGTTGATTGTGCACACGCGCTTCCGCGTCGGCCAGGCGCGCAAAGACTTTCGCGGCCAGGCCCTTGACTTTGTCGCTCAACCCTGACTTGTAAATTATTTCAAGAATATCGCCAAGGTGGCGGTGTGCATGTTCGTGGCGTGTCCGAACGCGTGCATGCGTGGCGCTGATTCCGGCCCGTTCTACTTCGGCGAACTCAATTTCAAACCCCTCTACCTGCAGCAAGGACAACTGTTGCTTCAGAAACTCAGGATCCACGCCAGCAGCGACCATGGCTCCAAGAATCATGTCGCCGCTGGCGCCTGCGAAGCAGTCAAAGTAGAGAGTCTTCATAGTTCCGGCTATTCACAATTCCATCGGCAGGGAGATTAAGACTCGCAGGTCTTAGGCGTCTGCCTGCGACATATCCACTAAAATTCTCTGCTTGCGCATTCTTTACCGGGCTTCGGATGGTAGCAGAGCGGACTGCAAAGATGTCAAGCAAGACCAATTGTCCGCTAGGGTCGCATTACTCGCTAAGTTATAATTTCACCTTTGCCTGACGGAGTTTGAATTCATCGGGTTGGAAACAGCATTCATGCCCGACTAATTGGAAGTATTGAAGATGCTTGACGACGGTTTTGTGGGCAGTCCAGGCAAAGGCAGGTTTCGCTAATTGACCTTAACAGAGCTACAGACCCATCTGAAACAGCAGATCCGCGCTGCCGCCCTCGCCCTCTGGGGGGTTGAACTGGACAGCATCAACGCCGAGACGCCCCCGCGTCCTGACCTCGGAGATCTTGCTTTTCCGGTCGCTTTTGAGCTGGCCCGGCTCATCAAGCAGGGCACAGGCATTAAGCTGGCTCCGCGAGCAATCGCCGAACGTCTGAAGCCCGAGGTTGAAGCTCCGGCTGAAGTTGCGCGCGTGGAAATAGCAGGCGCGGGATATGTAAACGTTTTTTTCCACCGCCCCAAATTGCTGACTGATCTTTCCTCTCAACTGCCGGAGACTTACGAGACAGACGGGCCGGATGAAACTCGTCCCAAGAAGATGGTCGAGCATACGAGCATCAATCCCAACAAAGCCGCCCATATCGGTCACGTTCGCAACGCTGTACTCGGGGATACGTTTGTCCGCATCCTCAGGGCCGGCGGCCAACGCGTTGAAGTGCAGAATTACATCGACAATACCGGGGTACAGGTTGCAGACGTCGTAGTGGGCTTTTTGCATCTCGAGCACATGAACCTCGATCAGATTAAAGCGCTCGACCAATCGCTTACTAATCGCTCCTTTGATTACTATTGCTGGGACCTCTACACACGGGTTGGACTTTTCTATCGCGACGACAATCCGGTCGCCGATCCAAACCCTGAGAAACTGAAGCTTCGCATCGAGGTTTTGCATGCTTTGGAAGCAGGCAACAACCCCATAGCTGCACTGGCGGACTATGTGGCCGGCAGAAACGTCGAGTGTATCGTCGACACAATGGAGCGGCTTGGGATTCGTTACGACTTATTGGCGCGCGAGTCGGATATTCTCGGCCTGCACTTCTGGGATCGAGCCTTCGAGTTGATGAAAGCCGCCGGTGTTATAAGGCTTGAGAGCGAAGGGCGCAGCAAAGGTTGCTGGGTGATGCCCTTTGAATCGCACACGGGCACCGACGAACATGAAGCAGACAAGGTCATCGTGCGCTCGAATGGTACCGTGACTTACACAGGTAAGGATATTGCCTACCAGCTTTGGAAGCTGGGCCATCTGGGGCTGGATTTTAACTACCGCCCGTTTCGCAGCTATGCCGATGGACAGGTGACCTGGACGACGACTACTGAGCCAAATGCGCAAGTCCTGCCTGAAGTGCCACGTCCAAACTTTGGCGGCGGAGTGACCGTTTACAACGTCATCGATTCCAGGCAGGCTTATCCGCAGGAGATCGTGGCGCGCGGAGTCGCGGCCCTGGTACCGGAGTTAGGGGAAAATGCCAGCGTCCACTTTGGGTACGAGATGGTAGCCCTCTCGCCAGCCGCCTGTAGCGAGTTGGGAATTGAGTTGAGCGAAGAGGATCGCGCGCGACCATTTATTGAAATGAGCGGACGTAAAGGCCTGGGAGTGAAGGCTGACGATTTGATCGATCGCCTCGAGGCAAGCGCGTTGTCGGAGGTGGAATCGAGGCACCCGGAACTCGCTCAGGCTGAGCAATCTGAAATTGCGCACTCGATCGCGGTCGGGGCGCTACGATATTTTCTCCTGAAGTTCACGCGCAACTCAGTCATCGCCTTTGACTTTAAAGAAGCGCTGGCCTTTGAAGGTGAAACGGGCACTTATTGTCAAAATGCGACGGTGCGGGCCAATTCTATTTTTCGTAAGCTGGGCGCCGAGCCGTTGGCGGCTGCCCGAGATTTGATCGCACAGCCCGATAAGAATCGAGAAACAGCTGCGCGAGTAGCGGAGTTCCTCGAGAGCGAGGCCGGCACTGAAGTCTGGACACTGGTGATGTTGGCAGCAAGACTTGATGAGGTCGTGGCTCAGGCTGCCAACTCCGCCGAGCCGGCGAACCTGGCGAAGTATACTTTTACTCTCGCCCGCGCCTTTAATCTTTTCTATCATCGTCACCGAATTATCGCGGAAGAGGATGTAGCAAAGAAGTCCGTGCTGATTGTGGCTGCCGACATTGCGCGACGCCAGTTGACGGGAGCGTTGCACACGCTCGGAATCAGTGTGCCGGAAAGGATGTAGGTGCCTCGGGAAACGCATGCTGCCAATGCCGTTACCTGAGTGATTTGAACCTCTGGAGATTGGAAACTCAAGCAACTTAACGGGAAGCACGGCCGCAGCGCGTAGTTCCCGAGGATGGAAGTGCAATATGTTAATTGTAATGAAACCCGACGCTACCGAGGCGCAGATCGAAACCGTCCTGAGCGTCATCGTCGAGTTGGGATATAAAGGTCACCCGATGCCGGGGGCGACACGTACGGCCATCGGTATTACCGGAAACCAAACATCGGTCGATCCGTCGCATTTTGAGAACCTGCCAGGAGTGGCCGAGGCTATCAGGGTCAGCAAACCTTACAAACTCATCTCGCTCGATCTCAGACCCGAGAAGACAATCGTTCGTATCGGCGACGCGACAATCGGTGGCGACGAGTTGGCGATCATCGCCGGTCCCTGCGCCATTGAGAGTCGCGCACAAGCCTTTGCAGTGGCGGAAGCGGTAAGGCGCAGTGGCGCTCGTTTCTTTCGTGGCGGCGCCTACAAACCTCGGACTTCGCCTTACGCTTTTCAGGGGCTGGGGGAAGAAGGTTTACGCATCCTGGCCGACATTCGGGAGAACTATGGCCTGAAAATAGTCACGGAAGCCCTGGATGAAAACGGTGTCGATCTGGTAGAGCGCTACGGTGACATGATCCAGATAGGAGCCCGCAACATGCAAAACTTCTCGCTGCTCAGACGAGTGGGGAGATCCAGCCTGCCGGTGCTACTCAAACGTGGGCTGTCAGCTACTCTGGACGAATGGTTGCTGGCCGCGGAATACATCATGTCCGAGGGTAACTATCAGATTGTGCTTTGCGAGCGCGGCATCCGCACCTTTGCACAGCACACGCGGAACACCCTGGACCTGGCTGCTATCCCCGCAGTGCGGCGCTTGTCTCACCTCCCGGTAGTGGTAGATCCCTCGCATGGAACAGGCAAGAACTACATGGTGACGCCCCTGGCTCGCGCCGGCGTCGCCGTGGGAGCGGATGGGTTAATTGTCGAAGTGCATGATCAGCCGGAACACGCCTTGTCGGACGGGGCCCAGGCCCTGAATCTGGAACAGTACGACGAGCTCGTCAACGAAGTGCGCGCCATTCATGAAGTGATTGCCCCCGCACCGGTGCGTTAACGTTCCTGGGATCGCATGCTTTCAGAATGCCGAACCTTGCAGCGCCACACGCGCCTGGCTTCTCAGAACTTGCCTGTCAGGACCCGGTCGAGGTTGTTGCTGAATGCCGAACGCGGCATGACACGATTGTAGCCTGCTTCCTGCGCCGCAGCCTGCAAGGTCGTTTCGACGTGTGAGAAAAACCCTACTATGGGTATGTCGCAAAGATCGTCGTCCGCCTTTAACTCGCGTGCAAGGGCAAGTGGTTCACAACGCGTCGCATGCAGATCAGCAATGACCAGAGAAGGCTTTTCCTCGCGCGCTGCCGCAAGAGCCGCCGGCACGCTCCTGACAAACTGGATTCTCAGTCCCAGGTGTTCGGTCACTGTCCGAATCTTTGAGATAAAAATCATGTCATCCACCGCTGCGATAATTTTGTGACTCATAATCCTAAATCCGGTCCGCGTGGCCTGGCGGCCCTCCAGTTTCTTTGTGTTATCAGTAGTTTCGCGTAAAGATACAGCGCATGGTACCCCTGGAGCAGAGCACACTCCCCTTCCTCGATGAGTCGGCGAGGATCGAATTCGGAGAACAGCCCGCCCCGGCCGAACAGGAACGTACCAGGCTCATCGTCGCCTCGTACAACATTCGCTATGCGGTCGGGCGTTTTCTAATCTCTAGCGGCCTGCTGCGAAAAGTCGGGCTTAATCCACCATTCAGCCGCGAAACGACTGTGGCGCGCTGGATTGCCGCCGCAGCGGCTGCTTTTTCCGACGGTCGCCTGCTACCGCAAGTCGATATCTTAGCACTACAGGAGGCCGACAAAGAGACTGGACGCGCCGGAGGTTTGCACGTCGCGCGTGAATTGGCAGCGCAACTCAGCCTCGGTTGGATACACTTGCCGGCAGGAATACCGCGCGGTATCCCCCCAAAGAAAAGACAATGGTGGCTGGACTTTGAAGAACAGATTGCACTTAACGACTCTGGCGACACCGGCATTGCGTTGCTAAGCAGGTTGCCGCTCGAAGAGGTCATGCGCATCGACCTGCCCTGGCACGATTGCCTTTGGCGGCCGCGCTTGGCTATGGCGGCGACCGTGTCGCCTGGGTCAAAACAAATTCGGATCTTCAATGCGCACATCGACCCGCATCCGGAGGCTGATGGTCAACTGAGACAACTCGAAGCCATCATGGACCTGGCGGACAAATCAACCCTCCCAACCATTGTGATGGGCGACTTCAATACGCTTTCGGAGCAGAAGTGCGTCGAGACGCGAGGTTTTCTGGAAGCTCGCGGCTACTCGACTCCGATGCCGACCGGCACTCCTACCTGGCGCGGAGCCGGACTCCGCTATCATGCCGATTGGATTTTTACTCGAGGTTTGAAAATTAAGCGGTGGGGGGTTGCCCGGCCCCTGAACGTTTCCGATCACTGGCCGATTTGGGCCGAGATTGACCTAACCTGACGCCGGACGTGGTGTTGTTAAATGCTTGAGACCATTACCAGCCGCGACAATGCCCTCCTGCGCCGCTTTCGCTCGGTGCGCGACGGAAAGATTGAAGAATCCATCTTCATCGAAGGGTTGCGGCTGTGCGAAGAGGCCGTGCGCTCAAGGCTCGAGATCGAAGCGGTTGTCTATTCTGACGAACTGGGCAGAAAAGAGCGGGCCAAGCGGCTGCTGGAAGAGCTGCACAAGGGATGTGACCGGCTCGCGTCAGTGACTGAGGCCCTGCTGGCTTCAATCTCCTACACAAAAACTCCGCAGGGTCTTGTGGCGCTGGCGGCGCGGCCAGAGCCTGACCGGGAGCAGTTGCTAGCCGGTCCTAACGAGCCGCTCCTGGTTGTTATGCACGGCATCAACAACCCGGTCAATGTGGGCGCCATCATCAGAACTGCCGAGGCCGCGGGCGCCAGCGGCGCGATTATTACTTCGAATACAGCCGATCCTTATTCACCCAAAGCCCTGCGTGGCGCCATGGGATCGGCCTTTCGTCTGCCTACCTGGAGCCAGGTCAGTTACGAGGCGGCGTTAGCGTGGTGCGCTGAACATCAGATCGAGACTGTCTGCGCGGCCGTCGAGGCCCCGGAGGTTTTCACGAGCATTGATTGGACCGGCCCTAAAGCCCTGATCGTCGGACCGGAATCGACCGGGCTAACGGCCGCGGAAGTAGCGGCCGCCGATGCGGTTGTCAGGATTCCAATGCACGGACAGGTTGAAAGTTTGAATGTGGGTGTAGCCGCATCCATCCTGCTTTACGAAGCAGCGCGGCAGAGAGGTTAGACGATTAATCAGGGAGGGGTTGGCATCAAGCTTGTCGGGGCGATCGTCAGGGCGCACCTGATCGGCACGGAAGCTCACAACGTTGGCACGCTGGAAGCGTGCGATCCGCTTCTTAACACGTTGCAAATGGGGCCCGGCTGGTCTTGAGATGGCCGGCCAGTCATAGCGATGGCCCTACTCCCAAAGCGCTAATTCAGTTAGAATAACGACGACACGAAGCATTGAGTTCCCTTTCCCGCGCAGTCACCAAATGGACTGCGTTTTTATCGTCTAAATGTCTTGGCAGAGCACTTGGCGTCGCAGCGCAACGCGACTAAACAATCGGGACGCAAAATCGTACTGTTATCCAAATGGCTGACGAATCGAAATCAACTCCTAAAAAGAAACGAGAAGAGGCTCTGCCGGAGCGTCTGCTGCGAAAAGTGCTCGAAAATATGGGCGACGTGGTTGACCGCAAGTTTGGTCGCACGGTCGAGCCAAAGAGTGGCCTGACCACTTCCAAGCTGGTCGAACGCATGAAGCGCCTGATCGACGAGCGCGTGCGAAATGAAGGACCAAAGGGTCGCATCGCGCCCCACTTGATGAAGCTCAAGCTCGAATGGGGAACGCATGCTGAAGCGCCACCGGAAATACTAAAAGAGCTGGAGCACGAACTGCTCGCCGAAGCTATCGATCACATAAACGACCATCGTTATCGTACGCTGGCTCCGGTGCGAATCGAATCCGAGGTCGACATTTTCACCACCGGAATCTCCGTCGATCCGACGTTTGGTGAATTTGAAGATGAACTGCGCCAACAGGACGAAGCCAAACGAGCGGCCCAGGCAGGGATTCGGGTTCCTACCGCAGCGCCGCCGGTACCCGATGTTATTCTGCTTGCCCGAGTTACAATGCGAGACCATACCAGAGAGATACCATTAGTTTTCACACCGGGAGGTCGCCGGCTCAATGTCGGCCGGGTCTCTGACAATGATCTTAGCCTTAACGATACCAGCGTCTCCAAGATTCATGCAGCGCTGGTCATGAACAAAGAAGGAACCCTGCTGTTGGCCGATACAGGATCGACCAACGGCACTTTCATTAATGGCCGGCGTATCGCCTATGGTGAGTCTCGCCAGATAGAGGACGGCGATGTTCTTGGATTCGGGGACATCGAAGTTCGCTTCAGAAAACCCCAGGACTGAGAATTCGCAGTCGAAGCGCCGGAACTTTGCAGACAATGCTCTTGCTCTCAATACTTCAATCGCCGACACCTGCTCCGGTTGCGGCACATGTTCCCGAATGGATGTCAGCGCTGCTGACGCTCGTGTACATTGGCGCTCTCCTTTTTTTCATTTTGCTTCTGTTCCTTGCGCTGTTGCGTTACCGCCTAAGCCGGGCGCGACAGGTCATCAGCGTGCCTGACGACCTGCCCAGCGCAGTCAAGAAACGCCTCGGAGCGACCACTACTAATCGCGGGCTCAAGGCCTTGCGCTGGGTCTTTGTCCTGCTGGCGGCCGGCGTTTTCGGATTTCACATCTACTGGGCAAAATATGCTTCCACCAGCAACGAAAAGTTCCAGGAGTTGAGTTATAAAGATCTGCGCAATCGCCGCCTCTCTGAATCGACGTTGCGCGGTTGGATTTTTGATCGCAGCGGCAGATTGGATCGAGCGTTGGCGCTCTACCGGCGTGAGGGTGATGGCGAGATTGTGCGAGTCTATCCGATGGACAAGGCGTTTGCTCACATCTTTGGATCGGACCGCGGCGATCCGGGAATTGAAAGGGCCTTGTTTGGAGTGCAAAGTGGTGCCATGCCTGAGGCCCTGCAGGTAGTCGAGGGACAAAGCAGCGCCCGAAGAGCAAATGCCGATGTTCGCATAACCATCGACCGAGACCTGCAACAAGCGGCGGTCGACCAACTGAAGGGAAAGCACGGCGCCGTAGTAGTACTAAATCCACAGACGGGAGAAGTGCTGGCCCTGTACAGTGAGCCCTCCTACAGCCTGAAGGAAGTGGAAGACGAAACTACCTGGATTAGGCTCGAAGCGAATGAACGAGACAAACCGCTGGTGAGTCGCGCGCTCGGCGCCTATTACATTCCCGGCTCGACCTTTAAAACCGTGACCATGACCGCCGCTTTCATCGCCGGCTTACAGGATACGCAATTCAACTGTAGCGGTGCGGGTTTTGTGGCCGCTCCCGGAGCGAACCCGATCCTCGACGACGGGGGCGCCGGTGAAGTTCACGGAACCATCGGAATCGATACGGCCTTCGAGGTTTCCTGCAATCAATACTTTGCCCAGATGGGCGTGAAACTCGGTGCCGAGCGGCTGAAACAGGCCGCTCAACTACTGGGCATCGGCGCTTACGATACCCCGGTCGAAGCCTTGCGCGGTCGCAAGCAGCCTGAGATCTGGAATGCCAGCAGCGATGCCATCAAGCGGGCGCTCGCCCCTCGTGAAGCGACGATTGTTACGGGAAAGCAAGTTACCCGCTATGACCTCGCGCTGATTGGATACGGTCAGGGATATGCAGGTCAAATGACGCCCCTCCAAATGGCGCTGGCAGCATCGGCGATAGCCAATATGGAAGGCAAGCTCATGAAGCCGAAGATTGAATTTGATCGTCCGGTAGAGATGTTCAAGCAGGTAGTGCCGCCGCAAACTGCGCAACGATTGCGCGAGATTATGGGTCTGGTGACCGGAGGCCCCCACGGCACGGCGCGCGGGGTTTTTGGGCCGGTCAAGGCCGCCGGGATCAACACCGGAGGAAAAACCGGGACCGCTCAGAAAGTGATCCCGGTCTTTAATCCAAAAACCGGCCAGCCGAAGACTCGACATCGCATTGAAAAGGACAACCGGGGTAACGTCATTCGCGAATATGAAGAGACGATAATGGATACAGATCACCCGCGCATCGATGCCTGGTTTCTGTGTATCGCTCCTCTGGAACGACCGCAACTCGCGATGGCGGTGATCGTCGAAGGCGGGGGCTATGGTTCAAAGGCCGCTGCCCCTATTGCAGCTGCACTGGTTCTAAAAGCAAAAGAGCTTGGCTATTTCCACAATGGCAACCCGCAGAGGGCGCAACCAACTTCCGGGAGGCAACTGCTGACGCCCGCACCACGCGTCAGGCGCTGACTACCAGTCCCTAATGAAAAATCGCGCATCATCGCACCTGCTAATCATATTCCTGATCGTGATCGCACAGATCGCGGGATACGCAGCCATTCATCGAGCGGGCCTGTTACGCGGGTATGAAACCTCCATCATTGGAGCAGCGCGCGACTTGTTTATGTATGTTCCGCTGATCGCGCTCCTGCTCTGGTTGTCGCGAGCAAAACAGTTTGCGGGAAACTGGGTTTTGTTCACGACGGCAGTTCTGCTGTTTTCTATCGGTATGCTCATTCAGTACCGGCTCTACAGCGATCCGGAGTACAACTCCCGTAATCGCGCTGAAGCGAGGTCGGCCAAGACTGATGCGATGCGCACACGTTACATCATGGAGAGTTATGAACCGGCCAAAAAGCAGATGATGGGTCTGCCGCCGACGCCCGCGCAACCAATCGACATTAACAGCCTGCCGCGTAAAGAGGCCAGTTACACGCTCTGGAATGCGCTGACCTCCAGTTACACCTGGGTCCCCATAATCTCATTTCTGGCTTTCGCCATCGCTTATTCCTTCTGTGTACACGATGGGTTTCTTTTATGGCTGCAGCGCAACAGTTTCATCGTCGTGCTGGTGACGCTGGTGCCGCTGGCCGCCGCGGTGGTCACCTCCAGCGCCGGTAAAGCCCTGGGCAACATGACCCCCTGGGAACCAGCCAAGATTCCTTTCCTGGTGGGCTTCGCCGGTATTCTTACGGCCCGCTATAAAGACCTGGCCGAAACGTATTGGGGAATCCCGCGCGCGCGCGACATAGTTCCCCTGGTGGTGATGGCCATCATTCCGTTCATTCCTTTCTTTGCCCTCAAGGACTTTGGTCAGATGCTGATCTTCACCGGCGCGTACGTAACGCTCTATCTCGTCGCAGTGAGACGCTGGCCGCAATTGTTGTTGTTCGTCGGCTCGGTGTTGCTGGTCATTGCGCTGCTGGTGGTTGGTGCATTGCCCAGAGATGTGCAGGAAAAAGTCCCTCTCCTGCCGGTATTAGCCCGTCCAATCTCAGCGGCGCTTCCCGCTCGTATCCAACAGCGTTTTCACCTCTGGCTCGATGGGTTCGACCCGCCTTCGCCGGAAGTTTCCTGGTGGAAGAAGGATTACCAGGAGGCGCTCAACAAGGATCCGCGCTTGAAGGAATTGGCGGAACAGAGTCCCGCAATGCAAAAGACCATCAATGTGGATATCTGGTTCGACAAGCTCGCGTTTCAACCAGCTCAGGCTGTGTTTGGAATGGCCGCCGGACGGACCACCGGACGTGGTTTGGGGCTCGGCTTTCCCGAACTGGTGCCCATCGCCGATTCCGATTATGTTTATGCGGCGATTGCCGAGGAAACCGGCCTCGCAGGTGGGCTCGCAGTAATTCTCGCAATCCTTGTTTTCATCAGTGCCGGGGTTCGCACTTCCCTGGAGGCGCGTGATATGTTTACGAAGCTGTGCGCCGCCGGGTTGACCGCCGTATTCGGCTTTCAGGCGATCGTCAACATGGGGGGCATCACGCATGCCTTACCAATGACCGGAATCACTTTGCCCTTCGTCAGTCATGGGGGTTTCAGTTTAATAACCAGCTTTGCCATGCTCGGAATGCTGATGGCTTTTTCTCACCGTACTGCTCGCGACAAAATGCTGGCCGCGCCGGTTCGGGGCGCCACCGGGGTGGAGGCAGTTCAATGAGCGAATCCCCAAACGAACTAAAAATTACTTCGGCTACAGTCAGTGACCGAGGGCTCAATGAGAGGCGACCTCTGAATGAGGATTCCTTTCTCGCTGATCGAGAGCATTACGTATTTGCCGTTGCCGATGGGGTGGGAGGTGCTGAAGCCGGTGAGGTGGCTTCCCGGACCGCCATCGAAGTACTTAATGAAGCTTTTTGCCATCAGGCCGATGGAGCGGATATTGAAGATTTGATGGAGCTGGCCATCCAGCGAGCCAATGCCTCGATCTATCAAATGGCGCGCGACCATGCGAAGCTGGCGCATATGGCTACTACCATAGTGGCCCTGCAACTCTCCGGGAATATTGCCACCATCGGTCATGTGGGTGACTCAAGACTCTACCGCCTGACTCCCGACGCCAAACTGCTGCGGGAGACGGAGGACCACTCCATAGTCGAGGAGGAGGTTCGGGCCGGCAGGATGACGCCCGAGCAAGCGGCTCATCACCCCAGCAAGAACGTCATCAGCCGGGCCCTGGGCGCTGAAGAAACAGTTGAAGTGGATCTCAAGACCATCGAGGTTGAGCCAGGTACCTGTTTCCTCCTCTGCAGCGACGGAATAACCCGACACATTCCGGACAACGAATTGCGGCAGATACTGCTCACTCATGACGATCTCGACTCCGCCTGCAGCGAATTGAAGAGAAGGTGCTTCGAACGCGGTGCGGAAGACAATCTCACCGCCGTAATCATTCGCCTGGGGGAAGCAACGAAACACGACATAGATTTTCTGGCCGAAAGGACCTTGCCGCTTGAAACGCCTCGGATATCGCAATCAGCCGCAGGAGTTTTCGCCGGCAATCTCGATCGAACGGAAGAATCGGTATTACTGCCTCCTTCCCGGATCGCTTTTCCGGCAAACAATTCGCAAACCACCTCTACCAGCAATCCGCAATTCAAGCCCGCAGAGATTCCAGCCGCCAGGGCCAACCGCGGTAGCCCGGGCAGATCGCTGGTGCGCTTTTTTGTCTTTCTCTTTTTTCTCGCTGCAGTAGCGGCTGCATTCTACGGAGGCACGCGGTACGGCGGCCCCTTACCGTTTGGCCTGAGGAAGCAGCCCGAAATTGCGGCGGTCACATTACCGACACCAACTCCGGAAGACTCCTGGGTGGTGTTTGAAAAAGCGCGGCGCGAAGCAGATCGGTCTCCCGCTGAATGGTTAAGCTCGACGTTACAGAAGGAGATGGCCCGGCAAAGCCTAATCAACCCACTCGAATCAACGGAACCACAGTTTCTTTATCTTTACGGACGCTCACTACTTCTGGCGGGTAGTTATGATGAAGCGAGCAAAGCACTGGAACAGGCGATTGCACGCTGTGACCAGGCCCCTTCTCCCGATAATGCCGCGTTAAGAAAGGAAGCGGTGCTGGCCCTGGCGGCGGCAACGTTAAAGTCCAATAAGGGGGCGCAGCGCGCCTTGACTCATATGGACGAGTTAAGGCAGGAGCAGTCAACCCTAAGAGCGTCCCCAACTCCCATGAAATCACCGTAGACGAGAGCCACCACGGGGGCTTGAGAGTTGATAACTAAGACGACGAAGGCGAACCAAACCAGGGTACCACGCCCGCATCTAAGGAGAGGTGTGCGGGCAAAGTAACGGATTAATGGCAGAGTTAAAGCTCCAACAGTGCAGAGTCGATGGCCGCTACGATGTGCTCGAGTGCCTCGGCCGCGGCAGCTACGCCGAGATCTACAAAGCCCACGACCATGCGGCGATAGCCGGCGCTCCGCCCATCGTCGTTATTAAGGCCCTGAACCTGCGGTTGCAGGACGACCCGGATGATGAACTGGAACGGACGCTTGTAACGAATTTTCAAAACGAAGCTCTGGCTCTGGATCTCGTGCGCCACCCCAACATCATCAGTCGCCTGGGACACGGCACGGCTATCGATCTGGACGGCACGACCTTCCACTACATTTTGCTCGAATACCTGCCGGGGGGCGATATGTTTGCCCTTTCAAAGAACCGGCCGCTGCCCTTCGAACGTGTGCTCTTCTATCTGGAGCAGGTTTGTTCAGGGCTGGCACACGCGCACAAGTGCGGCGTAATTCATCGCGATATTAAGCCTCAGAATTTGCTCCTGAGCGGCGACAAACTAACCGTCAAAATTGCGGATTTTGGCGTCGCGCGGTTTGATTCTCACGAGGGTGCGATCACCCGGGTCGGAACCAGTGTCTATTCAGCTCCCGAACATAATCCCCTGGTGCATACTGCGCAGTTGGAATTCTTATCCGCAGGTGGTCGAGAACTGTTGACACCCGCAGCCGACATCTATTCCCTGGCAAAGACGACTTACACTCTTTTGGCTGGGGAGACGCCGCGGCGATTTGCACAGCATCCGATTACTGAACTGCCGGCGGTACTTAGCGATAATCACTGGGCCCCTCCCCTGTTGCGTGTGCTCCAGCGAGCCACGCAGCATCGCGTTGCTCAGCGGCAGCAGACTGTCGAAGAGTTCTGGCAGGAATTGACCGATGCCGCCCTGCCCAAGACGCAGAAACTTCCGGAGATCAATGCGGCCGCTCCCGCACTCCACGTGAGTGCGGATCTAAAGGTCGAGCCGGAAGAAATGACCCAGGCGCCCCCGCGCCCACGATTTGAAGTCCCGCACAACGTGGAAACCATGGCCCCAGGGCTGGCAACCGCTCAGCGACCAAAGATAGTTGTGCCGGTCGCCACGGTACGTCCACCGCAGCCGGCTCTTAAGAATGGCCCTGGGCGACCGACCGCGAGTCAAATAATCGCGTCCTTGCCGAATGAAATCGGCGCAGCGCCACGGCGGGCGAACGGTAACTCACCGGGTACAAAATTGGAACAACCTGCTGCCAGAAGCAAGAGCTTTCTGGTCGCGGGCCTGTTAATATTTCTATTCTCTGGCATGTTACTGGCGACGCATCGTTATGTCACTTCCCGTTGGAATCCACTGGCAGATTTACCCGGGCTCTCTAATACCTTTGTATTGGGTCGCGAAGGAATCACGACCACAGACCTGAATCTGCGGGCTGATCCAAGCCGGGACAATCAGCCGATTGGCCTCGCAGAAAATGGTTCGCGGGTTAAGGTGCTGGCAGTGAACAGCAACTGGTATGAAGTCCAGGTATTGCAACATGCACGACCAAAAACCGATCAGTACACGGCTGATCGCGGCTGGGTCGACAAGAAGTACCTGAAGTTCGATTAGATTCCCGGCCTCTTCAGTTTGTTGTTTGTTAAGACTATTAGTATAGGTGAGGAGCCCTGGAGAAATCCGTAGCCGTCAAAGAGTCAGGAGAAACAAAACCCTTGGGTTTGCTGGAATCAATAAGGAAATGGATCGACGGCGAAGCTAACGAGGACCTGCTCGAGGCAGCTGACGAGCACGCGCGCCCGCGTCGCGTCTGGGAAGAATTCCTGGTGAAGATCGCTCGCGAAGTCGAGTCGGTCATGCAGCGGGAAATGTTCACGCCGCCAGGCGGCCCAACCTACATACCACGGGAGTATATCGTTTATCTCAGCACGGACGACGACAAAGAATGGCAGGGTGAAAAACGGCGGGGTTTGGAACAGGGACTCTTCCATGTGCTCTCAGAAAGGGCCCATGAACTGAGCGGGCAAACACAGTTGGCTGCGAAGTCTTTCGCAGTTGAACTGCGGGTTGACGGCACCCTCAGCAAAGGTGAATTCCGGGTCCAGGCTGTCTGGGACGAAACAGAGAGCGGACATACCATGGTGACTCCACGTGTCGATCCGACGTTGCCGGCATCGACGTTATCCGAACTCCCCACCGATACTGTCAGCGAAGTAACAGAAGGCGAGCAGACAATCGTGCATGCCCGTCCGACGGCTCTTTACCAGGTCGAAATCTGGCGTAACAGCCTGCGCGAGACGGTAGTACCAATTAGTAAAACGGAAATCACCATCGGGCGCGGGTCGCGTACCGTATCGGTGGATCTGCCCATCAAGGGCGATGCTGAAGTCAGTCGCGTGCACGCCACGCTCAGTCTCGATAACGAGGGGCGTTACTGGATTGTTGCGAAGGGCCGTAACCAGACGCTTGTGAATGGACAGGAACTTCCGCGCGGCGAGCCCGTCGAGGTGCGTCCGGATCAGAAAATTGCTATCTGTGGGTTTGTCCTGCGCATCCAGCCTAAGTAAACAGCAGGGGCGGCTGAGACCGCGCGCGGTTCTCGGAATTTTCAGGCACCGGTGCCGGCGGCGGAAGTAAGTTGGCCGGAATTCAGTTCTGAAATCAACTCCGAAAGCAAGGGGATGATCTTTTCCGCTTCCACGTAATTTTTGCCGAGCATCTTTAGAATGCGCCGGTCCCGCGTCTGGCCATTAATTTCTTTCAAGAGCGCCCGGCAGAATGCGAGTACCACCTCACCATCAAACTGCTTCCCTGTGTTGAAGCGAAAGTCCACAATTACATCTTCGAGCGAACGGCGTCTCTTGTAGGGACGATCGGTCGTCATTGCATCGAACGAGTCCGCCAGGGCAACAATCTTTGCCCCCATTGGTATTTGCTTGTCCGTTAAGCCGTCTGGATAGCCTCGCCCATCAAGTCGTTCGTGATGGTACTTGGCCATCAAAGGAATGTCTGTGTAGGGATGGTGAATCGGCGAAAGAATTTCAAAGCCTGCTGCCGGATGTCGATTCAGCTCGCTCGATTGCTTGGCATCGATGCGATATGGGGCGTTGATGATGTCACGTTCAACCACCAGCTTGCCAATATCGTGGAGGTAACCGGCGATGGCGATACCCTCGACCTCGTCCTCGTTCCAACCCATTTCCCGGGCAATGATCTCGCTGTACTTGCCGACCCGTTCTGAGTGACCCTGAGTATATTTGTCCTTGACGTCGATGGCAGCCGCGAAAGCGCGGACGGTTTGCCGGTAAATTGTCCGCAGGTCTTCGTAGAGCCGGCGATTCTCTTCAGCACGCTGCTCGATTTGTTCCAGCAGTCGATGGGTGTGAATGCCGACCCCTATGTGCCTAACCATGGAAAAGATGATGTCGCCTTCTTCACCCGTGAAGGCCTCGTTCGTGGCTTTGCCGCCTAACAGCACGACTCCCACTAATTCGCCACGGACGAGCATCGGGACAAAGAGTTGAATCGCAAAAGCACCTGCGGCCCTTTGGCATTGCGCCAGCAGCGGGGCAAGTTTGGGATCGTCCGCCGCGAGTTTGTCGGGAGAGAGCGCGGATCGAACCGTCGCCTGCAGTGCTGCCAGCGCTGCCTCGTCAATATTCTGGGGTTCGGAAAATTCTTCCTCGACGCCTCGTCCGGCTACTTGCCGTAGCACTTTTTCGGCAGCGACATACTCCAGAATGACTCCGCCCCGGATGCCCAGGGCCCCGAGCAAGAGATGAAGCGAGGTCAGGACCATTTCACCGACGTCACTGCTGTCGGTTATCTCCTGCCCGAGATCTGCCAGCGCTCCGAATGTATGAACCAGCTTCTGAGTCGGCAATTCCATGTCCAGTTATTAGTGCCCGATGGGTTGCGTGGGTGCGGAAAACTCGTTCAACAGGGACAGCGCTTCGTGCTCGTCCTTGACGAGAGCTACATGAAGCGTCAAGCCAAGCATCTCAAACAGTTGGGCTGTCTCTGAATTTACGTCGGAAAAGATCAACAGGGCACCGTTCTTTTCTGCCACGTCAATTACGCCAAGCAGAATGGAAACGCCGATACTGTTGACCAGTTGGGTGCCGCGAAAGTCAATCACGAGCGTTTGACAGCCAGAGTCTAACTGCCGCTTGCACTCTCGTTCGATGCGCTCACCGCTTAATTTATTAAGATAGTCGCTGGCATAAATTACTGCCGCCGTTCCCACACACCGCGACCGCGCGAATAAGCTGCCTGCGTCTGCCACTCGGTAGCTCCCTTCTCTTAATATATTCCTGCGACAGTCGTGCAATCTGTCGCTGCTAAATCTTCAAACTTCGGGTGGTGACCAACCCCTGGCTCGGCGGGCTGGTCGGACATCTTATAACCGCAGGTACTTGGTCATGCGGAGGCTGGTACCTTCATCGACGCGTTCGAACTCGACCTCATCCATCAGCGTCTTGATCAGCTTGAGACCCAACCCGCGCCGATTGGCCGGGGCCGCCTGGATTTGACCGGATGCCGCTTCCTTACTTCCATTTTGCGCCTCAATACCGACCGGGACTATACCACGGCTTGATATGGTGATGACTAATTTATCACTTTCAACGCGAAAGCGCTGATAAATCTTTCGATCGGGGCTGAGACTGTGCTCCGAGGCGTTAATGATGGCCTCAACTACTGCATGCTTGATTTGATTAACAGCTTCGGGCGAAAAATTCAACCGGCGGGCGATTTCCTCGACAGTATGAGCTACCAGGAGCTCGTTATCGTCGCCCATAGGAATGACCATCTCAAATTCAGCCGCCGGTTCTGTATTCTGCTGTACCACCCGCGAGGCGCCCAGGCGCGCGGCCAGAAGCTCCAGCTGCTGCCGGCTGGAAACATAAGCCCCTGACTCAGCAAGCAACTCACAGGCGGCGGGAGAGAATCCCTCCCGCGCAATTAACCACAGCCGTAGTGCGCCGAAGTCGGAGTCGCGCGCGATCGCCTGGAGCTGCTCGCACCAGCTACGGGCCACCTCGATCTCTGCTTCCAGCTTTGCATCGATCTCAACTGCCAGCCAGACGACCTGAGTTGCATCCGTGTACCTCGCGTCAACAAACGCATGTGCCACAACGCACCGCTCTTCGTCACACAATTGTTGGGCTCCCGAGCTGAAGGCAGCGCAGGTTGCCACATGAACAACCTGCGGCAGGCGAACCAGATTAATATCAGCTTCGAGGCCATTTCCAATTTCTTCCAGTGTGCCCCCTTTGTAGGCGTCGCTAAAACGCTGGTAATCGAAAAGAACCTCAGGGACAAGTTGACAATCGAAACGCGACAACAATGCTTCCAGTCCGGGCGAGGCTACGCGGCGGTAATAACGAGCCATGGTGTGACGCGCACCTTTGAGTGAGTCGGCGATTGTGTCGGCCACCACCAGCGCGCGAGGCTCAGCAGCTACCTCAAGGCGATAGCGTGTTTTCAGGTAGCTTCGCCAAACGAGCGAGCCTCCTCCGGCATTGATGATGCCTCCATCCTGGGTGATAAATTCCTGAATATGCAAGGCGCTTACAATCCGCTCCACCTCCCTGGCGTCCAGATGCAGTGTATTGCGCCAGCTGGCAAAAGACGCTCGACGGGTGCCGGAAAGGCCGGACTCATAAAGCAACCCGACGATCTGTTTGCGCAGAGCAGGATCGGATGCCAGCCCAGCCAGCAGTGAGGAAAAATAGCGTCCGATTTGTCCGCCCATCAATTCATCGACATAGAGCCTCTGGCAGGCAAGATAGGTGTCCAGCGGTACATCGATCTCACTTGCTGCACGCATGAAACTGGTGATCAGGAACGGACTGGACTCAAATTGCTGTACCAGTAAGTCTCGAACTTCAGGTGAAATCGCAACGCCTCGGCGCAGCGCTACCTGTTCAACCAGGGCGCGACCTTCGTCATCGGACAGCTTATCGAGCCGCAATACCTCAAATCCTGCTAATTCACTACCCGCCGCCTGTACGGCAGACAACATCTGTCGCCTGAGGCCGGCAAACAGGAAAGGCAGGCCTGATTGGCTGAAGTAGCGAAGGACTCTGTTGCGCAGCTCCGGTTCATCTGTGGTCCTATCAACCAGGGCGACTGCGTCGCACATTATGAACGGCCGCCCATGCCGGGCCGGGACCTTTTGCGGCGCCCTGAAGCACCAACGTATTAGTTCCTCATCATCATTGCCGAACCGGTCCCGCTGGTAGGTTGCGACCAGGTCAGCAATCCATTCGAAATCGGCAGGTGGTGCCAGGGCGAGGAGATCGCGAAGGTTAAGCGGCGAGGCGCAAAGCGCCGGTTCATTTCGCCGAAAGGCGATGTACTGCGTCAGGAAAGTTGTTAAGAATTCTATGGCCGTGCTAACCGCGGTTTTTTCGTCTCGCTGGAGGGTAAAATACACGGGAATGATTTTTCCGTGTTCAGCAAAAATTTCGTCGAAAGCCTGTCGCAGCAGTTCGGAAACACCGGCCGTGGGAGCGAGCAACATGAGTAAACCGAGTGGCTCCTCTCGCTGCGGGTGCGACACAATGCGTCGCAACTCGGCGCCCCGGCCAATAAAATCCTGGCGCCTGACGCGTCCCAGCACGCGCCGAATATCGGTATCACGTCTCTCAGTGCCCATTTTCAGCGGCTGCTCCCGGCGTTGGTTCATGATAGAAGACGATGTTGTTTTTGCCCTTGCTCTTTGCTTCGTAAAGAGCGCGATCAGCAGACCTGATAATCAGTTCCGCGGCATTCACGGTGGCGGTAAGAGTAGATACGCCAATACTGATGGTGACTGTCCCCCGGGTTTGCGCCTGAGCGTGAGCAATCGGTGTCTGCTCGATCTTTTCCCGCATACGCTCGGCAATAACTCCCGCTTCCTGCAAAGATGTCTGTGGTAACAGGACACAAAATTCTTCTCCTCCGTAGCGCGAAGCAACGTCGGCAGATCTTAGTGTGCCCTTCAATCCCTGGGCAGTCATTTGCAAAGCCAGGTCCCCACCCTGGTGTCCGTGCAAATCGTTATAAAGCTTGAAATCGTCAATGTCGATCATCAGAAAACTCAGAGGCTGGCCATACCGCTTCGACCGGTTGATCTCTTCCGCCAGACGTTCCTCCATATAGCGCCGGTTGGCCAGACCAGTGAGCGGATCAGTTATTGACATCAATTGAAATTGCGTAGCTTTCTCCTGCCATTCGGCCCGCTCCAGGGAAAGGGCAACCTGCTGCATCACAATTTCGAGCAGCGCCAGATCAACTTCGTCATACTCCCCGCCACCGCTCTTATCAGTTACATTCAAAACACCAATCCGGCGTCCACTGAGCGTTATTGGATAGCTGATAAAAGACCCGGTCTTGTATTGCCGTGCGGCCGGGGCGGGAGTCATCCTTGCCGCTTCGATATCCTGGACAATATATGGGCGCCCGGAGGCGAGCGTCTTACCCGAAATTCCTTCGCCCAGATGCATGGTGGAAATTTCAGCGATGTCCGTGGGAATTCCAATCGCAGCTTTTAACCGCAGTTCATTGGCGGCTTCGTCGTAAACAAGCAACGAGGCGCGTTCGGCCTGCAAGAGATCTTTCAGGTTCAGTAATATTGCAACGTAGGTCTGCTCCGGATCGCGGGAGCTGATCCTTTCAAGAAAATATTGCATGGACTCGCTGAAGCGCGATTGGTGTTGGAGTTGATTGCGAAGTCGCTCAACTTCCTCTTCCAGCTCCGGCGCCTCCCGTGCCGTGTCAATCTTAATCGGCTCGTCGACGCGGACGGGGCTTTGCACAGCCAGATCGCGAGCACTTCGAAGTACGCTGTCGGCTAGTTCACGCAACCGTGTTATAGTCCCGAAAATTACATTGTCAAAGGTGTCCTCAGCGAACAAGTCTTTCAGATCGCCTTTACGAAACCGTTCAACCGTTACCTCGTAATCACTTGTCTGGAGAAAAGCGCGTCCTCCTATGACGGCAAGATCGCTTCGTCCTTCTATCTGTACCGGGACTGCAAAGCAATGCAGCCCGGCGTGACAGCTATAGAAAGTAACCTGAGCGGCGCTGAGCGCCCGGCCGTGCGCCTGCCCGCAAAAGGGCTCACAAAGCGAAGCATGCTGACTTGATCCCTGGATAGCCTGGCAGATGGAATTATTATTCGAGGCCAGCAATTCGGGTGGCTGAACTCCCTCCACAAGCAGCAGTGAAAGGCCGGCCTTGTCAGCCTGAGCGGCTTGCAGCTCCGCCCAATTTGGCGGCGCGCTCTGCCCCCCATAGGGACGGCCTTTGCGCCGCTGATTGCGAGATTCGGTTGCCATTGCGAGTTTTACTTGTCGCATTAGGACAGGGGGCGAATAATTATCGCAAGCTCATTGAGTCAGGGTACTGTGACGTCTGGGCCGAACCATCACACTTCCCGGGAAAAAACTAATATACAGTCAATTTCTTGGCAAAAGAGTGTAGGTTGCACCCAACACTCAAAACAAACCGCAGCTTACCTAATTGCTATATGACTAATCAGGGAGAGATTTCATGTGAGCAGCCGCAAATCAGCCTGTCCGGCATTCAATTCAAGTAACCCTCGCCCCCGGTCGACCCCTCCCTTAAACAAGGCCTGGCGCCTCACCCGAGGGTACGCGATCAATGTCCGGAGAGTCGGGGCTTATTCTCAGGCACGCGGCAGAGTGTCCAGGTTTGATCTCAACCAAAGCGGGCTCGACTTCCCTGCAAATCTGAATGGCGTACGGACAACGAGTATGGAAACGGCAACCGCTGGGAGGATTCAGGGGCGAAGGCACGTCCCCCTGCAGAACGATGCGACGGCGTTGAGCCTCGATCTCAGGATCGGGCACAGGCACTGCCGAGATCAGCGCCTTTGTGTAGGGCATCAGCGGTTCATCATAAATCGTCCTGGCGCCCGTTACCTCTACAAGTTTGCCGAGATACATCACCGCCACTCGATCGGAAACATGCCTGACTGCCCGCAGGTCATGCGAAATAAAGAGGTAGGTAAGGTTTTTCTCTCGCTTGAGCCGTTCAAGCAAGTTCATGATCTGTGCCTGGATTGACACATCAAGCGCTGAGATAGGTTCGTCAGCGACGATGAAATCAGGATCCACCGCCAACGCGCGGGCGATGCCAATCCGCTGCCGTTGGCCCCCGGAAAACTCGTGCGGGTATCGCTTTACAAAGCGCTTGCTGAGCCCAACTGTTTCCATTAACTCCTGCACCCGTTGTTCTGCTTCTCGGCCGCGCGCCAGTTTGAAGGTTGCCAGTGGCTCACCAATGATCTGCCCGACGGTCATGCGCGGATTCAGAGAGGCATAAGGATCCTGAAAAATAACTTGTAAGTGGCGGCGCTGTTCGCGCATTTGTCTGGCAGAAAGGTGCGCCAGATCCTGGCCGCGATAAATGACCTGACCCGCAGTTGGTTCCGTCAGGCGTAGAATCGCTCGGCCCAGGGTCGATTTGCCGCACCCTGATTCGCCAACCAGGCCAAGTGTTTCCCCTTTCCGAATATCCAGCGTGACGCCGTCCACTGCCTTAACAACCCGGTCCTTGCCGGTTTTGAAATGCACCGTCAAGTCACGGATAGCGATCAAAGGCTCGCCCAAAGGCGTAGCCGACGGCGGGGGCAGCGGCGGTATGAGACCTGAAGGCTCTGTCATGAGGCATCACTCGATTCTGCGCGAGATTCCTGGTAGACCTCAGCTGCGAAATGACAAAGGGAATGATGGTTTGCATTCAGCCTGACAAATGGAGGAAATTCGCGCCGGCAAATCTCGGCGACGCGGTCACAGCGGGAGGCAAAGGGGCAACCAGGTTTGAGGTGAGCAACGTCAGGAGGGAGGCCGGGAATCTGATAGAGCCTTCCCTGTTCAGCGCTGGGGTCAGGCACCGACTTCAGCAAGCCTTTGGTGTAAGGGTTCCCGGGCAGGGCAAACAACTCTCGGGTCGGCGCCCGTTCAAAGACCTTACCGGCATACATCACCACCACATGATCGGTCATTCCGGCGACCACTCCCAGATCATGAGTGATGAGAATGACGCTGGTGCCCGTTTCCTGTTTCAGCTTTTTGATAAGTTCGAGAATCTGGGCCTGGATGGTAACGTCCAGCGCGGTAGTTGGTTCATCTGCAATCAGCAACTCCGGTTTACAAGATAGCGCCATGGCAATCATCACGCGCTGGCGCATGCCGCCTGAGAACTCATGAGGATAGTCTTCGGCTCGGGCCCGCGCATCTGAAATTCCGACCGTCTCCAGCATCTTTACTGCGTGGTCATGAGCTTCTGCTTTGTTATGTCCGAGGTGCAGACGAGTCATTTCCATGAGCTGCTTTGAGATCTTCATGAAAGGATTCAACGAGGTCATCGGATCCTGGAAGATCATCGAGATGCGGCGGCCGCGGATTTTACGCACTTCGTCTTCCGTCAGCCGCAGCAGGTCACGACCAGCAAAAACAATTTCACCGCCAACGATTCGCCCGGGCGGATCAGGAACCAGCCGAATGATGGACAGATTAGTAACCGATTTGCCGGAACCTGACTCGCCCACGATGCCCAGGGTCTCGCCCCGTTGCAGTTCAAAACTGACCCCGTCAACAGCCTTAACTGTCCCGTCTTCGGTCTCAAAGTACGTGCGCAGGTCCCTGACTTTCAGTAATGTACCGTTGCCAGTTTCCATGATTACTCCAGCTCTTTGCTCCTCGCCCTTCGCTCTTCGCTCTTCGCCCTTTGCTCCTCGCCCTTACGCTCCTACGTTCGCAGCTGGGGGTCAAGCGCATCGCGCAGCCCATCGCCCAGGAAATTCAATGAGAAGAGAGTCAGCGCCATCGTGAGGCCGGGAAAAATGAGTTGCCAGGGAAAGATGGCGATATTCTGAATGCCCTCTGCCGCGAGACTTCCCCATGAGGCGAGCGGCGCCTGGACACCGAATCCGAGGAACGAAAGAAAAGCTTCGCTGAGCATCACCTGCGGAATTGTGAGAGTCGCATAGACAATGACCGGGCCCAAAGTATTGGGGACCACATGACGAAAGATAATGCGCGCAGTGGACACGCCGGTGGCTCGGGCCGCGAGCACGAACTCCTGGTTCTTTAATGACAGCACCTGGCCTCGCACAATCCGGGCCATGGTGAGCCACGATACGGAACCCAGAGCCACAAAAAGCAGGACCAACTGGCCCAGAGCCGTACTGCTGCGGAACATGGCAAGTAAGACTATTACGAGAATGATGTAGGGAAGCGAATAGAGCACATCCACCAGTCGCATCATCCAGCTATCCACACGTCCACCCAGGTATCCCGCGATCGCTCCGTAGCCCACGCCAATCAACAATGACACGAGGGTCGAAATAGCTGCCACCATCAGAGAGATTCGTCCGCCCAAAAGCACGCGAGCCAACAAGTCGCGGCCGGAGTTATCAGTCCCCATCGGGTGCGTCCAGGAAAAACCTCCGCTCGCCGACCTAAAAGGCGGAATCGACTTTATCAGCGTCACGTCCCGCGGAATGTAGTCGTAGGTAATACCCGTGGCAGCCTGAATAATTGCTGGACCCAGGATTGCGATAACGGTGATCAGGACCACCACTACCAAACCAAACACGGCGAGCTTGTTTCTAAGCAACCTGCGCCAGGCATCCTTCCAGAGTGAAGTGCCCTTTACGTACCCGTCTACATCGAGTACCTGAATGTCACCCTCAGCAACCGCGAGCTCGACAGGCAACTGCATCGACTCCTGCTCGCGTCGTTCGTTTTGAAAATCTGGCGGGTCTTCCTTCATATAATTGACTATGGGTCTACTCTTTAGTTTCTTCCCGGTGCCCGGCCGCGGTCTTTCACTCACTGAAACTGGAACTGCCAGGAACAAGGATCAGCAATTATCAGTACCTGATTCGTGGATCGAGGTATGCGTACGCAACATCGACCAACAGATTCATCAATAGGAGAGTGATGGCTATGAATGTGACGATACCGATAATCAGCGGCTCATCGCGATTCAGGGAGGCCTGGATAAAGTAGTTTCCCAGGCCCGGCAACGCAAAAATGCGCTCGACCACGACTGTACCGGTCAGCAGGAAGGCGAGCGCCGGACCAGTGAAGGAAACGACCGGCATCAATCCGGCGCGCAGAGCGTGGCGTATGACAACATCTCGCTCACGCAGCCCTTTGGAACGAGCCGTGCGAATGTAATCAGAGCGCAGCACCTCGAGCATCCCGGCGCGCGTCAGGCGCGCAATGTATGCCATGTAGATCCCCGACAGGGTAAGCACGGGTAGGATGATGCTCTTGCTCCAAATGCCGTCCCAGCGGGCCGGCGGCAGCCAGTACAGCGACAATGAAAACAACATCACCAGCAGCGGGCCCAGCACAAAATTGGGAATAGAAATGCCCAGCATGGCTACACCCATCGACGCATAGTCCCAACCTGAATTTTGCTTTAACGCAGCAAGCGAACCTAAGGTGACCCCCAGTATCAGTGCCAGCAGGTAGGCGAGCAGCCCGATGGAAGCGGAAACGGGCAGTGAACGCGCAATGATGGTGTTGACCGATTGTCCCTGGTACTTCAGCGAGATACCCAGATCAAAATGGCGCACGATGGGCCACATCGTTTTCCCATACTGCACGTACCAGGGTTTGTTGAGACCATAGGTCTCCCTGATGTTCTCGCGGATTGCGCGCGGGATAGCTTTTTCTCCGGTATAGAAGTTCCCCGGGGCAAGCCTGATAAGACCCCAAGTCAGGGTGATCACAACCAGGATCGTGGGAACAGTGATTAGGAGACGGCGAATGATGAATCGCAGCATTGGTTAATTGAGAGACCTGGAACTCTTTTTTCTAACAAGCATGCTCGTCTTTCGTGCACCAGCAATGGCCCCTCGCATCAGTCGGCAAGACTGGGAGTTTGATAATCCCATTTGGCCCGGTCCCTCTCGATGTAGACATGCTTCCAGGGGAAGATTGAAAAGGCATTGGGATACATCCCCTTGACGTACGGCTTCTTCGTCCAGTTAACCGTGCCGGTCTCAATCGGAATGATTGGTTGGGCGTCAATCATAAGTTGTTCGGCCTGGCCCAACAGCGCGTAACGCTTTTGCTTGTCCGTAATGCGATTAGCTTCCTCGAGCAAGTCGACATATTTCTGATCCCACCAGCCGGTGTTGTTATCGTTCTCGGCAGTATAGAAAATACTCAAGAAGGTGAAAGGATCCATGTAGTCACCGACCCAGCCGCCAAAGGCAAAGCCTTTATATTCAAGCTTTGATCTGGCATCGGCGAAGGTCCTGAACTCCATGCTGCGCAAGGGCACCGTAATGCCGAGGTTTTGTTTCCATTGAGCCTGCCAAAACTCGGCAGTGATCTTGTTGGAAGAGGCGCTCGGAAACAGGTATTCGACCTGATCTACCGGGAATGAGGGGCAGGAAAACCCCCCGTTCTTGTCTGCAACCACCGGGTAGCCTGCTTCTCCCAACAACATTCTTGCTTTGACAGGATCGAACGAATTAGTCTTCTTCAGCTCAGGGTAACCGGGAAAGATACCGTCCGGAGTAATTCCCTTCAGAGGCTTAACGATCTTTCGCCACTTGCGGGCCGTCTCTTTATCGATAGCCATATCGAACGCTTTGCGAACGCGCAAATCATTCATCGGCGGCTTCGTAACGTTCATCACGATGTAGATGACCGCGGCCTCTGGCGCGGCCATGTAGTCCTTTTTCCAGCGCACCGAATCTACCCACGCGCTGATGATCGAATGGTTAGCGACAGCATCGACTTCTCCCACGCGATAGAGGTTCATGGTAGTGGGCAGATCGGCCAGGGGGAAGAAGCGAATGCCATCAAGATGCACATTCGCAGCGTCCCAATACATCGGATCGCGCTCGACAGCCAATTCGTTATACGGCCGCCAAGACTTCATTTTGAATGGCCCACAGGTAATGATGTGGGCCGGGTTGGTCCAATCCTTTTTGAACTGTTCAACTGCCTTTTGCGGAACCAGTCGAAAAAACTGGTTCGCCAGCAATCCTGAGAAAAACGGCGTCGACTGCCTTAACGAAATGCGGAGTGTATAGTCATCGATTGCCTCGACCCCAATGTCTTCTCCCTTGACCTTGACGAATTCTTTGCCGGCGCACGCTGCCTGAAGTCTGGGATTCTTGCTCAGCATTGCCGACCGCGCTGGTTCACTGCCGGGCAGCAGCAATCGCTCCGGCGAATGCATCAGGTGGTGAAAGGGAGTATCGGCGGCGGCTACCGGCCCTGTCGCAGGTTTGTATTCCTTGAAATTGGTTCCCAGTGGCGTTTGACTGAGAGGTGCAATCGGGGTGACAGATGAAGCAAAATCCCTGGCCAGAAGAAATTCCCCCGTCCGGGGATCCCGCACAAAGACCGCTCCCTGATTATAAGCCTCCGCATAGCGAATGTAATACCCAAGACTCGCACCGCGTGAGGCCAGCTGCGGGGAAAGACCGCGACGCAAACTGTAGACAAAGTCACGCGCGCTGATACCGTCGCCGTTGGACCAGCGGGCATTCTTGCGCAGATAAAAAACAAATTCCGACGAGTCGTCGTTCTCTTGCCAACGCTCAGCAATTGCCGGAACCGGATCGAGGGTGCGGGCATCGAACTCTACCAAACCTTCATAAAGCGCCACGAAAATCCGCGACTCGGGTTGGCCGGTACTCATCTGCGGATCAAGCGATTCGGGCTCATCTCCGGTGATATACCTCAGCACATTTTCCCTGGGCAGTTCCGTCCGTCCAAAGAATTCTTCATTACCGGCGGAAGCAGCGCAGGAGTTCGCCCCCATAACCAGCGCTAAAAGGGCTAGTAGGCCGCCTAATTGTCTTATCGAATACTTGGATTTCACCGACGTCCTTTTGCCGCGGCGGCTCCGGTTTGCGAAAGGTCAGCTGCTGCCTGAGTTGACACTTCGAAACGGTAGCCCGCGAAAAACCAGACACCAAAGGATCCCCTGTGGCTCAGGCGCGCTCAACTTACCATGCGCTGATCCTTTGATCAAGAATACTTTTCGTGGCCACTTCTTGATGCAAGAGCGCCTGGGCGTGAAGTAGGAGCGTAGTTCTTGTGCCAGCAGGCCGCGGCCCTGACAGATTGCTTGCCGGTTGTTTAGGCATAGGTCAGTATATCAACCGCATCAGCCTTCTATTCGGACAGCAGCTCTTCATGGCCCATTCAACTCGCTGCGGGATCAGCTCGAAAGACTGCAGCTCTGAGGAAAGGACGTAGTAATGCAAATGCTTCATACTCTTCTCAGTTGCCTCATGCTGGCTTGCATTTCGCTCACCGCCTGCTCAGCGAAGGTAGCCAATAAGGCAACCCAGAGTTCAACTCCGCCGGCAGGAGCCAGGCAGGTGTCGGTCGCCGATCTGGCCAAGCTGCGCTGGATTGAGGGCACCTGGCGCGGCACTGGCGACGTGGAAAAGCCTTTCTACGAGCGCTATCGATTTGAGAACGATACGACCCTCATGGTTGAAACCTTCGACAACGAAAAGGTGGGTAAGGTCAGCGATAGTACTCGTTTCGAACTGCAGGATGGACAGTTTGGAAATGGCGGCAATGACGCGCGCTGGGCGGCAATCTCGATTGATGATCACTCGATAACTTTTGCACCCGTAGCAAAAGCCAAGAACTCTTTCCGTTGGCAGCAAGCTGGAAAGGACCTCTGGCAGGCCATCCTGACCTGGCCAGCGGCGGACAATAAGCCCGAGCGCCAGCGCGTTTATAGAATGGAGCGCTGGTCACCATCCAGGTAGGTTTGATGACGCCATTAAATACGCAGGCTGGCTATTGGGATCGGGTGGCCGGGCAAAAGCAATTCTTGCATCCCCTTCGACCCGAATGGCTGAGGCGTTGGAGTGCAGGACCGGGGCTGGATTCTCAGATCATTCTTGATTACGGATGTGGCTACGGGCGGACATTAACAGAGCTGTGGCAGGCGGGCTTCCGAAATCTTATGGGGATGGACTTCTCCGCGGCGATGCTGGCGCGCTGCCACCTGGCCCTTCCCAGTGTGGCGCTGATCCAAAACGACGGTTACACGCTTCCACTGCAGAATAATTCAGTCGATGTGGCCCTCTTATTCGCCGTCCTGACATGCATACCCGATAGTGAAGATCAGCGTCAGCAGATCGCTGAAATTCGCCGCGTGCTGCGTCCAGAAGGACTCCTTTACATCAGCGACCTACTGCTTAACGATGATTGGCGCAATCGTGAACGCTACCAGCGGTATGCAGAGGTTTACCAGTGCTATGGCGTTTTTGAACTGCCGGAAGGCGTTGTCGTCCGTCATCATCGGCGGGAATGGATTCAGGAGCTAACCAGCTTGTTCTCACAACTCAGATACGAACCATTTTCCGTAACCACAATGAATGGAAATCAATCGTCTGCTTTTCAGTACCTGGGGCAGAAACGAGCACACTAACCTCGGATTTATCGCAGCCCGCGGGTGGCGGCTACTAATCCTGTTTGCTGTCGTTGAAAAGGCCCGCCGTTCTAGGCTCTTGCCAGGAAGTGTCGATCTTTACATTTTTAAGCGAAGGAGCATCGAGGATATTGGTGGTAAATCCATTTACGTAAGGTTTGACGAGTGCGAATGACGATGCAAAGTAAATAGGAATGGCCGCTACTTGTCTGAGCGCTTCGACTTCCGTTTCGATTGGCGGCGCCGGAGCGGCAGACGGTTGCGAATTCCCCGCCCCGCTTTTTTCCGGTCCCCGGTTAGCGAGCCCGGGGCGAACTGGGGCGGGCATCTCTTTTTGCTCAAAAGAGAACAGCATTCGGATGTTACTGGTTTCATCAGCGCTCTGCATCACCGCACCGCGCCGCACCAGATCGTAATTGCCGGCCCGAATCTCTGCTTCATATTCATCCCAGTTTCGGGCGTCGATCTCAGTTTCAATATTGAGGACGCTGCGCCAGGTTGCGGCCACGGCCTGGGCTACCTGACGCTGTTGTTCATTGCGATTGATTAGGAGGCGGATAACCGGGAAGCCCTCCCCATCCGGATAGCCAGCCTCTGCCAGTAACTGTCTGGCGCGCTCCTGGTCTTTGTTTAGCGTCGCTGATCTGGCCACTACCGCTTCATTCGGAGATTCGGTCTTGTCAACCGGAAGGAAGGTTGCAGCCGGCAAGGTTGTGCCACCCGTCTGCTCTTCACTGATTCGCTCGCGATCGATGGCGATTGCCAGTGCCTCCCGAACTCTGACGTCGTTGAACGGAGCACGGGCAGTATTGAAACTGTAATAGGTCAGTGCGGCGAACGCGTGGCGCCGGTAATCGGCGTACGGCGCGAGCAGTTTAAGGGCTAACGGCTCAAAGGGTGCATTTGTGATTGCATCGATGGCCCCGGCTTTGTAAGCCGCGAGTGCAGTTTCCGCATTACTCGTCTTGACGAACTCAACCCGCTCAAGGTTTACATTTTTGCGGCCCCAATAGTTCGTCTCCCTTTGCAAAAACACGCCCTCGCTACCGCTGCTGGACAGGCGAAAGGCTCCATTTGAAATCAATTCCGCCGCCCCTATCTTTTTGTTTTCATCCTGCTCATTAATTTTCACGGGACGGAATACAGGATGTGCAACCAAAGCCGGAAAATTCAGGTTTGGTCGCTGCAACTGCACTCGCAACACCCGCGCATTAATTTCCCGAACGCCAAAAGCGCTTACGACTCGGCTGGCCTTTCTCTCACCCTTATCATTCTTGTTCGCCTGTTCCTCAGCCACTGAGTTCAGGCCAACTGGTGCGAGAGGCCCGGCGGTGCCGACATATGGCCTGGCGCCGACAATATTGCTGAGTAACTCTGTGTGCGGAGCAAGATCACCCAAACGAAGGATGCGTTCCCAGGAGCGAACAAAATCACCGGCGGTTACCATTTCCCCGGTGGACCAGCGGGCGTCGTTTCTGAGATAGAACGTCCAGACCCTTCCCTCTTCTGATGTTTCCCAGCGCTCGGCCACGCCCGGTGTAACCTGAAGAGTTCGCGGGTCATAGTCGGTGAGCCCTTCGAAAAGTGCCCGAACGGCATCGGTGTCAGGAGGAGCCGCGGCAAATGCCGGGTCAAAGACCTGTGGCAGGCCGCCGTCGCTCCATCTGAACTCCTGTTTTTGCGGCACCTTAACTCGTCCGTAGTAAGTGCTGACTGCCCCACCTGAGAAGCAGGCCGGCACAATTAACGTGAGGCAGAGCAAGAGCGACGCGCCGACAAGAACATGCCAGCGACTACGGTTCTTTTTCCTGTTCTGCAGCACGGTCATTGCATTCCGCTCGAACTTCACAGACTCCCCCAGACTACTGCCATGAATCTGTTTTTCTCATCAGCTTTCGCAACTCTTGAAAGACTTCGGTAGTACGTTTTCGCGTAGCTTCAAACCCACCTGAGGTGTCGATCAGATAATCGGCAAATTTCATTTTCTCCTCCTGCGACATTTGGGCTTGTATTCTTTGCAGGGCTGCTTCGCGCGTCAGGTTGTTTCTCAGCATCACACGTTCCAACTGTTTTTCCGGCTCACAGTGCACCACAATCAACTTGTCAAAGCGTTTATAACCACCCGACTCAATCATCAGGGCCGCATCGACCACGGCAATCCCCTGGGGATCTTCAGCTTCCCATGCGCGTAGAAATCCGTCCTGCCGGGCGATGATGTAAGGATGCAGAATCGAATTCAACAGGGCCCGCCTGTCATCATCTGCGAAAATTATTGAGGCCAGCCGGCCGCGATCCAGCGTGCCGTCCGCACGCACGACCTCGGGCCCGAATGCTTTGGCAACCGCAAGCAGCCCTGGAGAGCCTGGTTCCACCACCTCGCGCGCAGTGCGATCCGCATCCAGCACAGGACAACCCAGCTCGGCGAGTAGTCCGGTAACAAACGACTTACCCACGCCGATCGATCCGGTTAGGCCAACTCGCAGCATCAATTATCCCGCGCTGGCCGCAACTGTGCAGCCCGCAGAGTGTTTTTCATAAGCATGGCAACCGTCAACAGACCAACACCCCCCGGCACCGGAGTCAGCCGGCCCGCCACTTCCAGAGCTTCAGCCGGGTTCACATCCCCAACCAGAGTGTAACCACGCTTAGCCAGTATCTGAAGACGATGCTCGGCGTCACTGCCGAAAAGTCTGCGTACTTCGTTTGCGTCCGTCACTTTGTTCATGCCCACATCGATCACAGTCGCTCCGGCTTTTATCTGATCGCGACCCACAAAGCCAGTCCGCCCAATCGCCACAATCAGGATGTCGGCCTGGCGGGAAATTGCCGGCAGGTCACGCGTTTTTGAATGGCAGATTGTTACGGTTGCGTTTCGCTGCAATAGTAATTGAGCGACCGGGCGTCCAACGATTTGGCTGCGACCTATGACACAGGCATTAGCACCCTCGATTTGAATCTGAAAGCGATCCAGCAGCTCGACTATTCCGGCTGGGGTGCAAGGTACCAGTCCGGGACGGCCCAGCGCCAACCGGCCCACGTTGACGGGATGAAAACCATCGACATCTTTGGCCGGATTTACTAACTCCAGCACTGCACTTTCGTCGATATGAGCAGGCAGTGGCAGTTGTACCAGGATGCCATCAATATCGTCACGAGTGTTCAGATCGGTTACCAGGGCGAACAATTCAGCCGCTGTTGTGGCGGCCGGCAGAGCGTGATGTTCGGAGCGAATGCCGACCGACTCACAGGCACGAATCTTGTTGCGCACATAGACTGCGGACGCGGGATCATCTCCAACTTGAATGGCCGCCAGTGACGGAACCACACCGTGCAGCCGGCGCATCTCGGCAACCTTGAGCGAAACCTCCTGCTGGATCTCGCCTGCAAGGACGGCGCCCTCGAGCAACTGAACTCTGCTGTTTTTTGCTTCTGTTTTCATCAAGCCTCGCGGACTGATCTTAAAGAACTGCTAGATTACACTGAGACTGTTTCAACTTGTTAGCCGGAAGAGTCGCTAAAGCCATCAAAGATGCGCTACAACCCCAACCCTGGACCCGAAAGAGTGGGCTCTGGTGGTGCCGGGTTTTGGCGCACCGTTTGAGGATTTCGCGCGGCTGCCCGATAATTCCCCGTGCCTTTCAAACTCAAACTGTGCGGACCCATACTCGGCTTCCTAATCTCACTTCTATCCGCTACGCCGCTCTTAGCGCAATCCCTTCAGGAACGCAGCGAGAAAATTCGCCAGGCTGTAACACGCGGACAAACCAAAGCGGCGCTGGATGAATTACAGGAGTTCAAAGCAGTCAGTCCGGCTGCCTTCCCTCTCAATAACTATGATTACCTCCGCGGACGCCTCCTGGAACGAAGCGACGATCTCGCCGGCGCACTATCCAGCTACCAATCTGTGGTAGCCAGACGTTCGCTGCTTTCGCAATACGCCCTGTGGCATCTGTCGCAGCTCGCACGATTGTCGGGTGACCTCGTGCTTGAGCGTGAACGGCTGCGGCAGTTGATGGTTACAGCACCGGCCAGCATGCTGCTCAACGCGGCGACCCTCAGGTTGGCTGAGAGTTTTGCTGAAAGCAAAGATCAGACGGCCGTAATCTCAACTCTGCGGCCGCTCACCGAATCGAAAAATTTCAACCTGGCGCGCCAGGCTCTCATGATGACCGGCACGGCGCTCCTGCAGGCTGGAAAGCGAGTTGAGGCGCGCGAAATATTTAGCCGATTGATTTCGAGTCTCCCCGATAGCTCGCGGCCGGACGACTTTGCCCTGGCAGCAGTACGTGAACTAGATGCGTTAGATCGGACTAACCCGGGCACACCTTCGGAAACGGATCACCTGCGACGCGCCAGTGTATACCAGTTCAATCGAGATTTTTCCGGCGCCCGCGTTCATTATCTGGCGGTGATTGAGCAGGCAGCGGGCAGCCCCGCGGCCTCTGAGGCTCTCTACCAGACAGGCCGCGGGCTTTATCAGGAAGGAAAATACGATGAGGCTTTGAAATATCTGCGGCGCGTGAACGGCAGTTACGACGAGAGTAGCAGCGCACGCGACGCCCTGGCGCTGATTGCCGGCACGCTGAGTCGCCAAAAACAGACCGATGCTGCGGTAACCGCCTACAAACAATTCATTGAGCGCTACCCTTCGGCTCCCCTCCCTGAGCGCCCTTATCTGAACATCATCGATGTCCTGCGCGACGCGGGTCGCGACGACGAAGCCCTGGCCTGGGTCAAACAGACTCGTGAGCGCTTTAAGAACCAGACTGCTGATGCTCTGGCTCTCTTTGCCCAGGCCCGCATTCACCTGGCTCAGAGCTCGTGGGCCGCGGCGCTAACCGATCTCGATGAGCTGGAGAAGATCGACGATCCTGGGGGGCCCCGAGTGACGGGCGGCACCACCAGGTCTGAGGTGCTGTTTCTCCGCGCGTTAGTGCTCGAGCAATTGGGTCGCCTGCCGGAAGCCATAGATGTGTATCTTTCAATACCGGCCGGACGAAATGAATACTACGGCTTTCGCGCCAATGAACATCTGCGGCTGCTTGGCTCTGAGCCGCGGACGCTATCCCTGATCAAGGCAAAATCGGAAGCTCTAACGATCAAGGCCAAAAGCGAGTGGCAAGCCGGCGCCTTTGAGTCGGCTCGCCAGGCAGCACAGGCTGCCCTGCGTCTGGAAATGGATGCGGGCAAACAGAATGAATTGTTAGAACTTCTCAAGCGAGTTTACGAGAATTTGCCTGTTTATAAATTTCCCTCTCTCCAACTGTTGGCGCCGGGACGGGCCGAGGTAATCACTGCGGTCCCGACCAGTGCAGACGCCGAGATAAGTCACCGGGCCTTGGCAAAGGAATTGCTTTTTCTCGGACTGTACGATGAAGGGAGCGCGGAACTCGCTGTGGCAGCGACGGAAGGCAGTGGCAATGGAAACGCGCCGGCAAACGGAAACGCCGTGCTGAACGATGAAGCATACACAACTGCTGTCTACTACTTTCGCGGCGAGGCCTGGTATCCAGCGGTCCGTTTCGCGGAACAAACCTGGCGAAGGATCCCCAGCGACTATCAGATCGAACTGGCTCCGCGCCAATTGACCGAGATGCTCTATCCAGCCGCGTACCGCGCTTCCGTAATGAAGTATGCCCCGGCCCGGCAATTGGATCCACGTTTTGTGCTGGCGATAGCGCGACAGGAAACTCGCTTTCAGGCTGACGCGAAATCCGTGGCCGCGGCCCGCGGGCTGATGCAGTTTATTGCAGCGACGGCTCTCGAGATGGCGGGACAACTTGGCCGGCAGGCTTTCCAACAGGATGAACTCTATAATCCGGACACGGCCCTTGAGTTCGGATCACATTACCTGTCATCACTCTTCCGGCAATTTCCCAACCAGCCTCCAGCAGTCGCCGCAGCGTACAATGGCGGAGCCGACAACATGGCCCGCTGGATCGCACGATCGCATTCCCGTGAACCCGATCGCTATGTTCCGGAAATTGGCTTTGCGCAAAGCAAGGATTACGTTTTTCGCGTCATGAGCAATTACTGGGTTTATCAACAGCTCTATAACGAGACTCTTCAACCACGGCCATAGCCAACCTGATGAAACTGTCACGCGTCCGCTTATTCACCCTTGTGCTCTGCTTGTGTATGTTGCCAACGTCCTGCCGGGTACCCGGGCGGCCCGGCGGCACGCGCTATGACTTCAAAGGCAAAGTAGTATCCATCGACAAAGACAGACAGGAGGTGACCATCGCCCACGAAGAGGTCAAGGGTTACATGCCCGCGATGGTCATGCCGTTCAAACTGAGTGAAGCATGGCCGTTCGAGATATTGGCCCCTGGAAATGAGATTACGGCGACGCTGGTCGTTAATGGAGCGTCGTCCTGGCTTGAGGAAGTGAAGGTTACCCAGGAGAGCGTTGATGCCAGCGGCGGAGCGGCACTTGACAGTGAAGCCGGGATTGGCGCCAGCGTGCCCAATTATGGTCTGGTTAACCAGGATTCCAGGCCCATCAAGCTAAACGATTACCGCGGCAAGGCCCTGATGCTGACCTTCATCTATACGCGTTGCCCCCTCCCAGATTACTGCGACCTGATGAGTAACAACTTCGCCGAGGTTGATGCGTTGCTACAAAAACAGGGAGACATCTATGAGAAAACCCACCTGCTGAGCATCAGCATCGACCCTGCCTACGATACGCCACCGGTGCTGCGCAGCTATGGCGCCGCGCACACTGGAAGGTACTCGGACGAAGACTTCTCCCATTGGGAATTTGCCTCGGGAACAAAAGATCAGGTGAAAGGAATCGCGCAGTTTTTCGGCCTGCGGTATTACGAAGGCGGAGACCAGATCATCCACGGTCTGCGGACGGTAATCCTCACTCCCGCAGGTAAAGTCTTTAAGGTCTATCGTACAAATGACTGGAAGCCGGCAGAGGCAGCGAGTGAGCTGGTGCTGGCCTTACAGGAGGTTGAAACCAAAACCGAAAAGCCTGCTGGCCGAATTAATTAGGACATTGGTTATCCAGCTCGAAGACCTGGCTGGCCGCCGAGCGGAAGCCGGAGACAGATCTTAGCCTTTGATCTTCTTAATTTCTTCGGTAAGCGTGGGCACAACTTCAAATAAATCACCAACAATGCCGTAGTCTGCAATATCGAAGATGGGTGCCTCGGGATCTTTGTTGATGGCCACGATCGTGCCTGAGTTCTTCATGCCCACCAAGTGCTGGATGGCGCCGGAAATTCCCAATGCGATGTACAGTTTTGGCGCCACGGTTTGACCCGATGACCCAATCTGACGATCGATAGGCAGCCATTCAGCATCGCAAATAGGGCGCGATGCGGCCAGGTCGCCGCCCAATGCTTCGGCCAACTTCTCCGCCAGGGCGATGTTGTCCTTGCTCTTGATGCCGCGCCCGATGGCCACAATCACGTCCGCTTTGGACAAGTCGACAGCCTGTTTGACTTCCTGGAACGGCGCCTCCGGCTTCATGCGTACCTCGCCGACTTCCACTGAAACAGTTTCTACGGCAGCGCCACTTCCCCTGACGGCTTGATCACCGCGATAAGCTCCCGACTGGAAGGTGGCAAAGATGGGCGCCTGGCCGTCCGCCACTACATCCGCGTCTATCTTGCCAAGAAAGATTCTGCGCGTGAAGGTCACGCTTCCGTTCGCAACTTTGGCACGGACGCAATCGCTGATCAGCGATTTGCCGAAGCGGGCGGCGAGCTTGGGAGCGAAATCTCGCACGAGGTAGGTGTGCGGCATCAGTACAAACTGCGGATCGAGATCGCGGATCACGCGCTCCAGACCATCGGTATAACCATCAGGAGTGTAATCAGCGAGTTTTGGATTGTCAGCACTGATCACCTTCGCTAATTGATAGCCGGCCAGCTGCTCCGCCAGTGCGCCGACATTTGAACCAAGCAGCACTACAGTAACAACCTGGGCCAGTTCTCCGCCGAGGCTCTGCGCAGCGGCAATCGCTTCAAATGCGGTCTTGTTAATAACACCATCGCGATGTTCTACGAATACTAAGATGCCTTGACTCATTCTGGATGCTTTCCTTCCCTGCCGGGCCGAAGCTTCGTTTTCAATACTGCTGTATGACCGTCACCGTGAGACCAGACTGACTAAATAATGCGCGCTTCGCTGTGTAATTTCTCCGCGAGAGCGACTGCGCCGGCTTTCGCGTTGCCGTCACCGAGGAACTGTGTCTGCTTTGATTTCTGCGGCAGATACACCCTCTCGATATGTTGCTGGGAAGGGCGCCCGATGGCTTCGGAGTCCGGCATTACGTCCTTAATTTCCTTCTTCTTCGCGGCCATGATGCCTTTCAAAGAAGCATAGCGAATCTGGCTGATGCCCGACTGAATGGTGAGCAGGGCCGGCGTGGGCATTGAGTACCATTGATACCAGCCGCTCTCGAGTTCCCGTTTCACGCGCAGTTCCGGGCCTGAGGCATCTACCTCAATGACAATCGTGGCGTGGGGAAAGCCTAACAGCTCGGCCATAATCGCTCCGGTCTGGGCAAAGCCATTATCGTCCGACTGCAGTCCGGTCATTACCAGATCCGGTTGCTCAGCGCGCACGGCGGCCGCCAGCACGCTGGCCGCTCCGTATGGCGACAGATTCGTCAACTGGTCGACGACGACGTGAATGGCGCGGTCAGCGCCGCGGGCCAGCGCATCTTTAATGACCGCCTTGACTCTTTGCGGGCCGAGGGAACAGACGACGACTTCGCCGCCATGCTTCTCTTTTAATCTCAGGCCTTCTTCGAGGGCATAGCCATCCGATTCGTTGACCTCGAAGGAGAGATCACCTTCTTCAATCCAGGTTGACTCTTTATTTATTCGCAGGATTGCGTCTTTGCTAGGCACCTGCTTCATCATGACAATTATTTTCATATGTCGTTAGTTATGGTCGGTTGTCACAGGGTCCTGTGCTTGAGCCTTGTCTATTGAGCTTACTCCCCCTCATATCGCTTAAACAACAAGGCTGCATTGGTCCCGCCAAAGCCAAAGCTGTTCGAGAGTGCGTATTCGACCCGGGCTTGGCGCGGCTCGTTGGGAATGTAATCCAGATCGCAATCCGGATCGGGGTTGACATAGTTGATCGTAGGCGGCAGGACGTTGCGATGAATTGCGAGCACGGAAAACACGCCTTCGATGCCGCCAGCCGCACCCAGCAGGTGGCCAGTCATGGACTTTGTTGAGCTGACCGCCAGTGTGTAGGCGTGCTCGCCAAAGGTCTTTTTGATTGCGAGCGTCTCAAACTTATCGTTGTAAGGAGTGGAAGTTCCGTGTGCGTTGATGTAGCCCACCTGTTCGGGCTGCACCCCAGCGTCGCGCAGCGCTTTTTGCATCACGCGGATGGCGCCAGATCCGGTTTCATCAGGCATCGTTAAGTGGAAAGCGTCGGCGGACATTCCATAGCCAACGACTTCCGCGTAGATGCGTGCTCCACGCTTTTTCGCAAACTCGAGCTCTTCCAGGATCATGATGCCCGCGCCCTCGCCGATTACAAAACCATCCCGATCGCGTTCAAACGGCCGCGACGCATGCTGAGGATCGTCATTGCGCGTCGACAGCGCCCGCATCGAGGCAAAGCCAGCCACGCTCATGGGAGTAATGGCCGACTCGGCGCCGCCACAAATCATGACGTCAGCGTCGCCTCGCTGAATTATCTTGAAGCTATCGCCAATCGCATGGGCGCCGGCTGAGCACGCGGTCGCGGTTGCCGAGTTTGGGCCTTTTGCGCCAAAGCGAATGGATACCTGCCCGGCCGCCAGATTGACTATCGCGGACACAATAAAGAACGGTGATACCCGATCCGGCCCATCATTGAGCAGCTTTGAGTGTTCGCGCTCGATGGCCCAGAAATCGCCAATGCCGCTGCTGATGTAGGTGCCGACGCTTTCGCTGATCGCGTCAGGAAACCGGTCCTCCTCATTGAGGGGAAGGCCGCTGTCGGCCAACGCTTCGACGGCGGCGGCGATGGCGTAATGAATAAAGGCGCCCATCTTGCGCGCCTCTTTCTTGGGAATGAATTTTAGAGGGTCAAAGCCCTGGACTTCGCAGGCAAATTTGACGGAAAATTTCTCCGTATCAAATTTCTTAATGTAGTCGGCGCCACTGCGGCCGCTCATCAACCCGGTCCAGGTTTCCTCAACCGTTTGGCCGATCGGCGTAATCAGACCGACGCCCGTCACAACAACCCGACGTGTCAATGCTTAAGCTCCTTGAAAAGCCGTGACTCAGTGACCAGTGACAGCGACCAGAACTCTCGATCGTCCAACGTGCCACTTGCCACAGGGCCACTGGTCACTACTTCTTGTGCTGGTCGATGTAGCTATACGCATCGCGCACGCTCTGGATCTTCTCCGCATCTTCGTCTGGGATCTCGATGCCAAACTCTTCTTCAAAACGCATGACCAGTTCGACAGTGTCCAGTGAATCTGCTCCTAGATCATCAATGAAACGCGCATTCGGAGTAACCTCGTTTTCGTCCACGCCCAGTTCGTCCACGATGATCTGCTTGACCTTATTCTCGATCTCTTGATCGGCCATATTCGTTTTGCTCCTCTATGATTTAGTAAGACAACTGCAAAGTCAGGACCATCCTGGCGATCCTCGCTTGAAAACTACCCGACTCGCGCAGGCTCCACAAGCTGAAGCTTCTCGGTCAAAGTCGAGTCCTCGATGTTAAGGCACTGCGCGTCCCGATAGATTTGCCGTACCAGCCCCGACAGAACTTTGCCGGGACCTACTTCCACGAAAGTCCTTACCTCCCGACTGAGCAACAACTCAATCGATCCCAACCAGCGGACAGGCGCCGAAACCTGCTTTATCAGCGCCGCGCGGGCCGCTTCGCCGCCAGCAATAATCGCTGCGTCGGCGTTGGTAACCAGCGGCATGCGCAAGGCGCTAAACTCCACCTCTTCCAAGTCGGCCGCCAGTCTCTGCTGCGCAGGCATCATCAGTGCGCAATGAAACGGCGCGCTGACGTTGAGCTTGATAACACGTTTGGCCCCCGCGGCTTTCAAAAGTTCAATGGCTCGATCGATAGCTGCGGCAGCCCCGGCAATCACCACCTGGTTTGGTGAATTTATGTTCGCCGGTGCGCAAACTTCTCCCGTGCCCGCCTCCGCGCAAAGCCTTTCAATATCAACCAGCGTCGCACCCATCACCGCGGCCATCGCGCCGGTGCCAACCGGCACGGCCTCCTGCATGTACCTGCCGCGCGCCCGCACCACTCTTACTGCGTCCGCAAACGATAGCGAACTGGCCGCGACCAGGGCCGAATATTCGCCGAGACTATGCCCAGCCACAAAGTCAGGCTCTGGAAATCCCGCGGTTTCCATGGCCCGCAAGGCGGCAATCGAGGTAGTCAGAATTGCAGGTTGCGTGTTCTCGGTCAACTGCAACTGCTCAGCCGGTCCCTCGAAGCACAGGCGCGAGAGAGGAAATCCAAGCACTTCATCAGCTTCTTCAAAGACCATGCGCGCGGCGGGAAAATTCTCTGCCAGGTCCTTTCCCATGCCTGCGTATTGCGAACCTTGTCCGGGAAAGATGTAAGCAATCTTGGTCATTGCGTCTTTGGTCTCTGGTCTTTGGCTTTTGGTCTTTCTTCCCTCGCCTGCCGGCGCCAACAAAACACTTGCCGTCTTTCAAAGACCAGGAGCCAGGAATTCAGAACTTATTTTCTGCTTGAGTGTCTACCACCTTAAAAGCACTCCACCCCAGGTCACGCCGCCGCCGAAGGAGGCCAGCAAGACCAGGTCCCCTTTTTTGATCCGCCCCGCTTCAACGCACTCGTCGAGCGCTATGGGAATGGAGGCAGACGACGTATTGCCATGCATGGCGATGTTTGAATAGACCCGCGCTTCCTCAACCTTCAACTTGCTGGCAACAGCGTCCGTTATGCGCTGATTGGCCTGGTGTGGAATAAACAGCGAGACGTCTTCTGCTCGCTGCCCAGCCTCTTCCAGCACCTCGTTGGAAATCTCAGACATGGAACGAACCGCTACCTTGAAAAGTTCGTTGCCCTTCATCTTGAAGTAGTGGTCGCCTGCGGCCAGCGTTTCAGCGCTGGCTGGACGGCGCGTGCCGCCGCCGGGAGAAAATAGTTGCTCCAGGTAGCGGCCATCCGAGCGGATGCGCGCGGCCAGAATTCCCTGGTCTCCTTCGACCGGCCCCAGCACAGCCGCGCCTGCGCCGTCACCAAACAGGATGCAAGTGCCGCGGTCGGTATAATCAACATATTGCGTCAGAATCTCGGCACCGATAACCAGCGCATATCGAGACTGTCCAGTCCGAATCATTGCATCAGCGAGGGTCAACCCGTAGAGAAATCCTGAGCAGGCAGCTACAATATCCATCGCGGCAGCTTTATTGGCGCCCAGTTCGGCCTGAATGATGCAGCCCGTCGAAGGCAGAATCTGATCGGGAGTCACTGTGGCGCACAGCAACAGGTCGATCTCCAGCGGATCGATCTTCGCTCGTTCGATTGCCTGGCGCGCAGCTCGAACCGCAAACAGCGAAGTGTACTCACCGGGCGCGGCCTTGCGCCGCTGTTTGATGCCGGTGCGAGTTGTGATCCACTCGTCGGAGGTTTCGACAGTCTTCTCCAGTTCGGCATTGGTCAGAATGCCTTCCGGATAAGCATGCCCGGTCCCCAGAATGCCGGCGTGTAATTTCTCCATCAATCTCCTCAGTTAATGTTTGAGCGGCGC
>Ga0209798_10000120_pt1 | contig 42472 bp, 42 predicted proteins | sample DOMMetBare3Fresh_FD_187475 | JGI IMG/M metagenome (GOLD analysis project Ga0209798, IMG submission 187475) | Wetland sediment microbial communities from St. Louis River estuary, USA, under dissolved organic matter induced mercury methylation -... | ecosystem: Environmental > Aquatic >...
TTGAAATGTCCGGTACCTCGCCGCGCATCAGTCTCCTTTTCGTACCCCTCCATTGAAAAAGAAGGCATGACATTACCGACCTCAATCAGGCGTTCTACCATGGCGGCGTCTATCAAGCCGCCATGAGTAAACACCAGGAAGGCCATGTCGCTGTGTTTGCGGAAGATATCGAAGATCCCTGGCATGTAGAATGGTTCACCGCCGGAGATGACGGCAAAGTAAACTCCCATTTCCTTCATCTGGTTGAGTACGGAATCTATTTCATCAAGGGAAAGTTCCAGACCTCTGTTGTAATCACCGGCATAACAGCCATAACATTTTAAGTCACACTTCATGGTCGGACTAATTACCACGGTGGATGGAGGATAAAAACCGTTTGCATCAGCCCATTCTTTTCGTTTGTTGGTTCCGGAAAGCAGGTGATTGAATGCAAGGTTGGTTATCCATTTGTCACGTTGATTGGGATGCAGGTCACGCAGGATACGTCGGGGAAATTCTATGCTGGGATGCTTCGACCGGATCAGTTCCCTAATCCAGCTGATACGCTTTTTGTAGTAGTCTTTCTTGGGTATCAGCTCCATGATATGTGTCATCTTGATTAACGTATCGTCAGAGGCGCTGGTCGCCATGGAAAGCAGATAGGATATAACTTTCTCACGAGTATAGTTCTTCAGGGATTGAAGCATTTTGTATCCTTACGTAATATTACTGTTCACATATAGCGAAGAAACGTCATGCAGATGTTCCATGTATCGCGCACCGGTCGGTAATGACTTGTTGGTCTACCATCCGCCACACGAGCCGGTACAGGTATCGAACCGATGCTGAAACCGGTTCTCCAAGCCTTCATCAGTATTTCCATTTCAAGGTCGTAACCATTCTTTTTTAGCGCAACTCCCCGCAACAGGGAGGCATCATAGTAGCGAAACCCCGATTGGCTGTCACTTATTTCGAAGCCGGTGCGTTTACGCATACACCAGACGCCAAAACGATTCCATATTTTACGAAGCCCTGCCATCTGGTCAAATTGTGAAAAACGTGAAGCTATCAGAATTCCGTATTTTCCGTCGATAGCTGCGTTCGCCAGCATTGCAATTGCAGTCGGATCGTGTTGACCATCTGCGTCTAGGGTAACAATTCCCGTACAGTTCTGCTCAAGAGCCCATGTAAAGCCTGTAGATAAGGCTGCTCCTTTGCCTCGGTTTGCTGAATGAGACAAAAGCGTAACTGGAAAACCGGCTGCAACATTTTCTGTAGCATCATCAGATCCGTCATTAACGACTATAATCGGAAATGTTTGGGAAACCACTTCTGTCAGAACACCTGGCAGTGTAGCAGCCGCATTGTATGCAGGTATCAGGATAAAGGTTGCCATGAAGATGCAATCTCCGAAAGAGTTGTACTACTAAATCGTTTTAAAAGTGTTGATAGCCGAGGCATGGCATTCTTTCGGGTGCCGTACGAAACAAAGCTTTTTAACGGAGATAGTTTCAGGCGCGGGCCATCCGGGTCGAGCTCGCGCGGATGAATATAGAATACCGCAGGGGCTTTTGCATTCTGGTATTTCCTTACAGTTGCATCGATCATCATTTTGGGGAAAAAACGAAATCCCCAGCCACCTCCTGTGGGGAAATTCCCGAATATGGTGGGTGTTACCATTGGCGGAATCTCCAGCAGCATGCCTCGCGATGACTTGATGATATAAGGGTGCAAAGGTAAAGATGAATCACCGACAAACGGTAGCGGATTGCGGCTGGAATCGTAGAGATAACCACATTCAATCAAAATATCGTCCATCCATGTTGAATCTCTTGGTACAGACCATTGGGGGGCGCGAAATCCGACAGGCCGTACTCCCACTTGCTTGGTCAGTATCTCTTCAGTTCTCATCAGTTCATCGCGGAAAACACTTGGATTCATATCAGTCAGAAGCGTATGAGAATAACCATGTGATGCAATTTCATGCCCTTTGGAGGCTATCATCGGCGCAAGGTCAGGCTCAAGTTCAGCAACTGAGCCTAGCATGAAAAATGTTGCTCTACGCTGATGATCCTCTAGCATCCCCAAGATCTTTATAATATTGCTCGTTACTCTATGTATTTGATGTGAAACAACAGCTTGCTGCTCAAGGCCGCAAATGTGGTACCAGTCTTCAACATCAACAGTGATAGCTATATTATCTGATAACGACATAGAGTAGATAACCAGGGATTATTTGTAATACGGAATAAATAATGTTTGTGGTATGAGTGGTGTGAGATCCGATGAAGCACGACTGCAACATAGGAAAAGTGGAGTTGTGAGTAGGTTCTTGCTGCGTAGATCTTACAATTAACCACGTATGTATTTATTCTTGAGAAGATTGATAGCAAAAACCAATATAAAAAGCACGAAATAAAAAAGGACCTGGGTGATTAACCCTAAGTCCTTGATGTTTTTGGAGGCGGCGAGCGGATTTGAACCGCTGAATAAAGGTTTTGCAGACCTCTGCCTTACCACTTGGCTACGCCGCCCTGTTTAAAGGATGTTTTTTATATAAATTATATTCCGTCCTGTCAATCCTTTTTTACAGTGGTCGATCTTATACCAGCTCAAAAGCATTGAAGAAGTAGGAAATTTCAAAAGCAGCGGTTTCAGGAGCATCGGAACCGTGGGAAGAGTTTTCTTCGATGTTGATGGCGAAGTCCTTACGGATAGTGCCCGCCTCGGCATTGGCAGGGTTGGTGGCGCCCATCAGTGTACGCCAGTCAGCAATGGCGTTTTCTTTTTCAAGGCAGAGTACGATCACCGGGCTGCGTGACATGAAAGCGCAGAGATCCTTGAAGAAAGGGCGTTCTTTGTGAACGTAGTAAAAGCCTTCAGCCTGTGCTACGGTCATCTTGATTTTTTTCATGCCGACGATGTTGAAACCGGCTGATTCGATACGGTCAAGGATTTTGCCGGCCAGTTTGCGTTCAACTGCATCGGGCTTGATGATTGCGAAGGTACGTTCCATTATTTCCTCCAAAAATTGGGTGATTATCGAAAGCAGAAATAGATACCATTGAAGAAATGATGCTGTCAAGTGTTTTGACGGCTGCCCGATCTGCAGTAACATTACAGCTCCCCCTTGCGCTTTTAGGTTCAAATCACTATTATCTACCCAGCTTACCGTAAAATTTTCATCACGTTGCGAGGGATCAACCGTATGAATACCTTGAAAACAACTTTTTTGATGGCTCTGTTGACGGTTATTATGGTGACTGTGGGTGGGGCGCTGGGTGGCAGAAACGGCATGACCATGGCGTTTCTGCTGGCAGGCGGCATGAACTTCTTTTCCTACTGGTTTTCCGACAGCATCGTTCTCAGAATGTACAACGCCCAGGAAATCAGCGAGGGAGATAACCCCCGTTTTTACGGCATGATCCGCCAGCTGTCGCAACGGGCCGGTTTACCGATGCCCAAGGTGTATATCATAGATGATGACTCCCCCAATGCTTTTGCCACGGGACGTAATCCGGAGCATGCTGCAGTTGCCGCTACCAGCGGTATCATGCGGATTCTGACCGATGACGAACTGGCGGGGGTGATGGCCCATGAACTGGGGCATGTCAAGAATCGCGATATTCTGATCTCCACCATGGCCGCCACTTTTGCCGGCGCCATCACCTATCTGGCACAGATGGCGCAGTGGGGCGCCATGTTTGGCGGTGGCCGCCACGATGATGAAGAGGGTGGGGGAGGTGGCATGATCGGCAGTATCCTGTTGATGATTCTGGCGCCGATTGCCGCCATGCTGATCCAGATGGCCATTTCCCGTTCGCGGGAATACGGCGCCGATGCTGCCGGAGCGAGTATCTGTGGCAACCCGCTTTCACTGGCCAATGCTTTGCAGAAACTTGAATTGGGAAGCCAGCGTATTCCGATGGAGGCCAATGCCGCCACAGCCCACATGTTTATTGTTAATCCACTCACCGGAGGAAGTCTGATGTCACTCTTTTCAACCCACCCCCCGATCCCTGAACGGGTGGCGAGATTGCAGGAAATCTCGCGGACACACAGCTATTGAGCGCCCAGGGGAGTACGCCATCCATTGTCCGTAGTGCCACAAAACCGGCCGAACGCTCCAATGCCCGTCAGGCTGCCAGCCGGGTCCTGTTGCAGATTCAGAAAGACGATTGTTACGCTGATCAGCTGATTGACCGCGAACTGACCCACGGCAGTCTGGCCGGTCCCGACCGGGGACTGTTTGCCGAACTGGTGTTGGGGGTTCTGCGCCGGCAGGGGACGCTTGATCATATCCTGACCGGTCTGCTGACCCAACCGTTGGCGCGCCAGGAACAACAGGTGCTGATCTGGTTACGACTCGGTCTGTACCAGTTGATCTACCTTGACCGTGTCCCGGAATCGGCGGCGGTCAATGAAACCGTCAATCTGGCCAAACAGTCTCTTCCCCGGGCAAGTGGCCTGGTCAACGCCGTGCTGCGTAATTACCTGCGCAACAAAGAGAGTATCACGTTCCCCGACATCAAATGTGCACCGGCGGCTGCCATTGCGGCACGCCATTCCCACCCGGAGTGGCTGGTCAAACTCTGGTTCAGCCAGTTGGGGGAGGATGAAACAGCCTTGCTGGCGGAAGCCTCTTCCCAACCGCCCCAGCTGACCCTGCGGGCCAATACCCTCCGCATCAGCCGGGATGAATTGCTGCAACGTTTTACCGCAGCGAACATCAATGCCACGCCGTGCCGTTATGCGCCTGACGGCGTGCTGCTGCATGAGCGTCACCAGATACCGTCACTTCCCGGCTTTGACGAGGGACTGTTTGTGGTGCAGGACGAAGCTTCCCAGCTGGCGTGCCTGTTGCTCGATCCCCAACCGGGGGAACTGATTCTGGACAGCTGTGCCGCACCGGGTGGCAAGGCCACCTATCTGGCACAGCTGATGGGGAACCGGGGAGAAATTGTCGCCAATGACCTGGCAGCCGGCAAGCTGCGCCTGATTGAGGAAACGGCTGTCCGGCTCGGTATCACTTCCATCACGACCCGCTCCGCTGATCTGCTGAAACGGGATTCGTTCCCCCCCGCAAGCTATGACCGGATCCTGCTGGACGCTCCCTGTTCCGGACTGGGTGTTATCAGGCGCCACCCCGAGGCTAAATGGCGTCTGACTCCGGCTGATCTGACCCGTTTGGCGGCCACCCAGAAGCGGTTGCTGGAACAGGCTTCCCGGGCGTTGAAGCCGGGTGGCACGCTGCTCTATTCCACCTGTTCCACCTCTGCTGAAGAGAACGAACGGGTGATCGATGATTTCCTTTCGCGACATACCGATTTTGTGTTAGAAGACCCGCGTGAGCTTGTGCCGCAGTGTGGCGAGTTTTTCAGTGCGCAAGGAGTGTTTCGCGCCTGGCCCCATCGCCACGCCATGGATGGATTCTTTGCCGCACGTTTGAAAAAAAGAGACCGGAGTACGTTATGAAAAAAATTGCCCCATCGATCCTTTCCGCCGACTTCTCACGACTGGGGGACGAGATCCGTGCCCTGGAAGCTGCGGGAGCCGATTATGTCCATGTCGATGTCATGGATGGTCATTTTGTCCCCAATATTACCATTGGCCCCCTGGTGGTCGAGGCGGCCCGGCGGGTGACTACCCTGCCGCTGGACGTGCACCTGATGATCGAGAATCCCGATCGTTATATTCCGGACTTTGCCGCTGCCGGCGCCGATATTATCGTGGTACATACCGAGGCGGTCAACCACCTGCACCGCACGGTGCAGCTGATCAAGTCGCTCGGTAAAAAAGCGGGTGTCTCGCTCAACCCGGCCACGCCGCTCAATACACTGGAGTATGTACTGGACGATCTCGATCTGGTGCTGTTGATGACCGTCAACCCCGGTTTTGGCGGCCAAAGCTTTATCGATGCCTGTCTTCCCAAGATTCACGCCCTGCGCGCCATGCTGGACAAACGGGGGAGTGAAGCCGAGCTGGAAGTCGATGGTGGCGTCAAGCTCTCCAACATTGCCGAAATATCCCACGCCGGTGCGGATGTGTTTGTGGCCGGCAGCGCCGTCTTCAGCACCCCTGATTATGCCGCCACCATCGCCGAACTGAAGCGGTTGGCGCAGGAACCGAGGTTGTAACATGAACGGACAAACGATCCTGATCACCGGAGCTTCCGCGGGGTTTGGCGCAGCCTGTGCCCGCGCATTCGCCCGTCCCGGCAACCGCTTGATTCTGGCTGCCCGGCGCAGCGAGCCGCTGCAGCTGCTGCAACAGGAACTGGCGCCGCGGTGTGATGTGCATTCCGTGGTCCTGGATGTGCGTGATCGTGAGGCGGTGGCGGCGCTCCCTGGATCTCTGCCGCCGGAGTTTCGTGAAATCGATGTGTTGATCAACAACGCCGGATTGGCGTTGGGGCTTGAACCGGCGCAGGAAGCTGATCTGGATGACTGGGAAACCATGGTTGACACCAATATCAAGGGGGTGATGTACTGCACCCGCAGCATTCTCCCTGGCATGGTGGCCCGCAACCGGGGGCATATTGTCAACATCAGTTCCACCGCCGGAGCCTGGCCGTATCCTGGCGGAAATGTGTACGGCGGCACCAAGGCGTTTGTGACCCAGTTTTCACGCAACCTGCGTTGCGACCTGCTCGGCAGCAAGGTGAGGGTCACCTGCATCCAGCCCGGCATGGCGGAAACCGAGTTTTCCCAGGTCCGTTTCAAGGGGGATACGGAGAAGGCCGCCTCCGTATATGCCGGAACAGAGCCGCTGACTCCCCAGGATCTGGCCGATACCATCGCCTGGGTGGTTGACCGCCCTCCCCATGTCAACATCAATACGCTGGAACTGATGAGTATCGATCAGTGCTGGGGACCATTCCTGGTGCACCGGGAAGAATAAGTTTTACCTACCTACGAATAAAGGAATCCGCCATGGCAAAAGAACTCTACGTTGGACATCTGTCGGCCGCAACAACTGAAGAAGATTTATACAAGCTCTTTTCCGTCATGGGAGTTGTGACGTCAGTCCACCTGATCATCGACCCGGATACGGGGGATTTCAAACGTTGCGGTTATGTGCGCATGGCAGCCAGTGTCAGTCCGGAAGAAGTCGTGGAAACGCTGGATGGCACCTACCTGATTGACCAGGTGATTACGGTCAGTATCGCCCGTCCGCAAAAACCGGGGATGGGGGCAGCGGCCAAGACCCTGGCCAAAAAGCCATGGCTTAAGGATAAACAGGCGCCCCGCACTACGGCATCCGCCTCCCAGCGTTCGTCCAAGCCGGCCTCAACCGCAGCGCCCCGTGGCACCGCAGCTGCCGGCCCCGCTGGTCGAAAAAACAGCCGCACTACGTCGGGGCCCAAGCCGGGGGGGAGGAGAACTCCATGAATCGTCCCTTCCAGCTCTTGATCAGCTGCGGAGCATTGTTGCTGTTGCCGGCCTTGTCGCTTGCCGGAGATGGACAGCGCCTGAAAGCTGATGCCGCTATTACCCAGGTGACGGTCTATCAGGATCGGGCCATGACCCAACGCAGCGCCACGATTGCCCTGAACCCCGGCTCCTATCTGATTGTGTTCGACGCTCTGCCGGCCATGATCCAGGATGATTCGGTACGGGTAACCGGCAGCGGTAGCGCCGCTGCCGCCATTGCCGGTATCGAGATCAAGAAGGGGTTTCTCCCCTACAGCGGTGAACAGCGCATCAAGGATCTTGATGAGGAAATCCGGCTGCTGGAGCGGAAAATCGGTGGGCTGGACGCAAGGAAATCGGGGTTTGCCGCCCAACGTCTGTTTCTCGATTCGATCCGGCTTGCCTGGGGGGACCGGATCTCCAAGGAGCTGGCCGTCGGCAAGCCGAGTGTGGCGGAATTGATGGATGTGTCCGGCTTTGTCGGCAAGGGGGTCACGGCGCTGGAAGAACAGCAGCGGGATACGGACCACGAGAAACAACTGCTGCTTGATAAACGGGATGCGTTGCTGAAAAAACGTGACGAAGCGGCAGGTTCGGGAAAAAAGGAGAGCAAGAACGTTGAAGTGGCGGTTGAGGTGAGCCGGGGGGGCAAGTTGACCCTGGAGCTGTCCAGCGTCACTCCCCAGGCGGGGTGGGAGTCGTCCTACGACGTACGCCTCAATCCTGATCGCAAGAGTGCCGCCCTGCTGTTCCGGGCCCTGGTATATCAGAAAACCGGCGAGGACTGGAACAATGTGGCGCTGAATCTCTCCACCGCCCGTCCATCGCTGGGGGGGACACCGCCACAGCTGCTCCCCTGGATGCTTTCCCTCTACCGTCCTGCGCCGCCGCAAGCAGTACCGATGCCGGCGCCGGCAATGTATGTCGGTGCGGCCAGAAAAGCTGGAGCTGCCCGGGGGGCGGAAAAAATGATGATGGCGGAAATGGACTCGACTGATGAAGTCGTAAGTGGGGCAAATATTCTGGTGGCGCAACAGCAGGATGACGGCGGTAACATGGTCAGTTTCCGGCTTCCCCGTCCGGTTGATGTGCCGTCGGACGGAACTCGCCATGGCGCCGTGGTCGCAAACGAGGAGTTCCCGGTAACCCCCCGTTTGCTGGCAGTTCCCAAGTTGTCACCCTACGTCTATCTCACCTCGGAAATCGTCAACAAGGGCAGTTATCCGCTGCTGCCGGGTAAGGTCGCCATTTTCAGCGGCCCAACCTATACCGGCAGTTCCTACCTGAAAAAAGTAGCGGTGGGTGAGACCTTTGATCTCTCCTTCGGGATTGATGATTCCGTCACGGTCAAGCGTGAAGCGCTGAAACAGCACGAGCAGGCCGGTCTGTTCGGCAAGAATCGCATGAGCTATCGCTACCGCATCGACGTGGCCAACCTGCGCAACGAAGTACAAGACCTGGAAGTTATGGAACAGCTGCCGGTAGCCGCCGATACGGAGATCAACGTAGCACTGGATGCCGAAGGGCAAAAACCGGCACAGGTCAAGCAGGATGGTACGCTGGTCTGGAAACTGGCTCTATCGCCCCGGGAAAAACGGGAAGTCAAGTACGGTATAACGGTGGAATACCCCAAAGAACGCCAGATCAACGGGTTGTAGCGGTTATTTGCTTGCCTGCCGGAGTTGGGCATATACATCCACCGGCGTCATGTTTCCCCCATCCACCCGGAGTACTGTCAGGTGCAGGTGGGTGGGGGAACGGTGTTTGGCGGCGTTAAAACCACTCCTGCCGACGGTTGCCAGCCGGTCCCCCGGTTTGACCCACTCTCCAAGTTGAACCTTCAGTTCCCTGTTATGGGCGTAATAGACCAACAGATCATTCCCCGGATCATAGACCCAGATATACTTCCCTCCCCGCAGTTTGCTCCCCGCATCCCACCCGGTTTCCAATGCCACCACGATCCCGGCGGTCATGGAAAGCACCGCTACCGGTTGGCCTGTGTGGTCATCCAGGCAGTCCTGATTGCGATCACGGATGAAGATATCCAGCGACGGGTGTCCACCGTGGCGATTGCCGCTGTAAAAGTTGTACCCCCTCGGCAGGTAGCCATGTTGTCTGCCGCCGGTGATCGCAGCTGTGGAGAGCCCCTGCACCGGAAAACGCCAGCTTGATGGCGGGTAATCCGGAGCAGCATTTTGAAGGTACTCGCTTCTGATACTCTGCAATTGCTGCATCAGCAGCTTTTGAGCGTTGCGGCGGGGGAGTTGGCCATCCCTGATTCTGGTGATCAGTTGATTGGTCTGTTCGGCCGATGCATGCTGGGTGGCTGGGGACACTTCGCTGGTCTGCAGCAGCTCGGTGAGGATCGGTTCAGCAGGCTCAAGCCCGGCAGCTTGGGCGGATATTGCCATGGCAATCAGGCAGAGCAGGGAAAAGATTGATTTCACGTGGTATCCTGTGGAAAAACTGATGGTCAAACAAGGGATAAAAGCTTATCATTTTTCACCCGTAACGTCATTCCAAATAAGGTCGATGATACCATGCAACTGACAAAAAAACATATTCTGGCCTTTCTGAAGGAAGCCGGCGGCACGGTTCATTTTGCCGCCATGCTGCGTGAATTTGGCGGTCGCCATGTCAAGCGCGAGTTGAAGGATCTGCTGGATGATCTGGCCACTGATGGCGAACTGCTCCGTTTTAAAGGGAACAGCTATGCTCATGCTTCCGCAGTCAGCAGTGCTACGGTCAGCGGGAAGCTGTCGGTTCATCGTGACGGTTATGGTTTTCTGACCCCGGAGCAGGGGGGAGATGATGTCTTTATTCCCCAACGCCAGATGAAGGGGGCGATGCATGGCGATCTGGTGGAAGCGATCGTGGGGGAGAGCCGCTTCAAAGGGGGGAAGAAGGATGGCCGGATTGTGGCGGTCAAGGAGCGTGCCATCACCCGGATCGTGGGGCGTTACGAGGAAAACCGGCGCGGAGCGATCGTGATTCCCGAAGAACAGCGCCTGAATATGGTGGTTGCCATCCCTCCCAAGGGACGTGGCAGGGCCGAGGATGGGCAGCAGGTGGTGGCGGAGCTGGTCTCCTATCCGATTGGTGGCCGAGCTGCCGAGGGAAAGATTATTGAAGTGCTCGGCTGGCCCGATGATCCGGAAGTTGAAATCCAGAGCGTGATCCGGCGTTTCGATCTGCCGCACCAGTTTACCCCCCAGGCCCTGGCGGAAGCGGAGCGGATTTCGGAGCAGGTCTCACGGGACGATCTGGCAGGACGGGTCGATCTGCGCGGCATGTTGACGGTGACCATCGATGGCGAGACAGCCCGCGATTTTGACGACGCCGTGTCGCTGAAACGTGAGGGGGGAAATTATCGTTTGTGGGTTTCGATTGCCGATGTGTCCCATTATGTGACCAAGGGGAGTAGTCTCGATCAGGATGCCTACCTGCGCGGCACCTCGGTCTATTTTCCCGACCGCTGTATCCCGATGTTGCCTGAACGGCTCAGTAACGGCATCTGTTCGCTCAACCCGGGCGTTGATCGACTGACCATGACTGCCGAAATGCTCTTCGATCAGAACGGCACCATGCTTGCGTCCGATTTTTACCCGAGTGTGATCAAGAGCAACGCCCGCCTGACCTATACGATTGTCAAGCAGATCATCGTGGATGGTGATCCTGAGGTGAGCGATAAACAACGCCCCCAGGTGGCGATGCTGCTGGAGATGAAAGCGCTGGCGCTGATTCTGATGCAAATGCGCAAGCAGCGCGGCAGCATCGACTTTGACCTGCCGGAACCGGAGATCATCATCGGCTTGACCGGTCTGACCGAAGGGATCATCCGCGCCGAGCGCAATCTGGCGCACCAGTTGATCGAAGAATTCATGCTGGCTGCCAACGAGGCGGTGGCCCGCTTTGTCACCTCACACGATACTCCTTTTCTGTACCGTATTCATGAAACTCCCGACCCTGCCAAACTGCACGATTTCCAAGAATTTATCCATGGTTTTGGCTATGAGTTCAGTCTGGTTGATGAAAAGGTCAAGCCGTCCGAGATCCAGCGATTGCTGATGCAGGCAGTGGGGAAACCGGAAGAACGGATGCTGAATTACGCCCTGCTGCGTTGCATGAAACAGGCGCGCTATGCCGCTGAAAACCTGGGTCATTTCGGTTTGGCCTCCGGCTGTTACTGTCACTTCACCTCGCCGATCCGGCGCTATCCAGATCTGGCGGTGCACCGGATTCTGAAAGCGTTGTTGCTGGCTGGGGCATCCAAGGGTAAGAAGCGGGAACAGCAGCTTGCCCTGGCCACCGAGCATCTGGGGGAAATCGCCGAACAGACCAGCAAGCGGGAACGGGTCGCCATGGAGGCGGAGCGGGACGTGGTGGAGATGAAAAAGCTGCAGTACATGATCAAGCATGTGGGAGAGGATTTTGACGGTTACATCTCGGGTGTTACGGCCTTTGGTCTTTTTGTGGAACTGGATGAACTGTTTGTGGAAGGTCTGGTGCACCTGACCACCCTGACCGATGACTATTATTCCTTTGACGAAAAAAAACATTCCCTGATCGGCCGGCAAAGCGGGCGTGTCTACCGTATCGGCGACCAGGCCCGGGTGACGGTGACATCGGTCTCCCCGGCTACCCGCCGCATCGAGTTTACGTTGGTGGAGCACCGTTCACAGGGAGGAAAACCATCCAGCATTCGTGCGGCCGGGACGGATGAATACCCGCGTTTGCCGGTCAGGGGGAAGAGCGTCAAAGGGGTGGCAGCACGGCAAGAACAGAACAGCAAGAAAGCTGGCGCCAATGATCGGCGCAGCCGGAATGCACAACCGGGGGCGCGTCGCGGTAAACGGTAACATGGCAGTGTTCGCAAGCCAGGAGTTGCTGCGCCGGTAGCGGTTTTCAGCCGGCCTTGACGATATCGAGGAAAAACTGTTCCAGGTCCTTGCGGACCGGCTCTACCAGGGAAACTTCCTTTCCCTGCTCTGCCAGGAGATTCAGGGTCGCGGAAAGTAATTCGGTCGGCACGACTTCCTCGGAAATTTCACCTGATTCAGATGTGGTGCGAACTTGATATCCGCTAATACCGGTGGTGAGAATCGTCTCCACCTTTTCCACTGATTTCAGTTCCCCCTTCAAAATCACTCCCACCCGGTCACAGACCTGTTCAACATCCGCCGTAATGTGCGTGCTGAAAAACACACATTTTCCCCGGCTCTTCAGCTCAAGAATAATCTCTTTTACCAGCGCCCTGCCGATCGGGTCGAGCCCGCTCATCGGTTCATCAAGAATGTACACTTCAGGATCATGTACCAGGGTCTGTGCCAGGCCAACCCTTTGCACCATTCCCTTGCTGTAGCCGCGCATGGGGCGTTTGCGGGCATCCCACAGATCCAGGCGCCGCAGCACCTTTTCCGTGTTAACCGCAAGCAGCTTGTTATCCATAGCGAACTGTGAGCCAACAAAACGGATGTACTCCTCTGCCGTGAGGTAGTCGTAAAAGGCCGGATTTTCCGGAAGATACCCTGCTTTAGATCGTGATTCTGTCTTGCTTGCGTCAACTCCCATGAGGCGGGCAGAACCGCTGGTTGGGGTAATTAACCCCATCAACAGTTTGATGGTGGTGCTTTTGCCAGCGCCATTGGGGCCAAGGAAGCCAAAGACCTCTCCCTGTCCGATTGAAAGGGTAAGATCTTTCAGCGCATCTACCCGAGTCATCTTTTTCCCTTTAAACTGTTTATAAAGCCCCTCTATTTCAATGGCATTCATGGTGTTGCTCCTGAATTCTTTTTATTTACGCCGGTGCCAAAAGCAAACTTACTGGTTGAGGCCACTTTACCGTCCGGTTGCAGGTAAAACTCTCCTCCATAGGGATCAACCGGCATGCTTTGCAAAAAACCATCTGACATAAGCTGCGCAAGATTTGCAGGATGTACTCCCCTTTCCGCTTGAAAACGATCGCGGGCCAGCTCTATGCGGCGTACCTCCTTGAATGCTGAAAGCCTTGTTTCGTAGCTTTTCTTCATGGCCGGGTTGCGTTCCCCCTTGGCCATGGCAGTCAGATAGCCGATTGCCAGATCGGTCTGTCCCGACTCCTGCATGTAGCGACCGGCCAGACTCTTGTGCAGATCCTGACCGCTTAACTCACCAGCCCGTTGGTAATACTCGGCCGCCTTTTTGTAATCGTGCAGAAAATACGCGCTGTTGAATCCGGCAAAGAAAGGGAGGTACCAGTCCCAGCTGCGGTACTTCATGCCATAATCGAGCAGGCTATTGGCAATCTGGTATTGTTTTACATCCCAGGTCAGGAACGATTGCGCAAAGTAGTAGGCATCCATGTTGTACGGATCAAGTTTGACGGCGCCGTGCAGCAGCCGCGACATGCTGATATAATCGGGGGGAGCCTGTACTTTGTTGCTAGTCTTCTCCATTAAACCGCCAAAATACATCATGACCTTCATTACCAGCGAAGCACCGACCAGCTCTTTCTGATCCACCGCAAGGCTTTTCAGTACGTTTACGGTCGGGACGTAGCCGAGTTTTTCCACCACCGGCTTGTTCTTGAGATAGGTCGTAAATGGTAGTATCAAGGTGCCATACAATAACATGCAGATAGCTGCTGTGGATAGTGTGCGGAACATCGCTTACCTCATTTCACGCCGTGAAAACAGTGCTGCTGCCAGAGAGAGTATTAATCCCACATAGACAACAAAATAGCCAAACGTTAATAGCAAACCGTCAATCTGGAGAGGAAGGCCGTAAATGGCATTTACCTTCAGATCAAACGCTCCAAAATTGGGGAGAACATAATAGAGGAGTCTGGCAACTTCTTTGACAAATGGTGCAATGTCCTTGGACGCTGGTGAATTGATGAATTCATATACCTGTTGGGTAACACCACCCGCCAGAAAAGTGGCGATAGTGCCGAACACAGGCAGGAAGAAGGATGTGCTGACGGTGGAAAACAGAAAAGCAATTGCAATCAGCAGAATGTACTTGAACGCGTCAAACAGGATGCAGATTGCCATGCTAGACCATACAATTGGGCGTTCAGAAGGGTAGATGGCTGATGAATACAGGACAACGGCAAAAGCTGTCGCTGCGAGAACAGATGCCGTCAAAGCCACAAACAGTGCCACCCCTCCAAAGCGTCCCACCAGATAACTTTGGCGCGACAACGGTAGGCCAAGCACACTAAAGGTATAACGGCGCTCTATATCTTTCCAGAGCGACGTTCCTCCCAGAAAAACTGCCAGAAGAAGCAATATGAATGAGATCAGCGAAAGAGAAAGAGTCAGCGAAAGCTCCGTAACCTGGCGCATGGAAAGAGATGCGACTACCGGAATCAACAAGAACGCGCAAGCGGTGGCCATTATTCCTTGAAAAACACGATCACGGAAGATTCCTTTCAGAGTAATACGAATTATTGACAACATGCTTAAATGTCCTCCAATATTGATACAGTATGATTCTAATATATTAGATAAAGTGAATATGAAAATGCTTATATGGGTTTGGTAGTTCAGAGTTTCGTTGCCAAATTACGGGCATACACCTTAAACTCACTGACTTCAGGAAGTTCATTTGCTGCTTTAGAAAAAAACTTCTTTGCCTCTGTTTTATTCCCATTATTCATCAGGTCTTGCCCTAAACGATAGAGATAAATGGCGTCACCGGTTTTGCTATACAGTTTTTCATAATACTGAATTATTAATTGATTGCTTTGCTGATGAACGGGGTCATTCTTAGCATGATGTGCTCGTGTTGTGTTTAGTAATATTATAAGGCTCTCAAGAACATTTGTGGTTTCTTTTTTCTGTAAAACCGTTGTGAGAATTTTTTTTGCCTCTACGGGTTTTCCTTTTTTCATTTGTATAAGAGCGTACAAAATATCAAATTTCTCATCATATACAAAACTTTGAAGAGTGCTGGCAATTCTATATTGTTCAAGTGCTTCATCGTATTTTTCATTTTCATAGAGGGTCAACATATAGAGCCCGCGAGTTATCTTGAAGCTTGGAGATTTTTTCACCGTGTCTTCAAAGAGCGCCAGATTGGTCTGCCATGTTATATTTCTATTGAATGTAGTCCTCCCAAAAACAATTACGAGCAGAACGATACTGGTGACTGCGATAGCTTGTGCTGTTTTCTTGCCGTCTATACAGCTGCTCCAACTAATTGAAGCAGCCAATAGCCAAAAAGGAATTGCAAGGTAAATATATCGCTCGGCAAATGCCGTCCAGGTAACAGTTCCAAGCGAAAGTGGAAGTGCCGGTGCAATCATGCATAGGCCTGTGATTATTAATGATGAAACGCGACCGCCTAGTTGAAGTGATAATATTGTAAGTAGGAGGATTAAAATACCCAATAATTCATACAAAGGGTCAATTTCTCTGATCGCCAGATTGAGTGGGAATGGGATCAAAAACTCTTTTACATAAAACCCTAAAGCACCAGTAAAAACCTTAAACGCATAGATTGGGTCGGACGTAATTAACATTAGTGTTCGAGGAATGCTGGCAACATCGGAAGTAAAAACTGTTTTTCGAATCAGAAAAAACAGCCCTACCGATATGAGTAATGATATTACTAGGCCACCCCATACTTTTAAGCTTCTATGCTGCAACACTTCATTGAATTTTGTATGCATAAAAAAAGCATAGACGATCATAATCAGTAAAACGGAAAAATAACTGTAGGTATACAAAGCAACTAAGGCTGCAGCGATATAGAATGCCGCTGTTGCTATCGTGATACTACGCCACTGCAGGGGCTTGGAATCCCCCCCGACAGTGTCAGATTCGATGGCAAACATTTTAATAATAAAAAAAATCGCTAAGAAAAACGCTACTGCTGTTTCTTTTGCCAGCATACCGAATAACACTGATAACACAATGGCAGGCCAATACCACCATGATCTGTTCTCGCGGTGTTTTATCAGGATAAATGTGGCAAAGAGTACACCAATACCGGCCAGCAGATCTGTTCTGCCGGATATCCAGTTTACAGATTCGGTTGCCATAGGATGCAGTGCAAAGAGTAGAGCGGTGAAAAAGGGAATGTACCTCGAATGGGTGGTATTGGTTTTGTGTAATTGAGAGGCGATCAAAAACACCAATAGTACATTCAGCAAATGGAATAGAATGTTTTCAAAGTGCATTACCCGTGGGTCAAGATCATATACAAAACGGTCCAACATATAAAAAACGCCAATCAAGGGTCGATAATATTCCCCTTTGGCAGAGTGTGGGAAAAATATTGCTTTTAAATTGATTTGTTCTGTGTTGGAGAGAGAAACTACGACATCCCGATCATCCAGTAAACAGATTTCGGAAAACATGGCAACATAATAAACCGATAGAACTATAAAGCAGAGCAATAGAATTTGAAAAGGTTTTCTTATTGTTGGCATCACGCGGTAAGCCCGAAAAGTTTGCGTGCCCATGCTTCTGGCTTTTGCATAAAGGCTAGTGCAATAATGTTGAAGGGACTTTTTTGAACATACACATACTTGAAACGGTTCCGTTTCAGGATAGCTTCCAAAGATGTGTGACTAAAACCTGTTTTATGAGAATAATATTCCTGGCCGGATGATTCCATCTGTACGCCCCATCCATAAAAAACATCTCTTGCCAATATAGGTATGTTATCACCGGTTTTGTAAAGTTCATCGTCCAAGTCAAGTCCCCTTTCCAGCATTGTACGCATTACATCTTCCAGATCCGGAACACTTATCATTGCAAAACCCGAAGGTTTCAAAACATGACGAAACCCCTGTAATACCTTTGGTACTTCATGATGATAATAATGTTCCAGATTATGTGAACAGTAGACAGCGTGAAACTGGGCAGGTTCTAACGTCATCAATTCGCGAGCATCACAAACAATGTCAGGGCTCCCAGTCGGATCGATGTCCAGTAATACATGTTCCCAACCATCAAAATATGCTGGGACGGGAATATCTTTTCTGTTTCCACCAACGTTCAAAAAACGTTTATTTTTAGTCATTTCTTTCGCGCTGCCTCCATGGTTTTATTCCACATTGTGTGTAGCACCTCTCCAAAATCGGCGGCGAATTTCTCACCATCACAAAGAGGTGATGTCCTCATTTTTTCTCTGAGCCCACTGCGTAGCTCTGATAGCTTCTCACGATTAGCAGCCCATTCACATGCTATGTTTATATATTCTTCCTTGCTTCGTGCAACAAAGCCAGAAAGGCCGACTGCATTTAAAAACGACTCTGTCTGACGACTTACTGGAAATTCCCCAGGCAAGGTCACCACCGGAACTCCCATCCAGAGCGCTTCACAGCTTGTCAGGCCACCACAATGGGGAAACGGATCCAGTGCAATATCGATATCATTGTATTCTGTCAGCATAAAGAAGTGAAGTGAATCCGGGCGTAAGTCAAGTTGGTCACGGGAAATGTCATGACTTCTAAATCTATTTATAAAACGCTTTCGCATCTTATAATCTTTAAAATATGGTGATTTTAACACCAGTCGAGAATTGGGGGTTTGAAGTAGTATTGAGGCCCAGACCGAAACCACATGGTCTGTTATCTTGTTGATATTGTTAAAACATCCAAAGCTTATCGTTGTGTTATCAATTGCGGGTAACCTCTCAACATCAGGACATAGCAAAGGCGGAGTGTAGCAGAATCTTCCTTGTGGTAAATGTATGGGTTTTTCTACGAAATATTTCTCCTCACCTGGCTGGACCATCAGCGGGTCAACAATAATATAGTCGATGGCCTTGATGCCTGTAGTGTTAAACCACCCAAGCCATGATGCCTGAACCGGTGCCGGCTTTTTCGCAAAAACTGAAAGCCTGTTACCAGCAGTAAAACCGGACAAATCTATAAGAATATCGATCTCATCCGCTTGGATCAAGGCAATAAGTTCGTCGTCAGTTGTACCTACCACACGACGAAAATGATCAACATGACGCTTTATATTGTCCGTTATGAAGTCTAGTTTATCGGAATTATCATAGCAGGTGATAGTAAACAGTGACTTGTCATAATATAAAGCAATTGCTTGAAAAAACACCCCTCCAGGGTGTTGATGAAAGTCTGCGGAAACATAGCCTATGCGCAGAGGCCTGTTTTTAGCGTGCAACTCGACAAAGTCAGGCAACGTTTTATTGTAAAACCTAGTTGCAATATAGCAAATTTCCAGAAAAATATTTTCACGCGAATAAAGATTGCTGTAGTGCATGGCATACGCCAAATGCGAGTGTACATCAACATGATCAGGATACTTCGCAGCCAGTGTTTGTAATAATTGACTCCCTTTTTCCGGATTGTATTTCAGGTAAAGGGTTGCCAGATGAATATTGGCCTCCACAAAATCAGGGGATATCTTCAAGCTTCTTTTGAAGCAGGTGAGCGCTTTAGATATTCGCTTGGCATTTTGATGTAGCAACCCCAAGTTACACCATGCCTGATAATGGTCAGGTGCAAGTAGTAGGACGTTTTCAAAAACTTTTAATGCTTCGCGTGTTTTATTTAGTTCTGTTAATACTTTGCCCAGGTTATTGAGTGCGTCAATAAAGCCTGGTTGCAACGTGACTGCTTTTTTAAGGTTTTTTTCAGCTGTTTCCAGCTCACCCAGATAAAAGTAGACAATTCCCAGGTTGTTGAAAGCTTCAGGAAAATTAGGCGTGACAGCAATTGCTTGTTCAAAAAAACGCTTGGCATCATGCCAGTGTTTGTTTGTTAGTGACGTTACACCACGATTATAGGCGGCTTCAGGAACTGTAGAAAGGACTTCAATAGGTGTCTTGTCGTTCGGACTGTTTGTACCATCACACCAATGTTGCCACATAATGCGATAGGCAGACATCAATTCAGTAGTAAAACGCTGCCCATCACAAAGTGGTGATCTAGCCATCATTTCGCGTAATTGCTGGCGGAGATCTGCCAACGCCTCTACATTCATTGCATAACGAACTGCAAGATCAATATATGCATCTTTTGAATCGGCAATAAAGTCAGGCAGCCCTATTGTCTTGAGCAGAGCAAGTGTCTGTCGGCCAGCTGGTAGTGGTCCTGGTAGTGTAATGACAGGGACTCCCATCCAGAGTGATTCACAACTGGTTGTAGCTCCACTAAAGGGAAATGGGTCAAGGGAAATGTCAATATCGCCATACTCCTCCAATAGTGTGCCGTAATCAGAATACCCTCGGTATTCAACTCTGCCCCTACTAATGCCATGTTGTTCAAAAATAGATTTGAATCTCTCCAACACAGTTATATCGCTAAAACTTCCCCATTTAAGAATTAACAATGAGTCCGGAATGCTAGTCAGAATTTTAGACCAAACTGCAATTGTGTCTGGTGATATTTTTGAGATATTGTTGAAACAACCAAACGTAATATGGTGATTTAAAAGTGCAGGGAGTGGTTTGACTACAAAGGAGTCTGGAGGAGGTGTATAGCAAAACCTGGTTTCCGGCATATAAACAATCTGTTCCGAAAACCAAGGAGCCAATGAAAGCGGGAGTGTATCTCGATCCATAATGATATAGTCAATTGCATCAAGACCTGATGTGTTGTAATAACCAATCCACGAGGCTTGCACTGGAGCTGGTTTGCGTGCCATTACATCAGGCCTGCCGTGTCCAGTATGGCCGGAAAGATCAACAAGAATATCAATCTTGTCCTCCTGAATCTTTCTGAAGACCGTTTCAGACGATACTCCAGTAATGTTGCGCCAAATACAGGAATATGACTTTAGTCGTTCAGTCAGCCAGTCTACAACAGGGCCATTGCTATAACAATACGTTGTAATAACGTTGGGGTCATGATAGGCAAGTGAATGTTCAAAGAAAAAACCGACCGGATGTCTGTTGAATTCACCGGATATATAGCCAATTCGTAAACGTCTATCTGGCGTATGGTCGTTTTGATGATCATTGCATTGAGGTATTGTGTTAAAGAAACGATCACAAAATTCGATGGTTACATCATGCAGATCTTGTTGGGTGCTTGAAGGGTGGTAATGTAGTGCAAATAGAAGAAAAGAATAGGCATCCCTGAAATCCGGTTTGAGTGTCAAAGCTTTTCGAATGGTTTCAACCGCTACTTCAGTTTCTCCTAAAGAAAGCGACACACCAGCGAGGCCTCGATATGCCTCACAATAATCCGGTTTAAGCTCTAGTGCCTGCAAAAAACTTGTTTTTGCCGCAGTTAAATTACCCAAATGTTTGTTAGCCAAACCGATTCCATAATATATAACGGCATTATCAGATGACAATGCTTGTGCTTTTATATAATAATCCAATGCCTCTTGATAGCGTTTCATTTCATGCAAAGCGCTGGCTATCCCGTATATAGCATCAAAATTATCTGGTGCCAGCCTGACGGCATCCTGAAAAGCTGCGAAAGCTTCTTCCGTTTTTTTGGCTATATTGTATAGGGTTCCAAGATTTATCCATGCTATATGATTCGTTGCATCAAGATCGATTGCATGTCGATAGCAGGCGATGGCAGCATTTATTCGCCGGCACTCTTGAAAAATCTTTGCAAGATTGTTGTAGGCATCAGAATAATCTTTTTTTAGGGTCAGGGCTTGCCGGATGAGCCTGACCGCGCGACGTGCATTTCCAAAACCTCGAAATGTTACCACGCCTAGTGCATGGAGTGCCCTTGTGTTATCCGGTTGAGTAGAAAGTATGCTGTTGTAAATGGCACTAGCTGCTGAATAGTTGTTTGCATCTAAATACTTGTTTGCACATTCAAAATAATTGTCTAACGATGTATTCATTCGAAACCACCACCATTTTGATAAAAACAGGTGAAAACTGCAAAAAAAAAGCCTGACATATCGTCAGGCTTTTAAAGAATATAAATTAAAATTACATCGAGGTCCAGCCAGTAGGCATGGTTAGATATGTGCTTGAAGCATCAACATCAGCAAATGACGTTGTAGGTTCTACTGTAGAAAAATAGAGCTTTGCGTCTGCCGATGAAAAGGCTACATATCTATTACCGCTGTTATGTCTTGCATGCGCAGAATATCCTGCACCAGAGGATTTTACACCTATAGATACATTGTTTGAAGGTGTAAAGCTTGATACTCCAATTTGCACTGCTGAAGAAATTACCGAAGCATGTGCAGAACCAGCAGCCATGGTAAGTGCAATAATAAATGCTATTTTCATTATAGTTGGTCTTGCCATTTTTAATCTCCTTTCAAGTAAATTAGTGTTAGTTAGTAGACAGGGTAGTTTTGGTAGTCAGAGTAATAAGCTTCCATATTGGTTCTGAAGTTTCTACCGTCACTGGTGGCAGCAGAGTTAAAGCCTCTGATGCGGTACGCTGAAAACTGTGGGATTGCAACTGCTGCAAGGATACCGATGATTGCAACAACAATCAACAGCTCGATCAAGGTGAAACCTTTTCTGTTTCTCATTTTTTGTAACATAATTTTCTCCTTTCGTTGTTTAGCTCAATTGGTTGAGCATTTGGATAGACATGACATAAGAGAGTGTGAAGTAAATTGATTGCAATTTAACGGCCAAATAACAAATTATAGAAATAACAAGAAGCTAGATTGTTGTGTCACAATGGTTAGGTATATTTTAAACAAATTTAGAGCGGATATTGTGCCAAATATTGTCACTGTTCTGAGGGTGTTAATATGCTGGGTATATTTGAAAATCGTATCTATATGCTTCCATAATCGTTATGAAATTTTTTGAGTCTGTAATGGCAGTACTATTATAGACTCTGATTCGATATGCGCCAAATTGAGGAATTGCCACAGCAGCAAGTATTCCAATGATCGCAACAACAATCAAAAGCTCTATCAAGGTAAAACCATTATTTGTGAGTCTCTTTATATTCATACGAAACCCTTTTTTATATGCGTCTGGTCGTTCTTTGCAAGATATAACCCTAAAATAAATGTATTGTAACTGGCTGAAATTAGGTGTGATATGTGCTTATACTAAAGCGTTTGTCGTAAATTAACCTCAATTATGTGGTGAGTTGTGACAAAAAACGGCACTCATATGTTGTGCTTACCATGCAGAGATGAGTGATGCAGGATCGAAAACGGAATAAAAATAAAATTGTTGCAGAAAATTATACAAGATCCAGCTATCAAGGCAATCAAAGGTATTCCCGGATATCAAATGGTTGCATGGTTACAGTTTCACCAGCTCATATTCCCTGCTCCCCAGCCCGATCTTTTCCCCATGTTCCAACTGTACTTCCCATGGAATTTCCGGCCAACAGCCGCGAAATTTGTCGCCACCCGGCTCATGTCCGGTCTTAAGTGCCGAGTTTTCGTTGCCGTGAGCCTGGTTTACCAGATCGGCGCAGGCCTGATCGATGGCGACCGGGTCGCTGGAGGCGCAGATTCCGATGTCATTGACTATCGGAGCATCATTATGACCGTAACAGTCGCAGGCTGGTGACACCTGGGTGATGAAGTTCAGGTAGACGGCCTTGCCGCTTTTACCGGTAAGAGAGCCGAGGGCGTATTCAGCCATCTTGCGCATGGTCATATCGGCGGCTTCATTCCATTGGATGTTGATCGCCTTGACCGGACAAACCGTGATGCAGCGGGAACAGCCGGCACATTTTTCAGGATCGATCAAGGCTTTGCCGTCGGTCAGGATGATGGCGTCATGGGCGCAGGAACGGGGACAGATACCGCAGCCAGTACAGTTCTTGGCGGATACTTTGGGGGCCACGGTGGAATGTTGCACCAGTTTCCCTTTGCGGCTGGCGCACCCCATGCCGAGGTTCTTGATCGCCCCGCCGAAACCGGTCAGTTCATGGCATTTGAAGTGGGTCATGCAGACCAGCGCATCGGCTTCGATGATTTCCGTGCCGATGAAGACCCGGGAGAGAATCTCACCCGCGACCGCCACCTCGGTTTCCGTCACACCCCGCAGTCCGTCGCTGATGATCAGCGGCGCGCCGACGCAGGAATAGCCGAAACCGTTTTCAATACCACAGCTCAGTGCCGAGACAGCTTCCTTGCGCTGACCCGGATAGAGAGTTGACGAATCGGTCAGAAACGGGTGTGCGCCAAGTTTTTTGAGGTCGTCCACCACCTGGCGGGCGAAGATCGGGCGGATAAAGGCGCTGTTCCCTTTTTCCCCAAAATGGATCTTGATGGCGGTCAGATCTCCGGAACTCACAGCTGCCCCTACGCCGGCGGCTGCCAGCAAGCGACTGATCTTGGCAAACAGGTTTTCCTTGTGACTGGCACGCATATCGCTAAAATATACGGTGGACATGAGTTCGCTCCTTTCCAGGCAAATGCTACCGGGGCTACAGCCCTTTGGCGGCCATTTCCTCAATCAGCTTTTTCTGTTCATTGTTCAATGATTCCGGTACATGCACCGCAATCTTGACATACAGATCGCCCTTGCTGTTTGAACCGAGCGGTTTGATTCCGCATCCCTTGAGCCTGATCTTGGTTCCCGGCTGAATACCGGCCGGAACCTTGATCCGCTTGTCCCCTTCCAGGGTCGGCACATCCAGCGAGGTGCCAAGACAGGCGGAGCTGAAGGGGATGTTGCGCTCCACGAACAGGTCGCCGCCATCGCGGGTAAAGACCGGATCGGGGAGTAGCCGGATAATCAGGAATAGATCCCCCGCCGCTCCTCCCTGTTCTCCCTGACTTCCCTTGCCGCTGATGCGGATTTTGCTCCCATTGTCGACGCCGGCGGGAATCTTGACTTTCAGCTCTTCCCGCACCGCATTGCGGCGGAAGGCGATTGATTTTTCCGTTCCCGAGGCGGCATCCCGAAAACTGATGTCAACCTCCATCTCCAGGTCGCCCCCTCTTTGGGGCGCCGTGCGGAAACCGCCGCGTCCTCCCCGTCCCCCGCCAAAAGCGCCGCCGAACAGGCGGGAAAAGATGTCCTCACCGCCACCGGCACCCATGTCCTTGTAGGTATTGCTGAAATCGAAACCACGGAAGATGTCTTCCTGGCTGTATTGTTTATGGAAACCGCTGGAGCCGAAGGTGTCGTATTCCTGTTTTTTCTTGGGATCGGAAAGCACGGCGTACGCTTCGTTGATTTCCTTGAACTTGTCTTCGGCGGCCTTGTTGTCGGGGTTGCGATCCGGATGGTACTTGACTGCCAGTTTGCGGAAAGCTTTCTTGATATCATCCGCTGAAGCGCTTTTATCGATCCCCAATGCCTTGTAATAATCGGTTGCCGCCATGTCAACTACTCCTCTTGCCTGTCAGGTAATCACCCAGAAGTTCCCGCGAATGCTCGTCGTCGTGACAATAACAACAGAGATTTTCCCAGTTGCTCCCATCGGGTGGATTGTTGTGATGATTACCATCCTTATGATGAACCGTCAACAGGTTCAGGTTGGCGGTCTCAAAGTGGCGCCCGCATTTGGCACAGACCGGGCCGTTAATTGCCAGTGATTTGGTGCGGTAATTGGAATTGGCATCAACCGTTTTTTTCAGAGCATTGATGCGGGCAGCCATTTCGTCGGGCGAAGGGAGTTTGACGGTTTTCGGGCGGCTATTACGTGACATGTCGGTTTCCTTGCAATGGAGTAAAAAAGGGGCAGTACCGTTTCTGGTCTCCCCCTGGGAATATATCGGTTTTTGGATGTACATAAAGCTATGCCGATGGTGGTTAACGTACTAATGCCGTGGTTACATTTCCTCTCCCAGGACGGTGTTGTCAATCAGGCGGGTTGTTCCGATCACCACCGCCAGAGCAAGCAGGGTGGTGTCGCCGGCAGTGGTGACCAGCTGCAGGGTCTGGCTGTCGCGGAACTCGAGATAATCGATGCAGGCCGAACTTGTGCTGGTGATCAGGCTTTCGGCTGCCCGTTGCAACTCCGCTACCGAGCGTTCCCCTCCCTGATATTGTTCCCGCACTAATTTGATGGCGCGGGAAAGAACAAGGGCGCTCTCCCGTTGCTCGGCAGAGAGATAGGCATTGCGGGAGCTCATGGCCAGCCCGTCCTGCTCCCTGACGATCGGCATGCCAATGATGGTGACCGGAAGATTCAGGTCGCTGGTCATTTGACGCAGCACCGCCAGTTGCTGAAAATCTTTTTTCCCGAACAGCGCCACGTCCGGTTGTACGATATTGAACAGCTTGGTGACAACGGTCGCCACGCCATCAAAATGTCCCGGCCGGCTGGCACCGCACAACGGTTGTGACAGTTTTTCCACCGAGATACTGGTCTGAAAACCGGGGGGGTACATCCCGGCCGGATCGGGGAGAAACACGAGGTCGACTCCGCATTCCCGGGCCAGCTGGCAATCACGTTCAATGTCCCGTGGGTAGCGCCCCAGGTCTTCGTTGGCGCCAAACTGGATCGGGTTGACAAAGATTGAAAGTACCAGCAGATCTCCTTGCGTTCTTCCTTCCCGCAATAGTGAGGCGTGACCGGCATGCAGGTATCCCATGGTCGGGACAAACACGATCCGTTGTCCGCTGCGTTTGGCGGCCAGCGCTGTTTGCTGCATTTCATGACAGGTGGTAATGATTTTCATTTGAAAGAGTGCTCCTCGGTGGGAAACTGGCCGGAACGGACTTCTTCCACATAGCGGCTGACAGCGTCGTGGATAACCGGCCCCAGTTCGGCATAGCGCTTGACAAATTTGGGAGAGTATTTTTCGCACAGACCAAGGATGTCGTGAATCACCAGTACCTGTCCGTCGCAGGCCACTCCGGCACCGATACCGATGGTCGGGATGGTCAGTTGCCGGGTGATCTCGGCTGCCAGCGGAGCCGGAATTCCCTCCAGTACCACGGCAAAGGCGCCCGCATCCTGTACTGCCAGGGCATCGGTCAGGATCTGCTGCGCCTGCTCGTTACGTCCCTGTACCCTGTAACCACCCATACGATGAACCGATTGGGGGGTCAGGCCGATGTGTCCCATAACCGGAATGTCGATCGAGCTGACCGCACGAATGACCTGCGCCATGTTGGCGCCCCCCTCGATTTTGACCGCCTCGGCGCCACCTTCCTTGATCATGCGCCCGCAATTGCGGCAGGCGTCTTCAATCCCGGTCTGGTACGACATGAACGGCATATCGGACACTACCAGCGCCTTTGGTTCGGCACGTCTGACGGAACGGGTATGATAGATCATTTCATCCATGGTAACCGGCAGGGTGGTGTCGTATCCGGCCACCACCACTCCGGCCGAGTCTCCCACCAGGATTATATCTGCCCCGCCGCTGTCAATCAGGCGGGTAAACGGGAAGTCATAGGAAGTCAGCATGGCAATGCGGCGCCCATCCTGTTTCATGGCAATGATCTGGGGAATGGTGATTTTCTTTTTCATTGGTTACTCCTGAAGATCACAAAAAAAGACCGGCAGCGCTAGCAAAAGAACAGTGCGTCTGCCGGTCATACGCCTATTTCGCCAGCGATTTTGCTTTTTTGGCTTCTTCGCTTTTGGGGAAACTTTCGATCAATTTTTTGGCAACATAGCGGGAGCTTTTCAGATCGCTGATCGCTTTGAATGCCAGGGCCTGCTTCAGCATGGCAGCCGGGACTTTTTCCGCTTTGGGAAAGTTCTTGATCACTTCCTGGAAGGAGAGGATAGCCGGTTCGTAACTTTTCTCACTATAATGAGTCTCGCCGATCCAGTAATGGGCGTTGGCTGCCAGTTCGTGCTGCGGGTTCTGCTCCACGAACTTGGTAAATGCATCGCGAGCAGCCGGCATGTCCCCTGCTTTGAACGTCTCCAATGCCCTGGCGTACGCCGTTTCCGGTGTGTCTGCTGCCGTAGTGCTGACAGGGGCGACGGTCAATCTTTTGTTCAGATCATCCAGTGCCGATTGGAGTTTGAGTACCCGGTCTTCCAGGGCGATGATTCGTTTATCAGCATCAATACGGTAGCGCGACAGCTCCTCGGTTGGCTTTTTAACGCTGAGCACCATGTCATCGATTTTTCCATTCATCGCCTGCAGATCGTTTTTGGTCCCGTCGATGGTAGCCTGGATATCGGCAGCAATTTTACGGATGGCAGCCACATCGCTGCGGAAATTCTTTTCAACTGTACCGATTCCTTCCTTTGATTCGCTGCGCAAGCCGTTCAGGTCACGCTCCACCGAAAACAGTCGTGTTTTAACGGCGTCAATATCAGTGTTAGCCAGGTCGATATCACCCTTGGTGGCACACCCAGCCAGCATCAGTATGCAGAATAAAGCCAAGAAACGTCTGCTCATCACGACTCCTTCATCACGTAGATACCTAACCCTGATAAACAGGATAAGTGCGTTAACGAAATTATTTTCTGCCTGAAAAGCGCAGAAATTAATTTCTAACTTACTAAGATTATCGGCTGTGCTTATAGCATGTGAGCGACGGAAAGACAATAGCCACACGATTTGATGGCGAAAGTTGTGTAATTCTGTTTTAAAAAAGTGCTGTTTTCTGTTAAGGTGCGGCGGCTGCAGAGTTTGGATGCAGGTAACGAGAATCTGCGGATTTTATTGGGAGAGAGATTGATGCCGTATCAGCATATTCTGAAATCGTTGGTGGATCGTACCCCCCGTGCGATTGGCGCTATTCTGGTAGATTGGGAAGGTGAGGCGGTGCAGGAGTTCTGCTACTGCGAGCCGTATGATATCCGTTTTATTGCGGCCCACAACGGGATTATCCTGGCGCAGTTAAAATCGTTGCAAAGTAACAGCCAGGTCGGCGCAGTGCAGGAGGTGGTGGTGACCACCACTGATTGTCATCTGTTGATCGGGGCGATCGATAATGATTATTCGCTGGTGATGCACCTTCAGCGGGATTGTCCGGTCAGTCTTGCGCGGCATCAATTTCGTGACACGGTAAGCATACTTAAAAAGGAGTTGTAATGGCGGAAGGTGAAAAAAAAGGATTTTTCAGGGGGCTGCTGAGTAAGCTCAGCGGCACGCCGCAAAAGGAAGAAACCTCTGTTGTACCTGACGAGTTATCCGTAAAGGATGTTACGACCGCTATGGATGATTACCCGGCGGTGACACCGGTTGAGAAACCAGTGGATCAACCGGTTGAAGAACCGGTCATCACTGCTGTTGAGGCGGCTGTCCCGGCAGCGGTTCAGGAAAAACCGAAGGGCGGGGTCGGCAGTTTCTTCGAGCGGCTCAAGCAGGGGCTGAAAAAAACCAAGGACGGTCTGGTTGGACGTATCGATGCCTTGGTGCTGGGGAAAAAGGAAATTGATGCCGATACGCTGGAAGAGCTGGAAGAGATTCTGATTACCTCTGACATTGGGGTGAAAACCACGGTGGAGTTGATCCGGACCCTGGAACAGCGACTGGGAAGAAATGAACTGAAGGATGGAGCAGCGCTGCGGGGGGCGCTCAAGGAAGAAATCCTGCAGCGCCTGGTTGCCCATCATGCGGTTCTGGATATCAAGCGGCAGCATCCCTATGTGCTGCTGGTGATCGGTGTCAATGGCGTCGGGAAAACCACCACCATCGGCAAGTTGACCTCGCGTTTTGCCGCCGAGGGGAGCCGGGTTCTGTTGGCAGCGGCTGATACGTTTCGCGCGGCAGCAGCGGAGCAGTTGGTGGCGTGGGGGGAACGCTCCGGCGTGGATGTTATCCGCCACAAGGAAGGGGCCGATCCTTCCGCAGTTGTTTTTGATGCCTGCAAGGCTGCTGTTGCCCGTGATGTGGATATTCTGATTATTGATACTGCCGGTCGCTTGCATACCAAGGTCAACCTGATGGAAGAGATGAAAAAGATCCGGCGGGTGATCGATCGTGAAATTCCGGGTGCTCCCCATGAAACCTTGCTGGTGCTGGACGCGGCCACCGGTCAGAATGCCATGTCCCAGGCGCGGCTGTTCAAGGAATCGGCCGGTGTCACCGGGTTGGCGTTGACCAAGCTTGATGGTACTGCCAAGGGAGGGATCGTGGTGGCGGTCAGCCATGAATTCGGACTGCCGGTGCGTTATATCGGTGTGGGTGAGTCAATTGAAGATTTGCGCGATTTTAATCCGGTAGAGTTTACGGATGCGCTCTTCCAGGCCTGATTCCGGCGTGTCGAAGCCCCCTGTCAAGGATAAGGAAGCCTGCGATTTCGCACAATTAGGGCTTGACTTTGTGGCATCGCCTGACTATTATTATTTCCCTCGAAAGGAGCCGCAAACCATGAATCCAGAACTATTACAGGCACTCGAACAGAAAATTAACGATCTGGTCGGAAAATATTCAGCACTCAAGGAAGAAAATAATCGTCTGGTGGAAGAAAATCAACGATTGCAGTCGGAACGTGAAGGCTTCAAATCAAACATTGACTCGATTCTCGGCAAGCTCGAAGGGCTTTGAGTTCCGTGAAGAAAAACCACCTGGTAACCATCCTTGGCAGAGAGTTGTCGGTGCGCAGTTCGGCTCCCGCGGATAAGGTTCAGGCGGTTGAAACATTTATCAACCAGCGGCTGCATGATATCGGTGCGGCGCTCAAAAGCAGTGATCCCCAGCTGATCCTCATGCTGGCGCTGCTCAACACCACGGAAGAGTTGCTTGAGCTTCGCTCATCAGGTTCATTGGGCGAGCAGGCGGATGACAAGCTGCAGTCGTTACTGCAGCAACTGCATGATCTGTAAACGATGCGTTTGTACCAGTTCCCTGCCCCTTGAAAAATGCAACGGCTAAGATGTGGTGCACCCGCTCTCTGGGGCACTGCAGCCCTGCTCGCAACAGGAACCGGCCGGGAACCGAAATTACATGGTCTCTACGGGAGACATGATCATATATTCGCTGAATACCTCCATCAGTTTCGACAGCCTATCAAAAATGTAATCAGTATCCAGATAGGTACCTGGCCTTGTCGCGCTGGTTTGAACATCGCAGAATATACCATCAGCAGTACCGGAACGTCAGGAATCCAGTGTGTACACATAATTGATTGCTCTCTTTGTGTAACTCATTAATATCTCTGCGCTCTCCCTCCCGTTAGACCTTGCCCGGCGCCCCGGGGAATTCCCGCTATTTTGTGTGAAAGCTGGTAGCATGCCAAAACGAACGCTACGGCAACAGTTTCTGGCCCGCCGTCGGGCATTGACGCATGACGCATGGTGCAGTTCCAGCTTGTCAGCCCAGGCAGCCTTGTTAGGCTTGCCGGAATACCAGCAGGCCGAATGCATTGCCGTCTATGCTCCCCTGCACCATGAAACCGACACCATCATGCTGGTGGAAGCTGCTTTCTCGGCCGGCAAACGGGTACTCTATCCGGCCGTCTGCGGCAACAGCATGGTGTTGCGCCAGATAACGGCGCTTGAACACCTGAGCACAGGAACCTTCGGTATCCTGGAGCCGTGTGCCAACGGCGTTGATCACCAGGCGGACGAAGCTGACCTGATTGTGGTGCCCGGTGTCGCTTTTGATCGGGATGGGCATCGGGTCGGTTATGGTAAGGGGTTTTATGACCGTTTTCTCGATCATCCCCAACTGAAAGCATGTTTGATCGGGCTGTGCCACGATTTTCAGGTGGTTGAAACGTTGTTACCGGCAGAAGCGCATGATATCCGGCTCGATCTGATTGTGACGGACAAGCGGATCATCTGCTGTAGAAGTAACCGGAACCACAGTAGTGGCCCGGATTCATATAAAGGAGGAAGATGAGATGGAAATGATGATTGGAGTAGTTATTGCCCTGGTCGTTGGTGCTGCCGCCTATATGGTGGGAAGCAAAGTCAGCAAACGTGATACCGGTGCGATTGTCAAGCAGGCCGATGAACTTGCGGCCAAGATGGTTGATGATGCCCGCCGTGAAGCTGATACCATCACCAAGGAAGCGTTACTGAAAGCCAAAGACCTTGCGCTGGAAGCAAAGTCAAGTCACGAGCAGGAGTTTACGGAAAAGAAAAAAGAACTGCAGGGTCTGGAAAAACGCTTGCAGCTCAAGGAAGAAAATCTGGACAAGAAAATAGCTCTCTTTGACCAGAAAGAACTGGATATTCTCAAAAAAGAACAATCAATCAGCAACAAGGAACAGGGGTTGCTCCAGCGGGAAGAAGAGCTGAAAAATGCTGCCGACCAGCACCGGGCCAAGTTGGAGCATATCTCGGGCATGTCAGCCACGGAAGCTAAAAAAGAGCTGATGAACGCCATGGAAGACGAAGCCAAGCACGACGCCGCAAAAATCATCAAGCAGATCGAATAGGAAGCACGGGAGACCGCCGAGAAAAAAGCCAAGGAAATCATGGCATTGGCAATTCAACGCTATGCCGGCGAATATGTGGCCGAGCGTACCGTTTCGGTTGTGCCGTTGCCATCCGATGAGATGAAGGGGCGGATTATCGGCCGTGAAGGGCGCAATATCCGGGCGCTGGAAGCAGCTACCGGCATTGATCTGATCATTGACGATACGCCGGAAGCGGTCATCCTCTCCGGTTTCAATCCGCTGCGCCGGGAAGTAGCCCGCCTGGCGCTGGAAAAACTGCTGGCCGATGGCCGGATTCACCCCGGCCGCATCGAAGAAGTGGTGGCAAAATCGGAAGAAGAAGTGGAAAAATCGATCAAGGAAGCGGGAGAGCAGGCCGCCTTCGACCTTGGTGTGCATGGTATCCACCCGGAAGTGCTGAAGCTGATCGGCCGTCTGAAATACCGTACCTCCTACACCCAGAACGTCTATCTCCATTCCCTGGAAGTCGCCTTCCTGTGCGGCATCATGGCAGCCGAGCTCGGCATCAATGTCAAACAGGCCAAGCGGGCCGGTCTGCTGCACGACCTGGGTAAAGCGGTTGACCATGAAGTGGAAGGATCCCACGCGGTGATCGGCGCCGAACTGGCACGCAAGTATGGTGAATCACCTAAAATTGTGCATGCCATCATGGCGCACCACGAAGACGAGAAACCGAATTCAGTCCTGGCCATCCTGGTCCAGGCGGCTGATGCGCTTTCCGGCGCACGTCCCGGCGCCCGTCGCGAGATGATGGAAACCTATGTCAAACGTCTGGAAGATCTGGAACGGATTGCCACCTCCTTCGGCGGAGTGACCAACTCCTTTGCCATCCAGGCCGGGCGTGAAATCCGGGTCATGGTTGCCAGTGACCAGGTGACCGATGAAACGGCAGTGGTCATGGCGCGTGACATTGCCAAGAAGATCGAAGCGGAGATGACCTATCCGGGGCAGATCAAGGTTAACGTGATCCGTGAAACCAGAGCAGTGGAGTTTGCCCGCTAACATGACCGTTACGATACTTTTTATAGGTGATATTATCGGCAAACCGGGACGCCAGGCGCTCTCCCGCGAACTGGACCGTCTGGTGGACCTGCACCGGGTTGATCTGGTGATTGCCAATGGTGAAAACTCGGCCGGTGGTTTCGGTCTGACCAGTGAGGTTGCCAAGGAACTGTTCGGCATGGGGATCGATTGCCTGACCAGCGGCAACCATATCTGGGATAAAAAAGAGCAGGTGCAGCAGGTGCTGGCCGACCCCCGGGTCTTGCGTCCGGCCAATTATCCCGATGGCGTTCCCGGAACAGGGGGCGCCATCTTTACAACTCCCGGTGGGGTCAAGATCGGGGTGCTCAACCTGGAGGGACGGGTCTACATGAAAAACCTGGAGTGCCCGTTCCGCTCGGCCGATCGTGAACTGGAACGTCTGCACCGGGAAACCCCGATCGTTTTCATTGATTTCCACGCCGAAGCAACCTCGGAAAAATCGGCGCTGGGATGGTATCTGGACGGGAGAGCCAGTGCGCTGGTCGGAACCCACACCCATGTCCAGACCGCCGATGAGCGGATCCTCCCCCAGGGAACCGCTTTCCTGACCGACGCCGGTATGACCGGCAGCTTCGATTCGGTGATCGGCATGGGGAAAGATGAAACCATCGACCGCTTTCTGAACCAGTTACCGACCAAGTTTGAAGTTGCCAAGAAGAATATCCATGTCAATGGCGCGGTGATCACCGTCAACCGGGAAACCGGCCAGGCGGTCAAGATCGAGCGAATCTCGATACAATGCTAAGTTCTGCTGAATTTGAATCGGAAGGAGTATTCAACTCATGATTAAAATAGCTGTTTGTGGTGCTGCCGGTCGCATGGGGCAGCGTATCATCGTTGCAGCAAAGGAAGCTGGTTGCACCATCTCCGGTGCCCTGGAGCGTCCCGGACATGAACTGGTCGGGCAGGATGCCGGTCTGATCGCCGGCTGCGGCAACCTGGGTGTCGCCATCTCCGACGATCTGAATGCGGTGGTGGCAGGGTGCGATGTCCTGATTGACTTCACTACCCCCAAGGTATCGCTGAAAAATCTGGAAGTCTGCGCCCTCAAGAAAAAATCGATCGTGATCGGTTCCACCGGCTTCACTCCCGAAGAACGTGAGTTGGCGGTTGAGCTGGCCAAAGAGATCCCGGCGGTGTTGGCTCCCAACATGTCGGTGGGGGTCAATGTCTGTTTCAAGGTCTTGAAGGATGTGGCCAAGACCCTGGGAGACGACTTCGACGTGGAAATCGTCGAACTGCATCACAATAAGAAAAAAGACTCACCGTCAGGAACAGCCGTGCGCATGGGCGAGGTCGTTGCTGAAGCGCTGGGACGGGACTACAACAAGGTGGCCAACTACCACCGCGAAGGGATCTGCGGCGAGCGGACCAAGGAAGAGATCGGCATGCAGACCGTACGCGGCGGCGACATCGTCGGCGAACACACGGTCTATTTCATCGGCATGGGTGAGCGGATCGAGATCTCCCACCGCGCCATGACCCGCGACATGTTTTCCCGCGGTTCGGTGCGCGCCGCCAAGTGGGTGGTCGGCAAGGCTTCCGGCCTGTACGACATGCAGGATGTGTTGGGACTTAAATAACAACTAACTTTTAGCCACAGAGGACACAGAGGTCTCAGAGAAAAGCGAAAAGATTTAGGTTTAACCCTTCAAAGATTGGTTTGTTTTTTCCACTAAATCTTTCTGGTTTTAATTCTCTCTGTGCTCTCTGTGTCCTCTGTGGCAAATTTCTTTTTGGAGGATTTTCTGTAATGGCAAAAATTAACGACAACTACCTGAAACTGAAAGCCGGCTACCTGTTCCCCGAGATCGGCCGCCGCGTGCGCGAATTCAGCGCCGCCAACCCTGCCGCCAAGGTGATCCGCCTGGGGATCGGCGACGTGACCCGTCCGCTGGCACCGGCCGTGCTGAAGGCCTTCCACGACGCCGTGGACGACCTGGCCACCACCGACAAGTTCGCCGGCTACGGCCCGGAGCAGGGGTACGACTGGCTGATCAACGCCATCATCGAGAAATCGTACAAGCCGCTGGGCGTTTCCCTTAAGACCGAAGAGATGTTCATCTCCGACGGCTCCAAGTGCGACTGCGCCAACATCCTCGACATCTTTGGCATGGACAATGTGGTGGCCATTGGCGACCCGGTCTACCCGGTCTACAACGACACCAACGTCATGATCGGCCGCACCGGCGAGGCCGACGACAAGGGGTACTATGCCAACGTGGTCTACCTCCCCTGTACGGAAGCAAACGGTTTCATTCCGTCGCTCCCGACCCAGAAGGTGGACATCATCTATCTCTGCTTCCCCAACAACCCGACCGGCACCGTGGCCAGCAAGGCCGAGCTGAAGAAGTGGGTCGACTACGCCAACGCCAACGACTGCGTGATCTTCTTCGACGCCGCCTACGAGGCGTTCATCACCAACCCGGAGATCCCCCACTCCATCTACGAGATCGAAGGGGCCAAGAAGTGCGCCATCGAGTTCCGCTCCTTCTCCAAGACCGCCGGTTTCACCGGCGTCCGCTGCGGCCTGGTGGTCGTACCGGAAGAGGTCATGGGCACCACCAGCACTGGCGAGCGCTACAGCTTCAACAAGCTCTGGCTGCGCCGCACCACCACCAAGTTCAACGGCGCCTCCTACCCGGTCCAGCGCGCCGCCGCTGCGGTCTACTCCGAAGAAGGGTGGAAGCAGACCAAAGAGATCATCGATTATTACATGGAGAATGCCCGCATCATCCGTGAAGGTCTGAGGGAAGTCGGCGTCACCTGTTTCGGCGGCGTGGATGCCCCCTACATCTGGCTCAAGACCCCGGGCGGCATGACCAGCTGGGATTTCTTCGACAAGCTGCTGACCGAATGCAACGTGGTCGGCACTCCCGGCAGCGGCTTCGGCCCGAGCGGGGAAGGATACTTCCGCTTGTCGGCCTTCGGCCATCGCGAGAATGTGATTGAGGCCGTGGAGAGGATCAAGAAAAATTTGAAGTAGGTAGAGGAAGGGTAGCCGATTGGCTGCCCTTCTTGCATTTTGGAAGGTGCAAACGTATACTCCCCCAGATCAGGATTCAGGAACAAATGTGGAGAACATCTTATGGCTACAGCATTGGAAATCCAGCATATATCCGAGCAGATTCGCAAAGAATTTGCTCCGCAAAAAATCATCCTGTTCGGTTCCCACTCAGGGGGTAATCCGGATATCGACTCTGATGTTGACCTGCTTGTTGTTGCGGAGTTCCAAGGAAAACCATGGCGATTCGCCGTTGAGATCAGGGATCGCATCAAGCCCAACATTCCGCTCGATTTGATGGTTCGCACCCCGGAACAGCTCAAGGAACGTCTGGCAATACACGATATGCTTCTGACCGAGATCATTACCCGTGGCACGGTGTTATATGAAGCCTGAAACACTGGAGTGGACGGCAAAGGCAGATGCCGATCTTGCCACTGCACGGCGTGAGGCCGCGGTTGACGACTCGCCGAACTACGATGCGGTCTGTTTTCATGCCCAGCAATGCGCGGTGAAATACCTGAAGGCCGTCATGGTTGAAGCGGGCATGCGTGTGCCGCGCATCCATGATCTTGAAGCTCTGGTCAACCAGCTGTCCGGACCGTATCCGGACCTGGAGCGGATACTTCGCTATGCAAGAATACTGTCGGCAATGGCGGTTGAGGTGAGGTATCCCGGCATGACCGCGGATGAGGACGATGCGGCGGAATCTCTCAAGGCAGTGGCGGCGATTCGCGAAGCAGTGCTGGCGATTTTTTGAGGTGTGCAAAAAACTGCGGGGTTAGGTCTTAGAATATAAGTTTTTGGTGCTGTAACCCTTTCATGGTTCGACCTTTACGCATAGAATTCCCCGGCGCCGTTTATCATGTTACCTCTCGCGGCAACGCTCGGGCGGACATCTTCGAAGATGTCAACGACCGCCATCTCTTTCTCTCAATCTTCGGTCAGACGGTAAAGCGCTTTAATTGGCTCTGTCACGCATACTGTCTGATGGGAAATCACCTGCTCGAACTCTGCCGCTATGTCGTGCTGAATCCGGTGCGTGCCCACATGGTTGAGCGGGCGGAACAGTACCCGTGGAGCAGTTATCTCCTTACCCTTGGCAAGGCTGCCGTGCCGGAGTTTCTCTGTTCGGAATGGCTGCTGGCCCGTTTCGCCACCACCCTGGTTGAGGCCCGGCGTTGTTACCTCCGATTTGTCCTGGAGGGAACCGGACAGCAGGAATTACCGTGGGATAAACTGTGCGGTCAGGTGGTGCTTGGCACGGAGATGTTTGTGGAGCAGGTGGTCAATTGTCAGTAACAGGTAAGGATAAACGGGATGTTCCGGCTGCCGCCTGCTGGTGCCAGGTTTAGGTGCCAGAGACTCGATGCCCATGAACTGCATGAACTGGCAGCGAACAAGGGGTTGATGTTCCGTTGCAAAACCGGTATCTTTGTCTTCTTTTTAAGAACAGCCAGTTTAAACAGGATCAGAAGACAGTGATCAAAAAAACAGATGCCATCTATGCTACGCCCCTCCAAAAGATGGTCGATTTTCAATTCGATGAACGGGTTGTCGCAGTCTTTCCCGATATGATACAACGCTCGGTTCCCGGCTACGGGATGATCATAGCCAATATCGGCATCCTCGCCGCGAAATACGCCCAGGCCGGGAGTCACTGCTACGATCTCGGCTGTTCCCTCGGGGCAGCCAGCCTTGCCATGCGCCAGCGGATCAATCAACCGGAGTGTGACATTATTGCGGTCGATAATTCCCCGGCGATGATTGAACGTGGCCGTGAGCTTCTGGCTCGCGATGTTGTGTCGGTCATTCCGGTGACTATGATCTGTGCCGATCTCCGGGAGGTCTCTATTGAGAACGCCTCGGTCGTAGTTCTCAACTTCACCCTGCAGTTCGTCCCCCCGGCAGAGCGACTGGCGCTGATTCAGCGGATCCATGCGGGGCTCAAGCCGGGCGGCGTACTGATCCTCTCCGAAAAGATAGCCTTTAGCGAGCCGGGGCGGCAGCAGTTTCATGAAAAACTGCATCACGACTTCAAACGGGCCAACGGCTACAGCGATCTCGAGATCAGCCAGAAGCGGTCAGCGCTGGAGAATGTGATGATCCCCGAGACCCTCGCCTGTCATCAGGAACGGCTACAGGCTGCTGGCTTCACTTCCTCTGATCTTTGGTTCCAGTGCTTCAACTTTGCCTCTCTGGTGGCAATCAGATGAATTGCTATGATTCCCTTTATCCGCAACTTGCCGCCATGGGGCTGGAGCGCTGGTCCGAGCAACTGCAAACAACCCTGGCCGAGGGAGTGCTTTTCGAACGTTACGGCAAAATGGCGGGCTGGCTGAGCGCTTTGCAGGCACTACCGGAGCTGCGCCCGTCCCGAATTAGCCTGCAGGATAATGTCACCATCGGCACTGGCGATGATCTCGGCCAGATCAACCGCGAGGAGCTGATCGTCCGGCTCATGGCCTTTCACCCCTGGCGTAAAGGCCCCTATGATTTTTTCGGCATCGAGATCGATACCGAATGGCGATCCGACTGGAAGTGGGAGCGTCTTCTGCCGCACATTCAGCCGCTGGCCGGGCGCAGAGTCCTCGATGTCGGCTGCGGCAACGGCTACCACGGCTGGCGCATGCGCGGCGCCGGCGCCGATTTTGTCCTCGGTATCGAGCCTTTTCCGGTTTCGGTGATGCAGTTTCAGGTGATGCAACGCTACCTGTGCGATCCGCAGCATCATGTCATCCCCATCGGCATCGAGGATGTTCCCCCGAATCTCGCCTGCTTCGACAGTGTATTCTCCATGGGCGTCATGTACCATCGCCGTTCCCCCCTCGACCATCTATTCGAGTTGAAGGGGTGTCTGCGCCCGGGCGGGGAGTTGATTCTGGAGACGCTGATTGTCGAAGGGGATCAGGAGACTATCTTCATGCCGCAAGGACGTTACGCCAAGATGCGCAATGTCTGGTTCCTTCCGTCGATTGCGGCGATGACCTTGTGGCTTAAGCGCTGCGGATTCATGGAGATTGCCTGCGTCGATACCAATCGCACCAGCTGCGAGGAACAGCGCCCGACGCAGTGGATGCAGTATGAGTCGCTGGTGGATTTTCTTGATCCGGATGATGGGTCGAAGACGATTGAGGGGCACCCGGCTCCGCTGCGGGCGATCTTTACCGCGACGAAGCCTTAGGGCACTAAACACACCCATTAAGGGCAAAATGCATCCTGAGCAATAAAACATATATATTGCCCACTAATCCATTGAGGTGTCGCGTTCATGACCGTAACTGCTAATTTGAAAATCGATGAAAATCCTTTTGCCCAGAAACTGGGGATCAAGGAGTGGCAGGAGCGTCCCTTTATTCTCCCCAGGCCTGATGAGTATCTGATTGACCGGTTGATCCCGGCCAATGCACTTGTGTCGCTGCAGGCCGGGAACGTTTTCGGCAAGACGACCCTGGCGACCCAGTTGGCCATGTCAGTCGCCTTCGGGGTGCCGTTTCTTGACCGCTACCCCTGTCTGCAGCCGGGCAAGGTGCTGTACATTAATGCCCGCGACACGGACGAGGACAGCCATCGGCGCTTCAAACGGCTGGTCCGTGAGTGGACCACCATTCCCGGCCTCTCGTCGCGCATCGATGAACATCGGGACAACCTGACCCATATCTCCCTGTTCGATGAATGTTTCGGTGTCGCACCCCACCTGGTTGATACTTCCGGCAGTATGACCAAAACCTACACCTATCTGCATCAGTTCAGCGAATATTTCAAATGCAAGCTGATCGTACTCGATCCGGTGGAAGACTTTTTTCCCGATAACCTGAAAAATATTTCCGAACTGTACCTCAAGCTCAGGCAGATCAAGTCCACCGTGCTGCTGGTGGCCGATCACAGCCGTAATGAGGCTTTTCACAAGGTAGAAGTCGGCATGTCGATTGTGGAGGGTGCTTTGCGGGTCCACAGCGATTATGTCGGACGGTGCGACATCGGTATGGACATGGGCGCCGGAATCTGGTTTCCAACGGTGTGATGATGGAGTGGAGTGGGAGAAAGATGGCTAGTTTCAGGTTTAGACTTCGGATGTTGGGCTTAGAGAAAATCCGGGAGATGTCTCTAGTTTTCCCCTGGGGACAGACATATCACCAAAAGGGCGGCCAATCGGCCGCCCTTTGTTATGACTATTGAAATAATCCTGAATTTACCGGGATGATGTCAGACATGACGCATAAACCGGCAAGGTCTACTCGAGCCAGCCATTCTCGGCAGTCCAAGGGAGTTGATCCGCATTGCTGGAGCCAAAAAGCACAAAAGGCTGGTCGCATACGCCGTTATTCGTTGAATCAGAGCAACCTTCTTTTTCTGTATCAAAATAGCTCCAGTAGTTGCCTCCAACAGGCATGGCTTGTGAGAATGTGTTCGGGTTGGGTGCAATAACCAAACTCTGGGTCGGCTTGCCAAGCTCATCGGTGCGGCCAATGAAGTTGTTATTATAAATTGTATTATTACTCCCCCCATTCAAGTAGATTAACGCCCCGCCTTGCTGTCGGCATAAATTACTCGGCGCAATATTCGAGAGATGAGAGGTATAGACTAATAGTATGTCTGTTACCCAAAGCGGAGAAAAATGGATCGAGTACGATGCCTTGCGTCTCAGTCTGCTCACATGTAAAGAAACTTTCCATCAACTACCACCAAATTTCAACCTGTTACCAGATTTCTGTCTTCAACTGAAAAGAATCTTTACATCTGCCGTCATCGCATAATCAACAGGTTAGCAATCCATCCACCAAATAGTGGAAAGAAATTTTCCAGCCTTCATCCGTTACATTGAAATTCCATAACCGTTGTAGTCGTTTTACCCACTCTTGTGACCTTAGCGGTCATTGATTCCCCCCCCCAGTAAATTTTCACAAATATTTCAAGTAACCGGTTTTATTGCCGCAATGCTTGTTATCCCTCGCCTCCGAACCTGTCAATTCCGATATTGGTACAGTACGTGTAATTACCCGCCACAATGTAAGCGGACGACAAACTTCTCAATCACGTTTCGGGCAAGGTAACCTCACGGATCTTCTCCGAGGTGGAGAAAGAGAAGGAGGCCTCAAAAAGATTGCTCGTGCCCTCGAAATTATATTGAGCACCCACCATTTCATCAATAAATGACTGAAAGGAGTTGATATGGAAGGCAGCAACACATCTTACGAAAAAGGCAAATTGTACGATCTCGACATAACCAAGGTGCAGCCGGATCCGGAACAGCCGCGCAAGTTCTTTGACGAACAGGCTTTGACTGAACTGACGGCTTCGATTACCAGCCATGGCGTGCTGCAACCGATCCTGGTGCGGCAAGATGTGGATGGCGGCTTTATCATCGTCTCCGGGGAGCGGCGCTATCAGGCAGCCAGGAATGCCGAACTGGCGCTTATCCCGGCGATTCTGACCGACGGCGAACCAGCGGAGATCTCGATCATCGAGAACCTGTTGCGGGAGAACCTGACCGCTATCGAAGAGGCCGAGGCGATTGAACGCTTGCGCACTCTTCATGACTACTCCCTCAGCGATCTTTCCAGTGCACTTGGCAAAGCAGAGTCGACCCTCTCGGGGATTCTATCTCTCAATCGGCTGCCGCAGGAGGTCAAGGATGATTGCCGTAACGATCCCAAGGCCGTTCTGGGGATACTCATGGAGATCGCCAAGCAGAAAACTCCGGAAAAAATGTCCGCACTGTACACGAAGTACAAGGAAACAGGGCTCACGCGCGGGGAGATCAGAAAGATTGCGGCCAAGCCCAAGCCGGCAGCGGATGCGCCGATTGACCTGGCCTTTGTGGACCAGTTTTACGACAAGCTCTACACACTGGATGATACGAAACTGAGTGCGGAGCAGAAGGCAGCACTTCATGTGACCCTGGAGAAGATGAGGAGCATGATTTACCAAAAGATGAAGGTGATAAAGTGAGGGGTGGAAGACAAATTTTAGCCTTCAGAATTCAAGTCTCATAATTACCTCAAAAATTTGGCCCGCTTTTGAATGTCTATTGTTATATTACAGGTAGTTAGGCAATAAATTCTGCCGGCAGAAGTCGGTATGGCTAAACTTCCTACTTACAACAAAGAGTTAGATATGAGTGAGAACCGATGGAGGTGGGGTGAGATATGAGATTTAAAATGATAGGGGATTAGCATCAAAATTGCTGTGCGGTTGTTGAACCGCATCATACCAATAGAAGGAGGGAAATTGAAGTATAGCAAACGCACATATAATGAGAGGGGGTGCTAAGTAAGGTTAGTCTTGTTTGTTAGCATTGAAAGTTTATACGGTTAATGACATTTTGTAACTTAAATCAAAACACTACGAGGGTAAACAATGAAAAAAACATTTCAGGTATTGTCAGCATTAATGTCAATGGTTCTCTTTAGCACATCAGTCTTCGCGGCAGCGTGGTACGTACCAACCAACGTCAGGATTGTTCAACAAAGTAATACGGATACTACAGGTCGGATTTACGGCAGTATTCAAGCCGCGCTCAATTCCATTACCAATGCTTCGGCATCAAGTCCCTATGTAATAAAAATCATGCCCGGAATTTATGACCTGGGAACCGCATCACTACAAATGAAGGATTATGTCGATCTTGAAGGTAGTAGCCCAGACAACACCATCATAACCACATCCAATTATAATGTTGATAGCAGTACTTGCACGACTGGAACTGTTCTTATGGCCAATAATAGTTCGATCCGGAATCTTAAGGTCATCAATAATCCTCCTGCATTGGGTGGGAGCACTCCTAATGTAGCCGCTCTGGTTTTCAATAACGTCAAAGCTAAAGCTGAGGAAATAAGTGTTCTGACTGGTAGTGATTCTGTTGCTGGTGGGCAAAACAATGGAGTCTGTA
>Ga0209798_10000121_pt1 | contig 42409 bp, 37 predicted proteins | sample DOMMetBare3Fresh_FD_187475 | JGI IMG/M metagenome (GOLD analysis project Ga0209798, IMG submission 187475) | Wetland sediment microbial communities from St. Louis River estuary, USA, under dissolved organic matter induced mercury methylation -... | ecosystem: Environmental > Aquatic >...
AAAGAGCGACGCTGGTATGCCGAAGCAAACTGACCGATTGACCCCGCAAGAGCTGAAGGAAATTGCGCGGCTGCGGGCCAAGGCGAGAAAGCGGGCACGGAGTGCCTTGAGACGGTCGGCTGCGCCCGTCCTGAGTGGTGATGACCCTGACAATCCGCCGCTTACGGATGCGCTACTCGGTCGGATGCGACCAGCTTATCAGGTTCGTCCCGAACTGGTTGCGGCACACCTGCGTCGCGGTCCTGGGCGGCCGAAATCGGAGCGGCCGAAGCAGCAAGTCACCTTGCGCATCGACCGCGATGTTCTGGACAGGTTTCGCGCATCGGGTGAGGGCTGGCAGAGCCGGATCAACCAGGCACTGAGGAAAGCCGCGAAGGTCTGATTTCTGCCATTTCGCCCCGGTTCCCTCCCCGCGTTCGTCCTTTCCCCGCCCCCGTGAATTCTCTATTGTCCGGCATATCCTTAGCCAAGGGATGCCAGGACACCAGGATTCGGGGGACGATGGCGGTTACCACCAGCGGCGAGCGCAAGGACGCCACGTACAGCCTGACTGCGGTCGCGGATTTCGCGACGCAATCCCATGCGCGCGCGCTCCTGGTGCTGCTGGTCGTGACCTTCATCAGCATCCTGCCGGGCTTCTTTTCGATCCCGCCGACCGATCGCGACGAGTCGCGTTTCGCGCAAGCCACCAAGCAGATGATCGAGAGCGGCGACTATGTGGACATCCGCTACCAGGACGAGGTCCGCTACAAGAAGCCGGTCGGGATCTATTGGCTGCAGGCTGGTGCCGTAAAGACCGCCCAGGCGCTCGGGGTCCCGCAGGCCTTGAGCACCATCTGGCTCTACCGGCTCCCCTCGCTGATCGGTGCGGCCGCGGCGGTCATGCTGACCTATTGGGCGGCTCTGGCATTTGTGTCGCGGCGTGCCGCCGTGCTCGCCGGTTTGATGATGGCGTCCTGCCTGCTGCTCAGCGTCGAAGGCAGGATCGCGAAGACCGACGCGGTGTTGTTGGCGACCATCGTGGCCGCGATGGGGGCGATGGGGCGGCTCTACCTGCCCGAGCAGCGCCGGCAGATGGATGCGCGCGCGTCCTGGGTCCTGCCGGCGATCTTCTGGACCGCGATGGCGGGCGGCGTCCTGCTCAAGGGACCGGTGATCGTGATGTTCGCCGGGCTCGCCGCCCTGACGCTCGCGATCGTCGATCGCTCGGGGCGCTGGCTCCTGGCGCTGCGGCCGCTCGTCGGTCTCCCCTGGCTTGCGCTCCTGGTATTGCCTTGGTTTCTCGCCATCATCGAGCGCTCGGGCGAGAGCTTCTTCACCGAGTCGATCGGTCGCGACCTGTTGTCGAAGATCGGAAGCGGGCAGGAATCGCACGGAGCACCACCGGGCTTCTATTTGCTGCTGTTCTGGGTGACGTTCTTTCCCGGTGCGATGCTGACCGGGCCGGCGGTGCCGGCGATCTGGGCGGCGCGGCGTGAGCCCGGCGCCAAGTTCCTCTTGGCGTGGGTGTTGCCGTCCTGGATCCTGCTTGAGCTCGTGGTGACCAAGCTGCCGCACTACGTGCTGCCGGTCTATCCGGCGATCGCGATCCTGCTGGCCGGGTTTGTGGATGCCCGCACGCTGTCACCCAAGCGCTGGCTCACCAATGGCACGATCTGGTGGTTCCTCGTTCCGCTCATGGGAGGCATTGCGGGCCTGATCGTCCTGTTTACGGTCGGCCGGCAGTTTGGCCTGTTGGTGTGGCCGGTGATCGGAGGCGCGGTGGTGATGGGGCTTTTGGGGTGGCGGCTCTACGACGCCGATGGCGCCGAGCTCTCGTTGCTGCGCGCGACGACTGCCGCGCTGCTGCTCGCCGTCGCTTTGTTCGGTCTGGTGGTGCCGGCGCTCCACCCGGTGTTCCCGAGCATGGCGCTCGCCAAGCTCCTGCGCGAGAGCGGCTGCAGCGAGCCGCTCGCAGCCTCGTCCGGCTATCACGAGCCGAGCCTGGTCTTCCTGGCGGGCACCGCGACTCGGCTGACCGATGCTGCCGGTGCCGCCGATTTTCTCGCCGGCGGCGAGTGCCGGTTCGCGTTCGTCGAGCTTCGGCAGGAACGTAACTTTGGCCAGCGCGCCGATGCCCTCGGTCTGCTCTATGCACCGGTGAGCCGCATCGAGGCGTTCAATCTCGGCACCGGCAAGTCGGCGATCATCGCGGTCTTCCGGTCTGGAGGTCCACGATGAGCCTGACCGGCGGGACGACCACCGGTGCGCATGGTGCGGCGTCGTGGCCGCGCTGGACGCGCGCCAACGTCGGCCGTGCCATGGCCGCGCTCGCGGCTCCGCCGCGCTTTGGGCTGGCGCGGGGCGCCCGCGCTCGCGTGCTGGCGGCGGCGCTCGCAACGATTCTCCTGGTCGCCGTGGCAATGGCGTTTGTGGATGGCCCACTCGCCGAGGCGGCAAAGCGCCTCCCGGGCTGGGTTCATGCCCCGTTCGCGTTCGTGACCGACTTCGGCAAATCGGGATGGTTCCTGTGGCCGATCGGGATTGTGCTGGCCGCGATCGCGGCGACGGCCTCGCCGGCGCTGGCACCACTCAGCCGCCTGGTGCTCGCCGCGATCGCGGTGCGCGCCGGGTTCCTGTTCGCGGCGATCGCGGTGCCAAGCCTGTTCGTCACCATCCTCAAGCGCCTGATCGGGCGGGCCCGCCCGTTCGTCAGTGAGCATGCCGACCCGTTCCTCTACCTGCCGCTGGTCTGGCGGGCGGATCACGCGAGCCTGCCCTCGGGCCACGCCACCACCGCCTTCGCGGCGACCGTCGCCATCGCGCTCGTTTGGCCGCGGTTGCGCGTGCTCATGCTGGTCTATGCGGTGATCATCGCGGCAAGCCGCGTCGCGCTCGACGCCCACTACCTGAGCGACGTGATTGCCGGTGCGTTTGTCGGTGCCATTGGGGCATTCATCGTGCGCGACTGGTTTGCGAGGCGCCACCTCGGTTTCGTGATCGACGCCAACGGCGCTACGCAGGCGCTGCCGGGGCCGTCCTGGCCGCGCATCAAGAGGGTTGCCCGCAGCCTGATCGCCCCATAAGAAGCTCGCGCCACCACAACGCGCAGGCCGGGCGGGCCGGAGATTCATGAACCAAGCAAGCACGCCGGCCGTTACTGTTGTTGTTCCGGTCCGCAACGAGGCCGGCAATGTCGCGCCGCTCGTGGCGGAGATCGCGGCTGCGCTTAAGGCTGATTTCGAGATTGTCTACGTCAACGACGGCTCGAGCGACGCCACCGAGACGGAGCTGCGCGGACTGATGGCGAGCCGTCCCTTTCTGCGCCAGATCAGGCATGCGGCGTCCTGCGGTCAATCGGCGGCGGTGCGCACCGGCGTCGCGCATGCGCGCGCCCCGATCGTTGTCACGCTCGACGGTGACGGCCAGAACAATCCCGCCTTCATCCCCGAGCTGCTGCGTGTGCTCGAGGCCAACCCGCGCATCGGGCTCGTCGCAGGCCAGCGGGTCGGCCGCAAGGATACCGGCTTCAAGAAGCTGCAGTCGCGCATCGCCAATGGAGTGCGCGACGCCGTGCTGCGCGATGGCACGCGCGACACCGGCTGCGGGCTCAAGGCGTTCCGCCGCGACGTGTTCCTGGCGCTGCCGTATTTCGACGGGCTGCACCGGTTCCTGCCGGCGCTGGTGCGGCGCGAGGGCTACGAGATCGGCTATGTCGATGTCGTCGACCGGCCGCGCGGCGCGGGCGTCTCAAACTACGGCATGTGGGACCGGCTGTGGGTCGGCATTCTCGACCTCGCCGGGGTGTGGTGGCTCATTCGCCGCAAGCGGCGCGTGCCGGACGTTTCGGAGGTGAAGAGCGATGCTGGTTGATCTGTCGAATGCGATCGGCGCCTATCTGCACGAGGTGTTTGTGCAGAAGTTCCAATGGTGGGTCCTGCTCGGCTACGTGGCGCAGATTCTGTTCACCATGCGCTTCGTGGTGCAGTGGATCGCCTCCGAGCGCGCCGGCAAGATGGTGATGCCGATCGCGTTCTGGTTCTTCTCGATCGGCGGCGGCCTTCTGCTGCTTGTCTACGCGCTCTACATCCGCGATCCCGTATTCATCCTCGGCCAGTCGTTCGGCGTGTTCGTTTATTTGCGCAACCTGTATTTCGAATTGCGCGACCGGCGGCGGGCCGCGCAGGCAGCGGCGTGAGCTTGCATCGAATGGCGATGCACGGAGTAATGCGCTGCTAGGCCGATGATGGTGGGCACGCTTCGCTTTGCCCAGACCCTATAAGTCTCCTGACGCATGCAAGGTTTACCCCGCCTTCGCAAGCGCGCCCAAGCCGCGTTCGAGATCGGCGATGAGATCGTCGACATCTTCGAGCCCGATGTGCAGCCGCACCGTCGGCCCGCCGGGTGCCCATTGAGTGGCGGTGCGCACATCCGTGCAATCGAACGGAATGATCAGGCTCTCGTAGCCGCCCCAGGACGCGCCAATACCGAACAACGTGAGCGCATCGATGAACGCGAATACGGCGGACTGCGCCACCGGCTTGAGCACGATGCTGAACAGGCCACAGGCACCGGTGAAGTCGCGCTGCCAGATCGCATGCCCGGGGTGGCTGTCGAGCGCTGGATGCAGCACGCGCAGCACCTCCGGCCGCGCTTCCAGCCAGCGTGCGATCGTCAGACCTGCCGTATGGTGTTGCGCCAAGCGCACGCCCATGGTGCGCAGCCCGCGCAGGCCGAGATACATGTCGTCGGGCCCGACACACAGACCCAGCGCGTGGACCGTCTTGATGAGCTGCGGCCATGTTGTGCGGTTGGCCGATATGGTGCCGAGCATCAGATCGGAATGACCGCCGATGTACTTGCTGCCGGACTGGATTGCGAGGTCGACGCCTTTCTCCAGTGCGCGAAAATAGAGCGGGCTCGCCCAAGTATTGTCCATCAGCACCACCGCACCGTGGGCATGGGCCGCGGCCGCGATCGCCGGCACGTCCTGGATCTCGAACGACAGCGATCCCGGGGATTCGAGATAGACGGCGCGCGTATTGGGCTGCAGCAAAGCCGCAATGCCGCTGCCGATAAGCGGATCGTAATAGGTGGTGGTGATGCCCTGGCGGTTCAAAATACCGTCGCAGAGGATGCGAGTGGGCTGATAGACATTGTCGGTGACGAGAAGGTGATCGCCGACCTTGAGCGTGGCCAATAACGCGATCGAGGCCGCCGCCAAGCCGGACGGCAGCAGGGCGACCCCCGCACAGCTCGGACCTTCCAGTTCGGCGATCGCGTCGGAAAGGGCCTCCGACGTGGGCGTGCCGCGGCGTCCATACTGATAGCGGCTGCGATGGGCAAGATAGTCCTCCGCCGACCGATAAAGCAGAGTCGAGGCATGATAAACGGGCGGATTGACGTAACCGTGCTGCGCGAAGGGATCGCGTCCTGCGGTCACGAATCGGGTCGCGGGTCGAATTGACGCAGGAGTGCCGTCCTCGCGTTTCGATGTCATCCATTTGTTCCTTCGATGAGCGAGGATGCCGGCAACGCGCAGCATTAACGGCGGCATCGTGAGCGATCGTCAACCCCTTGACCACGATGTTCAATCGTTCTCAGATGTATCCAGACGCGGGGCCACGAGGGGTGCGCGCTTGCCGGCGGCGAATTCGGCAAGAGTGTAGGACGCCCAGGTCATCACCCAGAGGCACCACGAGATCGCAACGGCGACAACCGCAGGGGCTGCTCCATGAAACGCGCGATTTTCACGCTTGGCTTGGCTATTGGGCTGGGCTTCTCGGCCGTGCCGGCCAGCGCCCAAACACTCAAGGCTGTGAAGGACCGAGGCTCACTGATTTGCGGCGTCAGCCAGGGATTGCCCGGCTTCTCCAGTCCCGATGACAAGGGCGCCTGGACCGGCCTCGATGTCGAGTTCTGCCGCGCGATCGCGGCGGCGGTATTCAACGATCCGGCCAAGGTCAAATATACGCCGCTGTCGGCCAAGGACCGGTTCGAGCCGCTCAAGTCAGGCGAGATCGACGTGCTAACGCGCAATACGACCTGGACGCTGTCGCGCGACGCCTTGTTCAATTTCGCCGGCGTCAACTACTACGACGGCCAGGGCTTCATGGTGCGCAAGGCGCTCAAGGTCAACTCGGCGCTCGAGCTCAACGGCGCGTCGGTCTGCGCCCAGACCGGGACGACCACCGAGCTCAACCTCGGCGACTACTTCCGCGCCAACAACATGCGCTACGAGGTCATCGCGTTCGCGACCGCCGACGAGACCGTGAAGGCCTACGAGGCCGGGCGCTGCGACGCGTTCACGACCGACGTGTCGCAGCTCTATTCCGAAAAACTCAAGCTCGCCAACGCCAACGATCACGTGATCCTGCCCGAGATCATCTCCAAGGAGCCGCTTGGTCCGGTGGTGCGGCACGGCGATGACCAGTGGCTCGACGTGGTCAAATGGGTCCACTACGCCATGCTCAATGCCGAGGAGCTTGGCGTGAACTCCAAGAACATCGACGAAGCCGTGAAATCGAACGTGCCCGAGATCAAGCGTCTGGTCGGCACCGAGGGCAATTTCGGCGAGCAGCTCGGCCTGACCAAGGATTGGGCGGTGCGCATCGTCAAACATGTCGGCAATTATGGTGAGGTCTTCGACCGCAACGTCGGGACCGGCTCGCGGCTGGGCATCAGCCGCGGCATCAACCGGTTGTGGACCAAGGGTGGCATTCAGTACGCGCCGCCGATCCGGTGAAAAGAGGTACGACGGGTGGACCGCCGCGGGTTGCCGTCCACAACAACCCGAAAATCCGCAGTGCGTTCTACCAAGCCGTCGTGCTGGCTCTGGTGCTCGGCTGCGCTTACGCGTTCGCCGTCAATGCGAGCGCCAACCTCAGGGCGCAGGGCTTTGCCAGCGGCTTCGGCTTCCTCGGCAATACCGCCGGATTCGGCATCAATCAGACGCTGATCGCCTATAGCGAGACCGACAGCTACGGCCGCGTCTTTGTGGTCGGCCTCCTTAATACGCTCCTGGTCGCGGGCCTCGGCATCGTGTTCGCAACCATCCTCGGGTTCATCATCGGCATCGCGCGGCTGTCGCCAAACTGGCTCCTTGCGCGGCTCGCCGGCGGTTACGTCGAGGCGATCCGCAACCTGCCGCTCCTGTTCCAGATCCTGTTCTGGTATCTCGCCGTGCTCGGCACGATGCCGGGACCGCGCGACAGCATCGGCATCGGCCTGCAGCCGATCCTGGCGGCGCTCGGCGACGCGACCGCAGGGCTCGGCCTTCCGGCCGCGATCGTCGACCTCTGGCGCAGCCTTGCCGCCTGGGTCGGGCCGCCGGACGTCTACCTCAACAACCGGGGCGTAATCCTGCCGCGTCCGCTCCTGGGCGCGGGCTTTGAATGGGTCGCGATCGCCTTTGTGGTCGCCGTGCTGGCGGCTCTGGCGCTGCGCATCTTCGCGCGCCGGAGGCTTGATGCCACCGGTAGGATATTTCCGGCGGGATGGGTCGGGCTTGCCCTGATCGTCGGGCTGCCGGTGGCGGCCCTCTTCGCGCTCGGCGTCCCGCTCGGCTTCGAGCACCCGCAGCTGCGCGGCTTCAACTTCGTCGGTGGGGTGCGGGTGATCCCGGAGCTTGTGGCGCTCCTGGTCGCGCTCGTGACCTATACGGCCGCCTTCATCGCCGAAGTGGTGCGCGCCGGCATCCTCGCTGTTTCGCGTGGGCAGAGCGAGGCGGCGCAGGCGCTCGGACTCAAGCGCGGCGCCACGCTGCGCCTGATCGTCGTGCCCCAGGCGCTGCGCGTGATCGTGCCGCCGCTCACCAACCAGTACCTCAATCTCACCAAGAATTCCTCGCTCGCGGTCGCGATCGGCTATCCCGACCTGTTCGCGGTCTTTGCGGGCACGGCGCTCAACCAGACTCATCAGGCGATCGAGATCATCGCCATCACCATGGCGGTTTATCTCGCGATCTCGCTCGTCACCAGCGTGCTGATGAACTGGTACAACGCCCGCAACCGGCTGATCGAGCGCTGAGGCCGCGATGGAAACAGCCTATGTCCGTCGGGAGCTGATTGCGCCGTTGCCGCCACCCCTGGCGGTGAGTGGAATGCTGGGATTCCTGCGGCAGCGCCTGTTCGGCAGCGTGCTCAATGCCTGTCTGACGCTCATCGGCCTGCTCCTGCTGATCGTGCTGGTCCCGCCGTCCGTCCGTTTCCTTATCGTGGATGCGGTGTGGTCCGGCACCAGCCGTACCGACTGCCTTGTGGAAACACTTGGCCGGCCGGTCGGCGCCTGCTGGCCGTTCATTGCCGCCAAGTTCCGGCAGTTCATGTACGGCTTCTACCCGGAATCCGAGCAGTGGCGCGTCAATCTCACCTATGCGCTCGGGGTCGTCCTCTTGGTCCCGCTGCTGATCCCGCGCCTGCCTTACAAGGCGGCGAACGCTTTGGCCTTCTTCGGCGTGTTTCCAGTGGTGGCATTCTTCCTGCTGGTGGGCAACGTATTGGGATTGCCGCACGTCGAAACAAGGCTCTGGGGCGGCATGCTGGTGACGCTGGTGATCTCGTTTACCGGGATCGTCGGCTCACTGCCGCTCGGCATCCTGCTCGCGCTCGGGCGCAGCTCGCGGCTGCCGGTAGTGCGCATGCTGAGCGTCATCTTCATCGAGTTCTGGCGGGGCGTGCCGCTGATCACGGTGCTGTTCTTCGCGACCTACATGCTGCCGCTGTTCCTGCCCGCGAGCTGGCGGATCGACCCGCTGGCGCGCGTGCTGGTCGGGGTGGTGCTGTTCGCGGGGGCCTATATGGCGGAGGTGGTGCGCGGCGGCCTGCAGGCGGTTCCGCGCGGTCAATACGAAGGTGCGATCGCGCTCGGGCTGGGATACTGGCGGATGATGGGGTTTGTGGTTATGCCGCAGGCGCTCAAATACGTCATTCCGGGTATCGTCAACTCCTTCATCGCGCTGTTCAAGGACACGACACTGGTGCTGATCGTGTCGATCTTCGACCTGCTTGGGCAGCTGCGCGCGGCCTTTGCGGATCCCAACTGGGCCACGCCGGTAACCCTGTTCACTGGATTCGCGTTCGGCGGAATCGTCTATTTCCTGATTTCCTTCGCGATGTCGCGCTATGCTCTCTATACGGAACGGCGCCTCGATACCGGCGCGCGGCGGTGATCGCGATGGTCGACAACCAGCAGCCGGCGGTGGATCTTGCGGTGCGCGCGGGTGCGCCGGCGATGCGCACGACCGTGAACGAGGTTGCGGTCGAGATCACGGGCCTCAACAAGTGGTTCGGTGCTTTCCACGTGCTGCGCGACGTGAGCTTCAAGGTCATGCGCGGCGAGCGCATCGTGATCTGCGGACCGTCCGGCAGCGGCAAGTCGACGCTCTTGCGTTGCATCAACCGGATCGAGGACTGGCAGCAGGGCAGGGTGATCGTCGACGGCGTGGAGCTGACCGAGGACCTCAAGGCGATCGACGAGGTGCGGCGCGAGGTCGGCATGGTGTTCCAGCAGTTCAACCTGTTCCCGCACCTCACCGTCTTGCAGAACTGCACGCTGGCGCCGATCCGCGTGCGCCACCTGCCGCGGCGGCAGGCCGAGGAGCTGGCGCGGCATTATCTCGCGCGCGTGCGCATCCCCGAACAGGCCGACAAGTATCCGATGCAGCTCTCCGGCGGCCAGCAGCAGCGCGTCGCGATCGCGCGCGCGCTCTGCATGCAGCCCAAGATCATGCTGTTCGACGAGCCGACGTCGGCGCTCGATCCCGAGATGGTCAAGGAAGTGCTCGACACGATGGTGGGTCTCGCCATGGACGGCATGACCATGCTGGTGGTGAGCCACGAGATGGGCTTTGCCCGCCAGGTCGCGAGCCGCATGGTGCTGATGGATGCCGGCCAGATCGTCGAGGTCAACGAGCCGAAGGCGTTCTTCGAGCACCCGCAGCACGAGCGCACGAAGCTGTTTCTCAGCCAGATCTTGCATTGAGAGCAAATCGCAGCACGGTAGCCCGGATTGAGCGTTAGCGAAATCCGGGAGTCATCTGACCGTTACGAGTTCCCGGATTTCGCTGCGCTCAGTCCGGGCTTCGATTGCTACGCTTCGCAATGACTCACCGCACCAGCGGTCCCTGGGCCTTCTTCCAGGCGTCGATGCCGCCGTGGATGTGGCAGGCCGACACGATGCCGGCGTCCTGCGCGGCCTGCACCGCCATCGCCGAGCGCTCGCCGAAGGCGCAGTAGAACAGGAGGCGCTTGCCGGTTGCCGCGGCGAGTTCGTGCAGCATGCCGCCAGGCCGTACATTGGCGCCGAGGTCGAGGTAGGGGGCGTGCAGCGAGCCCGGGATGACGCCGGTTTTCTCCCGCTCGGCATTCTCGCGCAGGTCGATGAGCGCGATGTCGGGCCGGCCGACGAGACCGATGGCGGCTTTGGCGGTCACCGCCCAGCCGCGCTGCGCGATCGTCTCCTGCGCAAAGCCGACTTTCATGTTGGCGGGCACCGCCACGTCCATCATCTTCGGGTTGGGCAGGTTGAGGTTGTTCATCAGCGCGACATAGTCGTCGATCGACTTGACCTGCAGGCGCGGGTTGAATGCCTTCTCCTCGCCGATGGTGGAGACGGTCTCGCCTTTGTAATCGTGCGCCGGATAGACCAGCGTGTCATCCGGCAGCTTCAGGAGCCGGTTGAAGATCGAGTCGTACTGCGCGCGCGCATCGCCGTTCTGGAAATCGGTGCGGCCGGTGCCGCGGATGAGCAGCGTATCGCCGGTGAACACCCGATCATCCATCAGGAAGGAATAGGAGTCGTCGGTGTGGCCGGGTGTGTAGATGGCCTCGAGCGCGACGCCCTCGATGGTGAGCTTGTCGCCGTCGGACAGCCGCATCGAGACCACATCGGCCTTGCTCATCTCGCCCATGACAGTGATGCAATGGGTGTGATCGCGCAGCGCGCCGAGTCCCGTGATGTGGTCGGCATGCAGATGGGTATCGACGGCCTTCACGAGCTTGAGGTCGAGCTCGTTGACCAGCTGCAGGTAGCGCTGAACCTTCTCGATGACCGGATCGATGATCAACGCTTCGCCGCCGCGCCGGCTGGCGAGCAGGTAGGTGTAAGTGCCGGAAACGCTGTCGAAAAGCTGGCGAAAGATCATATCGTGCCCTGGCAGGAATGAGTTTTGGAATCTCCCAATTATCGGTCCTGCAATATAGTTCTTCTCCGGCGCCTCCGACAGGACGTAATTGGCTTATTCCTCGGGGAATGTTGCGCCGATGCAAAAGCCTGCTCACATGGGCCGGCGGAGCATACCCAATAGAGGCGGGTGACACATCGACGGTTGGACCGGAATTGACCATGACGATACGAACCACGCGGGCCCGAGCGGCGCTCAACGAGGAAGCCCTTTACGCCTACCTGCAGGCGAAGCAGCCGCCCGAGCATGTGGAACTGCAGCAGCTGCGCGAGGTCACGCGCACCATGCCGCGGGGGCGCATGCAGATCGCGCCCGAGCAGGGGCATTTCCTGGCTGTGCTGGCGCGCCTGATCGGGGCGCGCCGGACGCTGGAGATCGGCACCTTCACGGGCTACAGCGCGCTCGCCATGGCGCTGGCGCTGCCAGCGGATGGCCGGATCGTCGCCTGCGATGTCAGCGACGAATGGGTCGGGATCGGCCGCCCGTTCTGGCAGCGCGCCGGCGTCGCAGACAAGATCGACGTTCGGATCGGGCCCGCGATCGAGACCATCGGGCAACTCGAGCGCGAGGGAGCCGCCGGCAGCTTCGATCTCGCGTTCATCGATGCCGATAAGGAAAACATGGACGGCTACTACGAAGGTGCGCTGCGGCTGGTGAAGCCCGGCGGCCTGGTCATCCTCGACAACATGCTCCAGGGCGGGCGGGTGATCGATCCCGACAACAACGACCTGCGCACCCATGTGGTGCGCGATCTCAACAGCAAGATCGCAGCCGACGAACGGGTCGACCGCGTGCTGGTGCCGATCGGCGATGGCATGACGTTGGCGCGCCGGCGCGGGTGATCAATCCTTGCCGGTCGCGGCCGGCAGGTCGCTGTGCGCGCCCCATTCCGACCAGGAGCCGTCGTAGAGCGACTGCGGCGGCTTGCCGATGGCGTCGAGCGCGAGCCACAAGGTCGCGGCCGCGACGCCCGATCCGCAGCTGGCGATCACCGGCTGGTCGAGGTCGACGCCGCCGGCCACGAGCGCCGCCTTGAGCCGCTCGGGCGGCAGTAGCTTGCCGTTCTCGACCAGCGTGCTCGACGGCACGCTGAGCGAGCCCGGGATGTGGCCTGGCCGCACGCCCGGACGCGGCTCCGGCGCCTCGCCGCGGAAGCGCTCGCCCGGCCGTGAGTCCACGACCTGCGCGGTCTTGCCGTTGAGCGCCGCCTGCACGTCGGCAAGCGCGGCGACGATTGCGGGCGGCTTGCCGGCGCGGAACGAGCGCGCCGCGCGCTTCGAAGCGCCAGTCTCGAGCGGACGGCCCTCGGCTGTCCATTTCGGCAGCCCGCCTTCGAGGACGTACACCTTCTCGGCGCCGAACAGCCGGAACGTCCACCACACCCGCGGCGAGGAGAACATGCCGGCGCCGTCATAGACCACGATGGTGTCGGTCTCGGCGATCCCGAGCGCGCCGACATCGCGGCTGAATTGCTCGGCCGACGGCAGCATGTGCGGCAGCGGATTGGCATGGTCGGAGATCGCGTCGAGATCGAAGCGCACCGCGCCTGGAATATGCCCCGCCAGATATTCGGCCGCGGCATCGCGCTTCTGCGCCGGCAGATAGAAAGAACCGTCGACCGGAACGAGGTCGGGGCTGCCGAGCTTCGACGCCAACCAGTCGGTGGTGACGAGCCAGCGGCTCGATGTCATGGCATCCTCCACGCGGGATTCAGTTACACAAAGGGGATTGTCAGGTTCGATTGCCGCTCCAGCCAGGCCGGCACCGGCAGTCCCTTCGCGCGCAGGAACGCCGGGTTGAACAGCTTCGACTGATAGCGTGCGCCGTGGTCGCACAGGATGGTGACGATGGTGTGGCCTCGGCCGAGCTCGCGCGCGAGCCTGATGGCGCCGGCGACGTTGATGCCGCTCGATCCGCCCAGGCACAGGCCTTCGTATTGCAAGAGGTCGAAGATGACCGGCACCGCCTCCTCGTCGGGGATGAGGTAGGCCTTGTCGACCTTGACGTCCTCGATGATCTTGGTCACGCGGCCAAGCCCGATGCCTTCGGTGATCGAGCCGCCGTCGGTCGCCTTGACCTCGCCATGCGTGAACCAGTTGTACATCGCCGCGCCCTTCGGATCGGCCAGGCCGATGGCGATGCCGGGCTTCCGCTCGCGCAGAAAGCTCGACACGCCGGCGAGCGTGCCGCCGGTGCCGATCGCGCAGATGAAGCCGTCGATCTTGCCGCCGGTCTGCGTCCAGATCTCCGGGCCGGTCGAGACGTAGTGGGCCTTGCGGTTGTCGAGATTGTTCCACTGGTCGGCAAACAGGACGCCGTTGCGCTCGCGCTTGCGCAGCTCGTCGGCGATGCGGCGCCCGACATGCTGATAGTTGTTGGGGTTGGCGTAGGGCACCGCCGGCACCTCGACCAGCTCGGCGCCGCACAGCCGCAGCATGTCCTTCTTTTCCTGGCTCTGGGTGTCGGGCATGACGATCAGCGAGCGATAGCCGCGCGCGCCGGCGACGAGCGCAAGCCCGATGCCGGTGTTGCCTGCGGTCGCCTCGACCACGAGCCCGCCGGGCTTGAGATCGCCGCGCTGCTCCGCCTCCAGGATCATCTGCCGCGCCGGGCGGTCCTTCACGGACTGGCCCGGGTTCATGAACTCGGCCTTGCCCAGGATGGTGCAGCCGGTCGCTTCCGAGGCCCGCCTGAGCGCGATCAGCGGGGTGTCGCCGATGGCTTGAACAATTCCGTCGCGGATGGCCATAGGCATTCGGCTCGGCTCACGTGTGGGCGCCGAACCTAAAGGACGGCCTCCAACCGGACAAGGTCGCCGCTACTGCAGGAGCCGGGTCGTCTTTTGCACGATCGCGGCTGGCGTGTCGTAGATGTCCTGCACCAGCGCTTGGACGGTCTCGCCGGCAACCGGCCGCACCTCGAAATTGCCCTTGGCGGCGTCGGCGAGAAAGTCCTTGTCCCGCACGGTATCCATGAACGCCTTGCGCAGCACGGCGACGCGCTCGGCCGGCACGCCGGGCGGCGTGGCGAACGGCCACGCCATCACCTGCCGGCCGAAGATGAGCTTGAAGATCGCGCGCTCCTCGTCGGTGCGGGCAAGCTCCATGATCAACGGGATCTCGGGCAGGTCGGGATGCTTGTCGAGCGCCATCTGGAACAGGATATTGATCTTCTTCTGCGGCAGCCAGGTCGGGTGGGTCGCCTTGACGCTGGTAAAGGACCAGCCGCAGCGGCCCTGCACCTCGCCGCGCTCCATCGCGAGGTCGATGTCGTTGCCGCCCGGATAGCCGGTGATGATCTTGAACCTCGTGCCGAGCACCGCGTTGGCGATCTTGGGAAACTGAAACGTATCCGCGGCGGGCCCGCTTGCGCCCACGACCAGCTCCCGGCTCAGCATCTCCTGATAGGTCGTAATGCCATGCGAATGCCAGGCGACGCAGACGCTGACCTCGTTGTTGGTCGAGCCGAGCCAGTTGAACTTGGCGGCTTCGAATTGCGCGGTGCGGTTGCCGAACAGAGGATCGAAGCCGGTGCCGCGGTTGAAGGTGCCAAAGGTGAGGCCGTCCTTGGGCGCGGCATTGTAGAGAAAGTTGGCGAGCCGCATGCCGCCGCCGCCCTCCATGTTCTTCGGCACCACGGTCGGATTGCCGGCGATGTATTTGCCGAGGTGGCGCGCGAGCATGCGCGCATAGGCGTCGTAGCCGCCGCCGACGCTGGTGCCGATGTAAACCTCGATGGTCTTGCCCTTGTAGAAGTCAGCCGGCGCCTGGGCGTGGCATGGCGACAGCGAGCATGCCACGATGATCGCGGATGCGAGGAACGTTAGCGGCGCCATGGTGGTGCTCCTTTCGGGCTGATCACTTGCTCCGCCCCTCATCCTGAGGAGCCGCGCACCCAATCTCGGATTCATCCGAGATCGGGCGCTTGCGCGGCGTCTCGAAGGATAGGGGCGGCCCCATGCTTCGAGACGCGCTCGCACCGCAGGCAAGTCCACGCCGTCGGCGCCTGCTCTCGCGAGCGCTCCTCAGCATGAGGCCGATGGAGGCTCGCATAAGCAATCACACCGCCCGCGCGAGCTTCTCGGCGCCGACCTTGAGATTGAACAGCCGCATGGCGTTGCCGCCGAGAATGTTGCGCTTGGCGGCTTCGCTCAGAAACGGCAAGTCGTAGATCGTCGAGGGCAGGTCGAAGTCCCAGTGCGGATAGTCGGAGGAGTAGAGGAGCTGCGTCTCCGCGTTGATGACCCGGAACGTCTCCTTAAGGAGGCCGTGGTCGGTGATCTCCATCGGCTGGGAGGCGAAATACATGTCGCGCATGTAGTCGGACGGCAGCTTCTTGAGGGCAGGGGCTTCCGACGTGCGCATCATGTACTCGTTGTCGAAGCGCTGCATCATGAACGGCACCCAGGCGAGCCCGCTCTCCAGCCACAGCACCTTGAGCTTGGGAAAGCGCTCGGGCAGGCCGTTGATGACCCAGTTGGCGAGGTGGCACATGTTGTACCAGACGAAGCCGAGCGCATGCACCGAGATGAAGCGGTTGAGCATGCCCTGCGCCTGGTCGTGCCAATGGTACGAGCCGTGGAAGGCGATCGGCAGGCCCATCTCTTCGAGCAGCGCGTAGGTCTTCATATATTGGTTGGCATGCACCGGTTTGTAGCGCGTCGAGGTGATCAGGAAGCCGACCACGCCTTTCTTCTCGCCGAACTCCTTGACGAACTGATAGGTCGCGTCGGGATCGTTGAACGGCAGATAGAGCATCGACACGAGCCGCGGCTCGTGTGCGAGCACGCGCTCGCAGAGCCAGCGGTTGTAGGCGCGCGACAGCGCGATCTCGACCTCGACCTGGGGATGCACGCCGAGCGCCAGCATGGGGGTCGGGAAGAGAACCGCGATGTCGACGCCGACCGCGTCCATCCAGCGCTTGGTCAGTGCCGAGTCGCGCTGGTGCGCGCCGGGCGGCGTCTTCTCAGAGCTACGCAGCCCATAGCGCGGAATACGGCCGCCCATGTCTTGGTAGCCGACCATGGTGTTGAGGATGCGCGCGTTCTTGGCGTTCGGCTTGACGCCGGCGAGCGCGAGCTGCTTGAGCACGGGATCGTCGAGATAGTCGAGAATCTCGGGCATCGACTCGTTCTCATAGTGATGCGAGTCGACGTCGATGATCGGAAACTTGTCGTAGCCGCGCTCCTTCGCCTGCCGGGACGCATGCGCGAGCAGCTTGGTGGTGTCGAATTCCTCGACCGACATCCGCCGGAAGTCGTTTGGTTGCAATTCCATGGCGTTCGTTCCTAACCGGTGATGACGTAGAGGTCCGCGCCGCGGCGCACGACCTGATAGGACTTCAGACGCAGGCTTCGGTTGCCCGCGCACTCGCCGGTCTTGATGTCGTATTCGTAGCCGTGCCACGGGCAGACGAAGTGTGCCTCGTCGGCGGAGAAGGTCTGCCCGAGCCAGGTCTTGTCGGCCGCAAGCACATCCTCGACCTTGTGCATGATGATGCCTTCGCAGCAGGGCCCGCCCTGGTGCAGGCAGAGATTGTCATAGGCATAGAACTCGCCCTGCCAGTGGAACACGCCGATTTCGCTGCCGCCGTGAAACACGATGCGGCGGTCGCCCTCGGCAAAGTCTGAGATTTTCTCGACGAACACTTCCGGCATGTCTTTCTTCATCCTCCCTGTGCGTCTCTTTAACGCCCTATGCTCGCAATCTGCGACCTCGCAGGCCCGTCCGTCCTCGTGCTTGGCACGACCTTGCCCAGCGAGAAAGCCAAAACAACGTTTTCCGGTCCCTGCTTGAATTGCTTGCCGACCGCCGCGCGTACGTCCTCGGCCAGCTCGCGCAACGGTTTCGTTTCGGGAATTTTCGGAAAAACGATCGTGACCGTGACCAGCCGTCCGTTCTGCCAGTTGAAGCCGACCTGCGGCTTGATGCCGGCCGACGCCTCGAGCTCGCTCTCGACGGAGCGGGCCTGCTGGAATCCCTCCGTCACCGTATTGGTCGCGTCGCAGGCCGCGAGACCGGCTGCGAGCAACACGATAGCAAGGAGTCTCAGCATGTCAGCGCTCCTCAATTTCGGTGTTTTCTGGCGCAGCAGCCGGTGAGTGATCGTATCTCGAATGGAGCATGGCACATAATTGCTTCCCGTGGCATTGCTTCCCGTGGCGCGACGCTCTGTTCCGGGGGGCGCGCCCGTGGATGCGGCCGTCCCATCATCAGGGCCCCAATAGAGGTTCAGCGCCCATTGTACCAGCGTGTTCGCTGGACTTCGCGGCCGCCCGTTCGGCCAAATAAGCGGCTCAGACCGGCGATGTCTAACGCCCGAAAGCGATCAGCTCAACTGTCTAGGTCTTTTGCGCAAAGAATTGGTTTTAAGCGAGGGGGATCGCGATCTCGCAGACGAGCCCCTCCGCACGAAAGTCGCGCATCACCCGGGCATTGGGCAGGCCCTTCTCCAGCAGCATGGAGCCGAAGCCGCGACGAAAACTTGGCACCGGCGTCGGCCCTCCACGCTCTGACCAATGGAGCTGGAGAACCTGGCCCTCAACCTGCCATCGCAGGTGGATACGGCCATGTTCATTGGAGAGGGCGCCGTGTTTCTGGGCGTTGGTGCCAAGCTCGTGCAGGACAAGGCCAACCGTGAGAGCGAGTTCGCGTGCGATCGCAACCGAGGGCCCTGACAACTCCACCCGACCGGACCCGGTCTCACCCTCGAATGGCGCAAGCTGCGAGTGGGCAAGGGCGTGGAGGTCGGCGTCATCGGCTCCGCTGATCAGCAAATCGTGCGCTCGGCCAAGCGATTGAATCCTGCCATTGAGGCTGGTCAATATCTCGCGGGGTATGTTTGCGGCCCGGCCGGTCTGCCCTATGATCGACAAGACAACCGCCAACGTGTTCTTGATGCGGTGACCAAGTTCCTGGAGCAGAAGCTTCTGCTTCTTTTCCATAACCTTGGTCTCGGTGACGTCGAGATCGATCCCGATCAGCCGCTCGGGCGCTCCGTTGGCGTCGCGGATGAACAGTCCGCGTGCCAATGCCGTTCGGGTCGTGCCGTCGGGCTTGACCATCCGGAATTCAGCTTCGTAAAGGTCCTCGCCGTTGAGCGCTTTCGCAAGCCCTTGCTCGACCTTCGGCAGGTCCTCAGGATGAACAAGAGCGCGAAACGCTTCGATGCTGCCGCCAAATCCACCGGGAGCGAACCCGGCGTTGCGGCTCATGGCGTCGGACCAGACGACTTGGCCGGAACGGATGTCCCAGTCAAAGGTACCGATGCGGCCAGCTTCGGTGGCCAGTCGAAGGCGCTGTTCGCTGAGGAGCAGCGACCGCTCGGCTTGTTTTCGCAGGGAAACGTCTTCCGCGGTAACGACGAAGCCCACCACCTCCTGCTCCGCGTTGCGCAGGGGGGCAGCAGACACCAGAACTTCGACACGTGAGCTGTCGCTGCGCAGGTGCTCGCTCTCGAGTGCGGTCGACCGCCCCTCCGTTGCCAGCGCGAAAAGAGTTTCATGCTGTGCTGCCTGCTCCGGCGGCCAGAGCGTGCGCACCGGCCGGCCCAGCATCTCAGAGGGTTGGCACCCATAAAGGCGCTCGGCGGCGGGATTCCAGCTCTGCAGCGTACCGTCGGTGGCAACAGCCAGGAGCGCATGGGGTGAGGCCCGCACCAGCGAAGCGAGCCGTGCGTTCTCATTAGCGGCGCGTTCGCGATCCCTCATCAGCGAACAGCGGTCGAGAGCATGCCGCACCGACTGTGCGAGCGAGTGCTCCATGCGATCCTTTACCAGGAAATCCTGCGCGCCCGACTTTATCGCGGCCGCACCCACGCGCGGGTCGCTGGTGCCAGTCAACATGACCACGGGCGGCGCAGGCTTGCCTCCGCTCGGCCCCAAGGACCGCAAGACCTCGAGTCCCTCCATGTCGGGCAAACCGTGATCGAGCACGATGCATGCAGGGTTCAAGCGAGCAGCAGCTTCCAATCCGAGACGTCCATTGGCCGCCTCGGACACGCGAAAGCTTGACGCCTCCAGGGTCACGCGTGCGAAGCGTCGATCCTCCGGACTGTCGTCGATCACCAAGATGAGAGGCTGCTGCATTGGTATTCCCGCAGTCATCACAATGGGCGGCGGGTGGGTAGCTCGGCTGCCCTGAGCCAGAACTCGGCCAGTTGCCCGACCTTCGTTTTCCACTCGTCAAGCTCGAACGGCTTGACCACGTAGGCATTCGCGCCCGCCCGATAGCAGCGGTCTACGTCGGCCGGATGGGCTGAGGTCGAGAGGACGATCACAGGCACCAGGCGCTTGGGATCGAGATTACGGAACTCCTTCAACAGCTCCAGACCGTCCACGCCGGGGAGGTTGAGGTCGAGCAAGATCAGCGACGCGCGGTCGGCGAGCGGACAGCCGTCTTTCGAGTTAAGGATGCTCAGGGCATGCGAACCGCTCTCGCACCGTTCGACCGGATTGCGCACTCCTGCCGCATTCAGTGCGTAGCGGAGAGCGGTGAAATCCTGATCGCTGTCTTCGACTGATATGATCGGACGAACATTCATCGATCGCTCTCTGGTTCAAGGGTGAAGTAGAACGTCGATCCCTCTCCCGGCTTTGAGATCACCCACATTCGTCCACCATGCCGCTCGACGGTTTTTCGCGCGATCGTCAAGCCCGCACCCGAGCCGCCGCCGAATTCGTCACGCCCGTGCAGGCGACGAAAGATCAGAAAAATCCGTTCCAGGTGCCTTTGCTCAATTCCGATCCCGTTGTCCCGGACAAAGTAGCGCTTGGGGCGCGCCTGCTCCACACCGACTTCGATCCAGCGCGTGGACTTGTCGTTGTACTTGAGAGCGTTCCCGATCAGGTTGGTGAAGACCTCCCGAACTTGGACTGAATCGCAGGCCGCCGTGCCCAGCGAGTCCGACCGACGGACGGCCGTGTTGGTTTCGGCAATGCGGTGGCGGCAAGTGGCGATGGCCTCGTCCAACAGTCGATCCAAATCGACTGTCTCAATGGTGAGTTCGGAGCGCCCGGTTTTCGAATAGTGCAGCAGTGCCTCGATCAGATCGTCCATGCGGCGTGTCAGCCGCATGATCATATCCAGTTGCTTTTTGGCTTCCTCGCTCAGCAGAGTTGAGTTTTCGCGCTTGAGAAACGTCGCGAGGTGATGAATTCCGCGTAGCGGCTCCTTGAGATCGTGGGAGGCCGCATAGGCGAAGCTGTCGAGCTCAACATTCAACTCGATCAATTCGCGGTTGATCCGTTCAATTTCCTCGGCCCGCCCGAGCAGCGCCTCGAACAGCGCGCGGCGCAGATTGGCGACCGCCTCGATCTCCCAAGGCTGCCACGGTTCGGCCCGTCCCAGCACGCTTTCTTTCCAGCGTGCAAAGGAATTTCGCGGTCGCAGCACCAACAGCCCGTTGGTTTCGTCGATCTCGACCGGCTTATTCGGATTGCCCGCCCACGTCACCGTCTGCAGCTGTTCCGGCCGGAACCAGAGGAGATATTCGGGGCTGCGGTGAGCGAGATGAAGCGCAAGCAGGCCGCTCGCCGTGGTCTTGTATTGCGCAGCCGGCGGATAGTGCTCGGACAAGGCATCGGTCGCGAAGACCGGCTGCTTCTGCTGGTCGAGCCACGCCGCGAGCGCGAGCACGTCCGACGCGCAGGGTGTGGAACCGCAGAGAGTCACCTTGCCGTGCGACACCACGGCGGCGCCGCCGGCCGGCACTTGCGCCAGGACGTTCACCGGGCTGGAGCGGGATCCGAACGCCACGTGCAAGTCGGGCTCGCGGTTGAAGGCGTTTACCAGTTGGTCGGTGACCGAGCTCATGCGCAGGCGCTGCTCGTAGGTCTGGACACTTTCCTTGGCCGACATCAAAAGGGACAGCATGTGCGCGAGAAACTCGGCCGCCATACGGACGTCGTACGGGAGGTGCTTGGGCGCGTCGTGGTGCATGGCCGAGATCAGCCCCCACAGCTTTCCCTCCCGCATCAAAGGCATGACCGTGGTGGACTTCACACCCATGTTCTTCAGGTACTCGGAATACATGACCGACACGCTACGCAAGATCGAGTAGCTCATGTCGACGGGCTGGCCGGTGAGCGGATTGTGCTCAGGCACGAGCGGGACGGGAGAATAGTCGGTGTCCGGCAGGTGCCGAAGCCAGCTCAGCCCGAACAGCCGGCGCGCCGGGGCTGGAATGTCGGTCGCTGGATAATGCAGCCCGAGATAGGGCTCAAGATCGTCACGCTTGGCCTCGGCGATCACATGCCCGCTGCCATCGGGATGAAACTTGTAGGCCATGACACGATCGTAATCTGTAAAGTCCCTGATCTGACTGACGGCCATATCAAAAAAGGCCTGGAGCGTTGGTGTGGCTTGCAAGCGCGCAATACCCATCCGAAGCTTGGAGTAGAGATCGATCGTGGGCGGAACTCTCCCCTCCGGAACGCTCTCAAGCTCGATCAGGAGAACTCCGCCGCAGCGATGCGCGAACACATTCACGCTTGTACTTGTCTCCGAAAACGATTCACGCAGCACATAGACTGGCCCGTCTTGGAGGGGGGCACGGCCGAGAAGGTTGGCATTGCCTCGCCCAAGGACGCTCTCGATGGGGGCTCCAATGACCTGGTCGAGTGCCAGTCCGGTGATATTCTCGATATTTCTGGAGGCCTGCAGAATTGCGTAAGTCTGCTCGTTGACGACCAGCATAGCCCCATGCGGCTGTATCGCGCCGACATACTGAACGAGTTCTCGGTCGCAATTCGAGAGGTCGACGTTCTTGGCCGTGATCGCCTGTTCGGACATGGCGCCGTCCCGCCCAATGACGGCAGAAACTGACTTTCCGTGAAGAGCAATTAGTGTATTGAAATAGCAAGAATTGTCCACAGATAATGCTGCTCTTAACGGATGGAACTTTGTTGCCGCCAGAAGCGTTTCTCCACCTGACCGGACTTCCTCTTCCTCACCCCACAAAGGTCGCCATGACCGGACAATGGTGGCGTAGCGCTGGATTATGACCAGCCCAGTCCAGATCGTTGAGCGGGATGCGCCCGTCCACCTTGTTCGAGTGACCCGATCATGGACCGGACTGACGGGTGAGTTTGTACGCTTCAGCGAGCCGCGAGGATTTGAATACCGCTGGCAGGGCGATGGTTATTGCATCGCTTTGCATGATGTGCGGCGCGCAGACGGCGAGACCTATGTCGACGGGGCCCCGCCGGCTCGGGAGCGCGATCTCAGGGGAACCATGACGTTTGTCCCTGCGGGATGCACGGTTTCCGGATGGAGCGCCCCGATCGAGCGCATCAATTCGTTCACAGCCTTGTATTTTGATAGGGAAGCTGCTGCCGAGAACGCGTCTGGGCTTCTCCGACGCCAGTTCGCGCGCGCGTTCCGACGCGTTACCGGGGTCGCCCCTTCGCAATATCGCGAAGAAAAAAGGTGAAATGAGAAAAGGTCGGGAGGGCCGGGAGCGCGGCCGCTCAGCGCAAATCTTCAAACCAGGACTCAAATGCTGCGAAGACCGCCCGCGCGCTGGCGGCCATCTCAGCGGTCAGCCCGAGCGTGGCTGCCGTGTCAAACGCAGCACAGCAGGCCCGCCAGTGCGAGCCGCCGTGGGGATCGTCATCGGCCAGGAAGCGTCGGCCAAGGTTAGTCCCCGTTGGAAGGATGTGGTCGAGTTGACGGGCCAGAATTCGGCCGCCGAGCGTTGAGCCTTCCTTCACATAGAGGCCGCCCAGGAAACGGCCTGGGCTGGTGAGCGCTGGTAGCTGCTCGTCCCGGGGGAGCGCCGCGACGTCGGTCTCTGTGAGGCCGAGGTCGCTCAGGTCCAGCCGAAGCAACTCCGCGCGGCGCCGGGGGCGGATGTCGATCCCGCAATGTAGGCTGAAAGCGGTCGCTACAAGCGCCTCCTCCAGTGGAACATGGAATCCATGGAGGCGGCACAAAAGCGTCCGGTAGCCGGACAGATCGATGCGGCCGGCGGCCAGATCAAGGAAAGCCGGGTGCTCGTGCAGCCGACGGTGAATGTCGTCGGTTGCCGCGCGCAGTGCCGTACGTCCTTCGGATGCGCTTGAATCGCTCGCCATTGGAACTGCTATGTCGGCTTCCGGACGTTCGGCTCGATTCGTCTACTTAATCATCCCGGCGGTCTTGCGCACCACCGGCGCGCGCCTACCGTAAAATTCGCCGATGAACGACTGGATGCCCTCGCCCGAGCCAATATCGAGGCTGATGGTGCTGCCCTGGTAGAAATACACCATCGACTGGGCGTCGAGGCGGGGCATATGCGCCAGCGCGGTCAGGATCACGACCGTATGAATCAATGCTACGGGCGTCAATCGCTCAGCCGTAATGCCAAATCCACAAGCGAAAAGTGCCCTATCTCAAGCATCCGTGCAATGACGGGCGCCTAGACCAAACGGTCGGGCGGCCCAGCGCTCGCATGTCATTCGAATGCGATGGAAGTGGGCAACAGAGCTGAAACCATCGCGGTCTAATGCGCTTCGAGACGTCCGCGCGTTCGGGCATTGTTTGCCGAACGGCCATAGCTCAGGGCGCGCGGCTCGCTCGTTTCTTGTTTCATTGATGATGGTTGTGCGATGAATCTTGACGTCAATACGCTTTTTTTCATGACGATCTACGTCGAAGCCATCCTTGGATTGCTGCTGCTGTTTGCCTGGATCCAAAACGCCGGCATCCGCGCCGTGGCCTGGTGGGGATGCGCGTATCTGATGCGGGCGGTGTCGGTCGTGCTGTTCGGCGTGTCCGGTTTCGCCTCCGGCGCATTCTCGGCCGATCTGTCCTGCGCCCTGCTGTTTCTGGCGTACGCTCTCACCTGGACCGGTGCGCGCGTGTTCGACGGACGCAGGCCGCGGCCGTTGTGGATCGTGATGGGCCCGGCCGCGTGGCTCATTCTGGGCCACCTTCCGGGCCTCTCCGAGTCCGCGGACCTGCGCACGATCCTGGCGTCCGGCATCATCGCGGCCTACACATGGCTGACGGCGTGTGAGTTCTGGCGCGGCCGGGGCGAGCCCCTGGTCTCGCGCTGGCCGGCGATCTTCATGCTGGTCGCGCATGGGGCGCTGTTCATGCTGCGCACGCCGCTTGCCGCCATGCTGCCATGGTCGCCGATGAGCGAGATCGTCGACAGCGTGTGGCTCACGGTGATGAGCTTCGAAGCGCTCCTGTTCACGATCGCGATAGCCTTCATCCTGCTCGCGATGGCGAAGGAGCGCACCGAGTATCGGCACAAGACCGCGGCCATGGTCGATCCGCTCACCGGGATCGCCAATCGGCGGTCGTTTCTCACCGACGCCGCGGAATTGATGAAGAAGGTGGCCGCGGGTCCGCGCTCGGTTGCTGTGCTGCTGATCGATCTTGATCATTTCAAGTCGATCAACGACCGCTTCGGTCACTCCGTAGGCGACCGCGTCCTGCAGATCTTCGCGGACACGACGATGCGGGTGATGCGGCAGACGGATCTGCTCGGCCGTCTCGGTGGCGAGGAGTTCGGCGCCGTGCTCTGTAATCTCAGCCGCGACAAGGCGGTGGCGCTGGCCGAGCAGATCCGTTGCGCCTTTGCGGAGGCCACGCTCAAGGTCGATGGCTGTCCGGTCGCCGCCACGCTGTCGATTGGCATGGTGCTGTACCAGGGCGCCCCGATTGATGTGCTCGAGCTGCTCGTGCAGGCCGATCAGGAGCTCTATGACGCCAAGGAGAGCGGACGGAACCGCGTCGCGGTCGCGACCTTCGACCGTGCACGCGAGAGCCGGCGGACCGTCGCGCCGCTCGTGCCCAGCTTCCGAAGTTCGTGATCCTCGACGCGAAACGCACTGTCTGCAGCTGTTCCGGCCGGAATCAGAGGAGACATCATTGCGCCGTCGCGCCATACAGCGGCAGCAATTGAACATTCTTTGAAGTGCAATCAATGTATTGAAAAGCAAAAAATGTCCACCGACGATGCGCCCCGAATGCGGAACTGTATTGCTGCCAGAGGTGTTCCTCTTTGATGGACCTAGCCTACCCCCCATCACCAAGGAGGTTACCATGGCACTCGCTGTTTCAACTTCTATCACAAGACGAGGCGCAGTCGCAGGGCTGGCGCTGACCGCCGCCCCGATGGCTGTACTGGCGGTGGCGGAAAACGCGTACGCCCAGGCGAAGCAAACCATGTCTGAGAAAAGCCTGTACGAACGGCTGGGTGGCGCCTTCGCCATCGCGGCGGTGGTGGACCACTTCAGCGATGCAGTCGTGAAGAACCCTATCGTCGGCCAGAATTCCAAGAACCCGCAGCTGCGGGAATGGCACACCAAGAACCTGGGAAGGCTGCCTGGCCTCAAGTTCATGCGGACGCTGTGGGTCTGCAACGTTTCGGGTGGGCCCTTCCAGTTCACGGCCACCAAGCCCGGCAAGACGCCGCTCGGGCTTGAGGAGGCCCACCGGGACCTCCGGATTTCCCCTGCAGAATTCGATGAGGTCGCAGCGGAACTCGGACGGACCATGGACTTCTTCAAGGTACCGACGCACGAGAAGGGCGAAGTCTTGGCAGCCTTCGCTGCCCACAAAGACGAGGTCACCGCCGGCTACGTCGCGGCCGCCAAGCGCGGCTGAAACATCCTGTGTTTTCCCGTCTAGACGATCCCGCCCAGCCAAAGCTGGGCGGGATGCTGTGCGCCGACGAGGTCATCGAATAGAACTGCTGCCTGCTGCGCCGCATGGGTCCGCTGGTGCGCCGGACCGTGAGCAAGCCGCGTTCAACTAGCCAGATTTACGAGTCACAGCCTAGCGCGTCGTCGCCGCGCCGAACTCGGACTGCCACTTGGCGGCCATGGCGGCGCGCGGCAACTCCTGCCCGCGCAGGTAGACCCTGGCGATCCGCCGCGTGTTGGTGATGTCGTCGAGCGGGTTCGCGTCGAGCACCACGAAATCCGCGCTCTTGCCGGGCGCCACCATCCCAAGCTCGTCGAGGCCGACGATGCCGGCCGAGGTCCGGGTCGCGGCGAGGAGAACTTGCGCCGGCGTCATGCCGGCCGCCACCATGTTCTCAAGCTCGGCATGCATGGTCCAGCCGATGAACTGATCGCCCTGCTGGCCGCCGCCATCGGTGCCGACCCCGATCTGCACGCCCGCTGCCGCGAGCCGCTTGACGCCGGCAGACAGCCGCTCCCAGCTCTGCTGCGCGGTGGGGGAGGGACCTTTGGCAAGCCGATCCTGCAGGCGCTTAATCTGCGCGGGTGACACGGTGTCGCTGATCAGCGGATGGGGCGGGTTGAGCCAGGGCGCATAGAGCTGGCGGCGCAGGCCGCCGAGCGCCAGCGTGAAGTAGACGTTGGGACGGGTCTTGAGCAGGTCGATGAGCTCATCATCGACGTTGCCGACCATGTGGGCGAGCCCGTCGACGCCGGCCCGCACCAGCGCCTTGACGTCGCCGAGATCGGTGGCGTGCACGGTGACGCGCAGGTTGTTCTTATGCGCCTCGTCGATGATCGCGCCATAAAGGGCCGGCGCGAGCTTCTGGATGGTGCCGCCGCGGCTGTCCACCCAGGTTTTCACGATCGTGGCCTTGCGGGCGGCAAGCTCGCGAACCGCCGCACGCGCTTCCGCCTCGGTCGTGATCCGATATGCCGAGTGGCGCATGTCTCGCATCTCCTCGGGCGGCGCCAGTCCACGGCCGGCGGTTACGAACCGGGCCGCCGCCGGATGCTTGCCGGCGGCGATCTCGTCGCGCAGCGCGTAGGGCATGTCGCCGAAGTCGGAGCCGAGCGCCATGCTGGCAGCGACGCCGAAATAGGCGAAGCGGTGCATGTGGTCGAGGATGTTCTCGCGCGTGTAGTTCTGCGGCCCGCTGGTCAGGTTGCGCATGTAGCCGATGTGCGAGTGGGCATCGACCAGCGCCGGAATGACGGTTTTGCCGGTGAGGTCGATGCGGGCCGCGCCCGCAGGAGCGCGCAGCTCGCCGCGGCGGCCGACCGCGGTGATGCGGCCGGCCTCGATCACGAAGGCGGAGTCCTCGATCGGCGTGCCGCCATCGCCGGTGATCAGCCGAGCGCCCTCGAACACGGTGGCGGTCTGCGCGCTCGTGTCGGAGGTGCCGGCAAGGACCAGCGACAGCGCTCCCGCGACCAGGAGAGCAAGGGACAGGCGCTTGGCTCGCTGCATGGCAGCCTCCTGCGAGTTCGTCAGACCGATCGCGACGATAGTCGCGTGAGCGGGCGAGCTACTTGGCTTCCTCGACCCGGGTGTTGGTCGCAGGTCCGTTGCCGATGAGAATGATGGTCGTGTCCTCATCGGCCTTGGCGCCGTCCCAATGCACGCCCTTGGCAAAGTGCGTGACGAAGGTGCCGGCCTTCATCGGGACGGTGAGGTTGTCTGGGTCGAACTTGTTGCCGGTGCCGACCCACCAGGTGCCGTCAAGCACATAGATGTAGCGGTCGTTGGGATGGAAATGCGGGCGGCTGAAGTTGCCCTTCTTCCAGGTGAGCATCTGCACATAGAGACCCTCTTTCGTCGGGTCGCCGGCAAGGGTCACGGTCTTGTTAGGGCCGTTGTCCTTCCACTCGATCTGGTCGGGCAGCCTGATGGTTGCGGCCGACGGATCGCCACCGGCCCACGGGCCGGCCACTTTCGGGATCTCGATATTGGTGGCGGGGCCGATGCCGGTGATCAGATAGGCGCCGGTCTCTTCCTTGGTGCCATCCCAGTGCACCTTGTTGGCATGGTCGACCATGAACGTGCCCTTCGGCACGCGGGTGGCGTGCGCGGGGTCGACGATCGCGCCGGTGCCTCGCCAGGCGGCGCCTGCGATCACCGTGATGAAGCGGTCGTTGGGATGATGGTGAGCGTTGCCGAAGCGGCCGGCTTTGAACTTGTTGATGTTGATGTAGAGGCTGCCGGGCTTGTTCGGGTCACCCTGGAGAATGACCTGGTTGGTAGCGGCCTGGTCGGTCGGATCGCGCCATTTGAACTGGTCGGGCGTCTGGAACGTGACCGCAGCAGGGTTGAGCTCGACGGCTTGCGCCAGAGTCGAGAGGCTCAGGACCAATGCCACCGCGGTGAGGGTGGCGCCAAATCCGATGCGACCTGTCATCGTTTCCTCCTCGGGTTAAGCCGGCTGGCATCGAGGGCCGACGCCGCCGTTTGCGTGCATGGTAGTGAAGCGACGGCCCTGGTGGAAGGGCGGCGGTGGCCCTGTCGCTTTTTTGATCGGGCGGCTGCCCATGCCGGTCGCCGGGGGGGATCGGCCTGTGCTACCGTTGCTCCAATATAAGAGTTGTCCCGGGAGAAAACGGCGAGGAGCATTGGCAATGAGCAGGACCAAAGGTTTGTTTTCGAGCGTCGCAGCGATTGCGATTGCGGCGTTCCTGGCGGGCGCGCCAGCGAGACTGGATGCCCAGCAGGGCGCACCGGTCAGCATCGGCACCACCGACCTGGGCGGCGTCGTCAGCGGACCAAAGGGTCCGGAAGCTGGCGTGTGGGTGATCGCGGAAACGACCGACCTTCCCACCAAAATGGCCAAGATCGTGGTCACCGACGACCAGGGCCGCTACGTGCTGCCCGATCTGCCGAAGGCCAAATACAGCGTCTGGGTACGCGGCTACGGGCTCGTTGACTCGGCCAAGGTGCAGACCGAGCCCGGCAAAATCCTCAACCTCACGGCCGTCCCGGCACCGAACGAGGCGGCGGCCGCCGAGTATTATCCCCCCATCTACTGGCTTTCGATGGCCAAGATGCCGGACAAGAGTGAGTTCCCCGGAACCGGTCACAACGGCAACGGCATCAACGAGAAGATGGCCAGCCAGACCCAGTTCCTGCGCGAGTTCAAGACCGACGGCTGCTTCCACTGTCACTCCGTCGGTAACAAGGCGACCCGTACTGTCCCGGAAGCGCTGGGCAAGTTCAGCTCCGGCTACGAGGCATGGACCCGCCGAATTCAGTCCGGCCAGGCCAGCAAGGACATGGTCGAGACCATCGAGCGGTTCGGCACCGAGCGCGGCTTGAAGATCCTCGGCGACTGGACCGACCGCATCGCCAAGGGCGAGTTGCCCGCCCACAAGCCGCCGCGCCCGCAAGGTGCGGAGCGCAATGTCGTCATCACGGTCTGGGACTGGTCCGGCCCCAAGACCTATCTCCACGATGAGGTCGCCACCGACAAGCGCAATCCCACGATCAATGCCAACGGTCCGCTCTACGGCGCGACCGAGAACAGCACCGACTTCATCCCGATCCTCGATCCGGTCAAGCACACCGCCACGACGATCAAGCTCCCGGTCAAAGACCCGAAGACCCCGTCAGCGATCAACAACCAGATGCTGGCGCCATCGGCCTACTGGGGCGACGAGAAGCTGTGGGACAGTCAGACCATCCCGCATAGCCTGATGCTGGATGAGAAAGCGCGGGTGTGGTTCGCGGCCAGAAGCCGGCACCCGAACAACAATCCCGATTTCTGCAAGAAGGGATCGGACCATCCGTCTGCCAAGCTATGGCCGATCGAGCGGTCGAACCGTGGCGTCACCATGCTCGACCCCAACAACGGCAACAAGTTTACACTGGTGGACACCTGCTTCCCCACCCATCACGTGCAGTTCGGCTTTGACGCCAACCGCACGCTCTGGGCGAGCTCCGGCGGCGCCGGCGCCGAGGTGCTCGGATGGGTCAACACCAAGGTGCTCGAAGAGACCGGTGACGAGGCAAAGGCGCAAGGCTGGACTGCGTTCGTCCTCGATACCAACGGCAACGGCAAGCGCGACGAAGGCTACGTCGAGCCCAACCAGCCGGTCGATCCGAGCAAGGACAAGCGCATCCGCGTCGGCTTCTATTCGATCTCGCCGTCACCGGCCGACGGCTCGATCTGGGGCACCGTGACCGGCTATCCCGGGTCGGTCGTGCGGGTGAACCCCGGCTCGAACCCCCCCGCAACGGCGCTCGCCGAAATCTATGAAGTGCCGCTGCCAGGATACTCGCCGCGCGGCGGCGATATCGACAGCCAGGGCGTCACCTGGTCGGCGCTGGCGAGCGGACACCTCGGCGCCTTCGATCGCCGCAAGTGCAAGGGCCCGCTCAACGGACCGACCGCGACCGGCAAGCACTGCCCCGAGGGCTGGACGCTCCACCGGCTGCCGGGCCCGCAGCTCGGCAATGTCAATGACGACGGCAGCGGCGAGACGCCGTACTACGCCTGGGTCGACCAGCACGACACGCTCGGGCTCGGCAAGGACGTGCCGATTGCCACCGGCAACCAGAACGACTCCCTGATCGCGCTCAAGGATGGCAAGATGGTCAACATGATCGTGCCCTATCCCATGGGCTTCTGGGCCAAGGGGCTCGATGGCCGCATCGATGATCCCAATGCCGGCTGGAAAGGCCGCGGCGTGTGGTCGAACACCGGCAACCGGACGCCCTTCCATATGGAAGGCGGCAAGGGGACAACGCCCAAGGTCGTGAAATTCCAGATGCGGCCCGACCCGCTGGCGAGATAGCTCGCTCGCTTTACGGTTAAGCGCTCAATCGCCGCAAGTCGGATGCTCCGGCTTGCGGCGAAATGCATTTGTCCAGGCTTTATTCCGTTATAGAGTCCGCCCACCTCGAGGGAGCGGTAGTCATGACTGTCGGATACCAATGCGCGCAATGTTTGACTCGTCATGCCCGCGCTCGCAGCCAAGCTTGCGCAGGCTGCGCAAGCTTGCCTGCGCGGCATCCACGTCTTGAGAGCCGTGCGGCATCGAAGACGTGGATGGCCGGGACAAGCCCGGCCATGACGTGGAGAGTATGTCTACGGATTCTCCTGCTACTCGCCGTTGTCGTCGCGCTGCCGCCGGCGGCGCACGCGCTCACCGGCGAGAAGGCCGAATTCAAGAAGGTCGCGGACGACGTCTACGCTTTCGTCGGCAAGCTCAACGACGCCAATGCGCTCGTGGTGGTGACTGCGCAGGGGGTGGTCGTGGTCGATACCGGCAACAACTCGCCGGAGACACGGATCCTGCAGAACTTTATCAAGTCGGTGACCAGCCAGCCGATCCGCTACGTCATCATCAGCCAGAACCATGGCGACCACGCCGGCGGAACGCCGGCGTTTGCGCCGCCCGCGCATGTGATCGTGCACGAGCGTGTCGCCAAGGACTGGGCCTCCTATAAGCCGTACCAGATCAAGGCCTGGCGCAAGCGCTTCCGCGAGCGCACCGAGGCTCTCAAGGACGTGAGCCCGATCGACTCGGTCGTCAGCTTCAAGGACAGCATGACGCTGCACCTCGGCGGCAAGACCATCGAGCTGATCTATGTCGACGATCCCTACAATCCGGGCGACATCGCGGTGTGGCTGCCCCAGAGCGGCGTGCTGCATGCGGGCTTCGTCGGCTATATCGACCGCCATCCCGACATCCGGCCGGACTACAGCCACGGCACCACCTGGGGCATGCTCCGGCAGCTTGAGGTCGTCAGCGCGCTGCGGCCGAAGGTGATGATCCCCGCGCACGGTCCGCTCGGCGACGTGAAGGACCTGCACGCGCTCACCGACTATCTGCTGCTGGCGCGCCAGAAGGTGCGCAGCATGATGGCCAAGGGCATGCCGCTCGAGGCCATCGTGAAAGACTTTCATATGAACGAATACAAGGGCTGGGATCGCGAGAATCATTTCGAGTGGCTGGCCGAGACGCTCCATCGCGAGCTCCAAAGCATGGGACCGTTGGTGCCCACTATCGTCGAGCAGAAGGTGACCGGCACCATCGCGCGGCTCGAGGAGGAAGGCCGGCGGCTTCTTGTGAAGTCTGCCTCGGGGCCGGATGTGCGGCTTCGCATCGCTTCTGACACCGACATCGACGGCGCCGCCAACGACCGCTCGCAGCTCAAGGTCGGCATGAAGCTCACGGCGACCTATCAGGTGCCGCAGGGCTTCAACGCGGCGCTGGGTTATGACGTGATCGAGATGATCGTGGAGTAGTTGAACTACGGCTAATGACGGCCATCGCCGGGCGCGCTGGCGATGGTACCGACGTCAGCGCACGACGGGCTTTCCATTCATCGAGCGGTGTGACAATCCTTCCAGCGCAACGGGAGGCCACCCATGATCGCTCATCGCTTCAGCCGCCGCGGCATCCTGCGCGGCACCGCGTCGCTTGCCGCGCTCGCCGCAACGGGCCAGTCCATCGCGGCGCCTGCGCAGCGCCTGCCGGCGCGCGGAAACGTCGTCATCCGCAACGCCCATGTGATGACCATGGAGCGCGACACCGGCGATATCGCCAAGGGCGACGTGCATGTGCGCGATGGCGTGATCGTCGCGGTCGGGACCAACGTCAATGCGCCAGGCGCCGTGACCATCAACGGCGCCGACACGATCGTGCTGCCGGGCCTGATCGAGACCCACTGGCACATGTGGAACACGCTCTTGCGCAGCATGTCGGGCGAGAAGCCGGAGACCGGCTATTTCCGCACCACCGCGGTGCTGGGCCAGAAATGCGAGCCGGGCGACCTGTACCAGGGCACGCGGCTCGCGGCGGCCGAGGCGATCAATTCCGGCATCACCTTCGTGCACGACTGGTGCCACAACATCCGCGGCTTCGACTACGCCGAAGCCGACCTGCGGGCGCTGCGCGAGACCGGCATCCGCGCGCGCTTCTCCTATGGCGGCGCCCAGGGCATGCCGAACACGGCGGGGATCAGTCTCGGCGACCTCGAGCGGCTGCATCGCGAGTGGGCGAGCTATGCGAACGACGGGCTCATCACACTGGGCCTGGCGTGGCGGGGGATGGGCGGCAACAACCCGTCAACAGCGATCCCGCCTGACATCTATAGGCGTGAGATCGAGGCCGCCCGCAAGCTCGCTCTGCCGATCTCGGTGCATGCCTCGGGCTCGCGGCCGGCGACGGGCCAAGTGAACACGATCTACAAGGCCGATCTCCTGCGCAAGGATATGCAGATCATCCATGCGATCGTGATCACCAAGGACGAGATCGCGGTGGTCAAGGCCGCGGGCGCATCGGTCAGCCTGTCGCCGTTCTCGGAGCTGCGCATCGGCTTCGGCATGCCGCAGACCGGCGAGCTGATCGCCGCCGGCATCCCGGTCGGGCTCTCGGTCGATACCGTCGAGCTCACCGGCAACGCCGACATGTTCGGCATCATGAAGCTCGTGCAGAACGTCGAGAACGGCAAGGCCGAGAACGAGTTCAAGCTCACCGCGCGGCGCGTCCTGGAGCTCGGCACCATCGAGGGCGCGCGCTCGATGGGCATCGACGACAAGGTCGGCTCGCTCAAGCCCGGCAAGCGCGCCGACCTCATCATGGTGTCGACGCGCGACGTCAATCTCGGGGTGTTCACCGATCCGGCGCACATGATCGTGACCGCGGCGCAGCCGTCGAACGTCGATACCGTCATGATCGACGGCCGCATCCTCAAGCGCGGCGGCAAGCTCACCACTCTGAATGCCGCGCAGATCGTGCGCGAGGCCGCCGCCGCCAATATGGCATTGCGCAAGCGCGCGGATTGGTGGTGATCTTGTCAGAGCCCGGCGACTGCGGCTCGGACGACGGGCTGCAGCTCCTGCGCGCCGCGCACCATCATGTCGAGCGCGACATAGAGGATCACCGCGAGCCCGAGGTAGGCGACCCAGCGGTGCCGTTGCAGCAGCCGCGCGATGAGGCTCGCGGCCAACCCCATCAGAGCGATCGACAGCGCCAATCCGAACACCAGCACGATCGGATGCTCGCGCGCGGCGCCCGCGACCGCGAGCACATTGTCGAGAGACATGGTGACGTCAGCGACCACGATCTGCCACGCCGCTGCGGCAAATGTCTTGCGCGACGCACGGCCAGCGATGGTGCCGTCGGCATTGATGTCGTAGTCGGAGAGGGCCTCGACGCCCTCGTTCTCCGCCGCGTGCGAGTTGCGGAGCTCGCGCCACATCTTCCAGCACACCCAGAGCAGCAGGAGACCACCGGCAAGCAGCAGCCCAACGACCTTGAGGAGCTGCGTGGTTACGCCGGCGAACGCGATGCGCAGCACCGTGGCCGCAACCACGCCGACCAGGATGGCCTTGTTCCGTTGGTCCGGTGGCAGTCCCGCGGCGGCGAGCCCGATCACGATCGCGTTGTCGCCGGCGAGAACGAGGTCGATCAGGATCACCTGAGCGAGGGCAGTCAGCACGTCCGGTGAGAAGAGGTGATCCATGGGCGTCCTGGGGCCAAGCGCCCTGCCGCTCAAATGCGGAGATGGCCTGCGCCGTTCCGCTATCGTCCCAGTCCGACATCGCAGCTCTTGGAAAGCTGCCAGAGGGGCCCGGCCTGGCGGTTATCGCAGTTACTTCCGTAAGTCGAAGAGGTAGAGGATCTGCTCGGGGCCGGTGAGCATGCCGGCTCCAAAACCGATCAGCGCCGCGGCGCCGGCGAGGTCCCAGAGCGTGATGCTGTCGACGTGGCGAGGAGAGCGACGCCAATATGCAGTCAGCGACAGCAAGGCGGCGCAGGCGAGCGCCGCAAGGCTCAACGCCGGAAGCACAAGCGGCGAGGGAACAAGCGATGCAAGCAGTACGAGGGGCGCTGCTGCTGCAACCGCGAGCGAAGCCAGCAGGACGAGTGGGTTGAGAACAACTCGAGCGGGCCGATAGGGGCGAGCGGATTGCCAGGGGGTCATCTTGGCGCTCCATCAATGGCGATGAAGCTAATCTAGTGACGGTACCGCACGAACTGTATCCGCAACGATCCCCTGGTAGTTCTACGGTGCGATGCGTCCAAGCCTGATGGCCTGCCGGACCAGCACGGCGACACTCTCGGCCTGCATCTTCTCCATGACTTGGGCGCGGTAGCTTTCCACGGTGCGGATACTGATCTCAAGCTTGGCCGCGATGGCGTGACTGGTGAAGCCGGCGGCGACCAGGTCGAAGATCTCGACTTGCCGCGGGCTCAGCGTGGTGAACTGGCGGGTCAGGGTTTCGGTCGATCGCTGGCGCACCTGCTGCGCGAAGGTGCGCGCAAGACCGCGATTGATGGCGGCGACGAGCTGGACGTCGTCGACCGGCTTCTCGATGAAATCCTCCGCGCCGGCCTTGATGCCGGCGACCGCCATCGGCACGTCGGCGTGGCCGGACATGAGCACGACGGGGATGTCCGCCCCCCGCCGCGACAGCTCGCGAACAAGCTCGATGCCATCCATGCCGGGCATTCGCACGTCGGCCACGATGCAGCCTGATCGTATGCGGTCGAACCCCTCGAGGAAGCGCGTTGCGGAGTCGTAGCTCTCGACGGTGAAGCCGAACACGCCGAGCATCTCGGCGAGCGCGTCCCGTACCGACTGCTGGTCGTCGATGATGAATACGGTCGTCATGACGTCGGCTGTAGCGGCAATGAGAAGCGGAACTCGGTTGCGCCGGGGGCGCCTGAATGCAGCCAGATGCGGCCGCCATGCAATTGCACGATCGAAGCGCAGATCGAAAGGCCGAGGCCGAGGCCGTCCGGCTTTGAGGTGGTGAGGGGCTCGAACAGGCGCGCGGCGAGGGCGGCCTCGATGCCGGGGCCGTTGTCAGCGACCCGAACCTCGATGGCGTCGGGCTCTTCGAGGCGGCGTACCGCAATGCGAACGATGCCATCGGTGCGCCCCACGAGCGCCTCCATGGCATTGCGCACGAGATTGAGGATCACCTGCTGGAGCTGGATGCGGTCGCCATAGAGCGGTGACAGTTCAGTGGGGAGATCAAGCTCGATCTGGATTTTCTTGGCTCTGGCTTCCGCCCGCACCAGGATCAGCGTGTCCTCCAGCATGCCGCGCCAATCAATCGTGCTCACATGCGGATGGCCTCGGCGCAGAAAATCGCGCATGCGTCTCACCACGCCGGCGGCGTGATCGATCTGGGCGACCAGATTGGTGAGGTTGCCGTCGGCGCGTGCATGATCGACATTGGGTGAGCGCAGGAGCTCCTGGATGGTGCGCGCGTGCGCGCGTGCAGCCGTCATCGGCTGGTTGATCTCGTGGGCAAGTGCGGAGGCCATGCCGCTCACCAGCGTGAAGCGGGCCGCCTGCGCCGCCTCTGCCTCTCGCGCCCGCAGCCGCGCCTCGACCTCCTGCATGGCGCTCGCGGCTTGGCGGCGCTCGGTGACCACCACGCCGACCGTCAGTCCGGTCGTGGTCAGGATCAGCATGAGCACCTGGAATTCGGTGAATACATTGGCATCGTAGCCATGCCGGTGCAGCAGCCCGACCAAGCCGAGCTGCGTCAGCGCGAGCGCAAGGCAGGCGCCGTCGAGTCCATGGCGCACCGCGGCCACGACGACGGGAAGGAAGAACAGATAAAAGAACTTGAAGCCTGCCGCGCTCTCGGTTCCAAGAATGAACCACAGCGAGAAGGTCACCAACGCGACATAGAGCACGATCTCGGGCCCCAGCGCGCGGAAAGCACGTGTCGAGAGGTGCGGCGTGCGCAGGACGAGGCGGAGCGTCAGTGGAGTTACGACGGCGATTCCGATGATGTCTCCGACCAGCAGGGGCAGGGCGGCGTACGGGAGGTCGCCAAGATCAAGCTGCGCATCGGCGACCAGCAGCAAAGACACGAACACGGCAACAATGGTCGCTCCCAGCCCCCCGCCGACCAGGAGTATCAGAACATCGCGCAAACGATTGAGGCCGGGATCGAACGCCAGCACCCGTCGAGCCATGACCGTCATGGCGGCATAGCCGACCGTAATGATGCCGGCGATGCCGATGATGATCGGCCACGATAGGCTGCTGCGCAGGACCGCAATTTCGGCAATGACAACGCCGATGAACAGCACCACGCCATGGCGCGCGCCGGCAAACAGCATGAGGGCGAAGAGGGCGCCGAGCCCTGGATTCCAGGGCGTGACCGGCACGCCTTTGTATTCGTGGATGAAGCTTATCCACTCGAGCAACACATAGGCGGCAAGAAAGGCCGCTCCGATCAGGAGGCGCGGGACGCTGGCAACGACACCGGCGACCGGCACGCCATATGTGACCGCGTGCGCCCGGGAGCCTCCGATCTCTCCAATGTCCGGCACCAACGTGCTCCTGCGCGCGAATTGGGCCAAGTTTACCATTGCGCGAATAGGTAGCCGCCGATGACATATTACCGCACAGCGGTCGCCTGCTGGCGCGCTGGAGCAATATCACACGAGGCGCCGGCTTGACGGTGCTAGGCGCTGAGCTTGTCCGCAAGATCCATGAAATTGCTCGCGGCGACATCGACCGGCACCTTGGGAGCGCTCTCGCCGGTGCCGGGCCCGTTCTCGCCCGGCCGGCCGACATGGGCGGTGCGCAGGCCGGTCTCCGCCGCCGACTTGAGATCGTTGCTGTGGGCCGCCGTCATCATGCATTCGGACGGCTTGATGTTGAGCGCCTCGGCGGCGGCGAGGTAGACGCGCGGCTTGGGCTTGAAGTCGCCGGCGATCTCGGAGCCGAGAATGGCGTCCCAGCGGATGTCGTTGCGCCGCGCGATGTCGACCATGATCGCGATGTTGCCGTTCGAGCATGGCGCCATCATGAAGCGCTTGCGCAGGCGTGCGAAGCCCGGCCCGACGTCCGGCCAGGCATCGAGGCGATGCCACGCGAGATTGAGCTCGTCGAGCACCTTGGGCTCGACCTTCTCCAGGCCGAAGCGCGGCAGGATCCGATCGAGCATGCGCCGATGGATCACGTCGAGCTTGACGAAGGCGATCTTGCCGGTGCGCACTTCGTCCATGCCGGGCTGATATTGGCCGCGCCAGGCATCCGCGAAGGCGAGCCAGTCGAGCGTGTAACCCAATGGAGCGAGGATCGTGCGCGCCTCGCGCGCCACGCCGTTGCGCCAATCGACCACGGTGCCGAACACGTCGAAGACGAGCGCCTTCACGCTGTCGCCGAGCTGGGCGCCTTGCGCCCGCGCGGCTGAGGACGACAGGAATTGGTTGCCGAGTGCGCCGGCCGTCATGGCCGTGACGCCTCGCAGCAATGTTCGGCGGTTCTGATTGGTCATCGCATGATCCTCCCCGCGAGCGATCCTGCCTTGATCGACTAACGATAGCGCAACGCGTGTCGTCGCACCAGGAACGGTTGCGTGAAGAAGAAAAGGTATCAGCCTGCTAAGGCGCGGTCGCGCCGGCCTTGCCCACAAGCGGCAGCGGCTGATCGTCGAGCATCGCCTTGACGGCGAGCCGCGCGGTCGCGGGATCGAGGCGATGCAGTGTCAGGAGATCGGCGCAGTCGGCCATGATGGCGTCGACGTCCTGCTTGAGCTTGAGCCGCTTGTAATGGTCCGCCTGGTGCAGGCCCATGCTCTCACCAATAATCTCCAGCATGTTGACCACCACGAACGGCCAGTCGCGCTCGTGCGCGCACAGCTCGCGATGGTCGGCGTGATAGACCGCGACCAGCGCGTCGACATTCGCGTCGCGCGCGGCCTTGAGCTCGTTGAGCTGCAGCTCGCGCTTGTAGGCGGGCAGCGCCCGCAGGTAGTTGCTCATCAGGCCGGGCGCCGGCTGGCCGAGATCGACGAGCGTTATGCCGGGAACGGCGGTGAGAATCTCGGCGGCCGCCTCCATCACGCCGGGCGCGCCGGTGTGCCGATGGAGCGCGATCCGCAGCTCCACGCGCTCGCGCAGCAGCGGCCGCAAGCGGTCGAGCTGTGCGCGCAGGAACAGCACGAACGGCGTCATCTCGAACGGACGCGATCCCTGCATGCGCTCGACGGTGGGCAGCGTGACCTCGGTGAATTGGTTGAAGCAGCTTGGGCACCAGGCCAAGACCTGCCCGCTCTTGCTGGCAGCGAGCTTGTCCATGGTGGCCTGCGCGAAGCGGCCCGAGGTGTCGACGTCGCCGGGACGCATCTGCACCACGCCGCAGCAATGCGTCGGACCGCCCATGACGTGGTAGCTCACGCCGAGCCTATCCATCATGTCGAGCGCCAAGAGCGCGATGTGCGGCGTCTTGAGCACGTTGCAGCCGGTGTAGAACACGACGTCGGGCGGCCCGCCGGCGGAGGCGGCGGCGTGGCTCGGATTCTGGCCGAGCCGGGCAAGCTGCGCGTCGGTGAGCTGCATCTTCGACAGATGCGCGACGTCGCGCGCGACCAGGCGGAAGCCGTCGACGCCCGCCTTGCGCTGCTCCCTCGGCTCGTTCGTGGCTCGTGCCATCGCGACACGCGCCATGTTGAGCAGGAAGCGCGGATTGACCCCATAGTCACAGGCCTTGATGCATTCGCCCGAGAGCACGCAGGAGCTCGCCCAGGTGCGGGCGGCGTCCGGCCCGTTGCCGGTGCGCACGATATCGAGCACGCCGGCGATGGTCGCCTTCGGATCGGCGTCCGCGATGCCGGCTGCGCCGGTGATCGGGCAAGCCTCGAAACACTTGCCGCATCTGGTGCAGGCGTCGAGCATGTCGCCGACGCGCGCTTGCAGCGCGACCTCGAAGGCGCTCGTCATGGCGGCTCCTCAGTGGGCCGAAACATTGGCGTGCGACCATACAGCCGGGGCGCTCCGGATGGCAATCAAGTGCCGCCGGGCAAAAGCTTGCGCACGACCTCAAGCGTTGCTGGCGGTGTCGCGTAGAGCTGTCCGATCAGTCCCATCAGGTCCTCCGGAGCCCGCAGCGACATGTCTAGGTCTGACCTCGCCGCCTCGTGCAGCAGGTCCGGGTCGGCGAGCGTCGCCTTGAATGCGGCGCGCATGGCTGCGACGCGGTCGTGGGGTACTCCTGGCGGGAACACATAGGGCCGGCCGAACTCGGTGCTGGAGAAGACAAAACGGAGCAGCTGCGCCTGCTCGTTTGTCCTGACGAATTTGAAGATCGAGGGAATGTCGGGCCGTGGCGCGCTCTCTTCGCTGGAGAAGAGAAAGTTGAGCTTGCGCTCCCGGACCAGATCCGCCTGCGCGACGATCTGGCTATACGTATTGCAGATACCTTCGACCTCGCCGCGCTGGAACGCTAGCATGGCGTCGGGGAACGCGCGGTAGCCCTCGACGATCCGGAACTTCGTGCCAAGCGCATGATTGATGATCAGCGGCACGATGCTCAGGCCGGAGCTGGCGCCGCCTCCCGGAACGATCAGCTCATGCGCGAAGATGTCCTCGGCCTTCTTGACCCGGCTGCTATGCCAGCTCACGCATATCCGGCTCGGCTGCGATACGGCGCCCAGCCATTCAAACTTGCTCATATCGGCTTGCAGGTTTGGATGCCCAAGCACCGCCTGGCTCGGCAGGTTGCGGGAAAAGGAGCCGAACACCGTGCCGTCCTTCGGGGCCGCGCCAAACAGGGTGTTGGCAGCCGCGATGCTCGCCGCCGTTGGCAGGTTCTGCACCACGATGGTGGGACGACCGGGAACATGGCGCGGCAGATACTTGGCAAGCAGCCGTCCGCCGATGTCATAGTCGCCGCCGACCGGGTGACCGATGATCATGCGGATCTGTTTGCCGCGATAGAATTCCTCCGGCGCCTGCGCCTGCGCATGATGGACCATGGTGGCGACGATCATGATCGCGATGCCGAGCCTGCCGAGCCTTGCTGGTGTCATTCCTCCCTCCGGTCATTGGTGAACCGGTCATTTGTGAAAGAGTAGGTGCTTCGGCGCGGGCGCGCCATGGGCAAGCCGGTGGGGCCTCGCCCACTGGAGCGCAGGCGCTACTCGGTCGGTGCTACTTGTTGCATGCGCGCTTCTCCTGTCCTACAGGGGCGCACCCGCCTCGCGACACCCATGAAGGCAGAGCATGAAGCGCAGCACCGATCGCATCCTCACCACCCACGTTGGCAGCCTGATCCGGCCGCCGCAATTGCAGGAGTTCCTGCGCGCGAAGCAGAAGGGCGAAGGCTTCGATCAGAAGGCCTACGATCAGTGCTTGAGAGCGTCGGTTGCCGAGGTCGTGCAGGCGCAGGCCAAGACCGGCATCGACGTCGTCAGCGACGGCGAGTTCGGCAAGTCGATCAGCTGGTCGCAATATGTGATCGAGCGCCTATCCGGTTTCGAGCGCCGGCCGTTCAAGCCGGGAGGCAATGTCTTTCAGCGCGGCGCCGACCGCGAGCGCTTTGCCGAGTTCTATGCCGAGCTCGACGCGCGGGAAGGCGTTGCCACGACCATGGACTCCGTCTGCGTCGGGCCGATCAGCTATACCGGCCAGAAGGAGCTTGCGCGCGACATCGACAACTTCAAGGCCGCGCTGAAAGGCGTCAAGGTCGAGGACGCGTTCATGCCGGTGGCGGCGCCAGCGAGCGTGATCCCGGACCGCAAGAACGAATACTACAAGAGTGACGAGGATCTCATCCGCGCCATCGGGGCGGCGATGCGCACGGAATACAAGATGATTGTCGATGCCGGCTTCATCCTGCAGCTCGACGACGCGCGCGCCGCCACCACCTACGACCGGATGGTGCCGCCGGCGAGCTTCGCCGACTACCGCAAATGGGTGGCGCTGCACATGGAGGTGCTCAACGACGCGATCGCGGGGCTGCCGCCGGAGCGCATCCGCTATCACGTATGCTGGGGCAGCTGGCCCGGCCCGCACACGACCGACGTGCCGCTCAAGGACATCGTCGACCTGATCCTGAGCGTGAAGGTCGGCGCCTATGTGATCGAGGGCGCCAATCCGCGCCATGAGCATGAATGGGTGGTGTGGAGGGACGTCAGGCTGCCGGAGGGCAGGGTGCTCATTCCGGGAGCCGTCAGTCACGCCACCAACGTGGTGGAGCATCCCGCGCTCGTCGCCGAGCGGATCGTGCGGCTGGCGCGGCTCCTTGGCCGCGAGAACGTCATCGCCGGAACCGACTGCGGCTTTGCGCAGGGCCCGTTCCACCGGCGGGTCCATCCCTCGATCATGTGGGCGAAGCTCGAAGCGCTGGTCGAGGGCGCGCGGCTGGCCAGCAAAGAGCTCTGGAGTTGACCGCGCCGGGCGGGTTGCAAAGGCGATAGGGCTGCGACACGATCGACCGAGGGCTGCATTGAAGGGGGCAGGGGCCCGGACTATCATCGTTCGGTATTCATGGGAGGACCGTTGATGACCAACCGGACGCGCGCCCTGCTCGCCGCTATGGCGGTTCTCTTGGCTTCTCCTCCCGGCGAGACGAGGGCGCAGCAATATCCCTCGAAGCCGGTGCGGATGATCGTCCCGTTCGGGGCCGGCGGACCGGCCGATGTGTTCGGGCGCGTGATCGCGCAACACCTCTCGGAGCAGCTCAAGCAGAGCTTCGTGATCGAAAACCGCCCCGGCGCCGGCGCCATCATCGGCACCGACGCGGTCGCCAAGGCCGCGCCTGACGGCTACACGCTGCTCGTGATGTCGAATACCCATACGACCAACGAGTCGCT
>Ga0209798_10000122_pt1 | contig 42367 bp, 34 predicted proteins | sample DOMMetBare3Fresh_FD_187475 | JGI IMG/M metagenome (GOLD analysis project Ga0209798, IMG submission 187475) | Wetland sediment microbial communities from St. Louis River estuary, USA, under dissolved organic matter induced mercury methylation -... | ecosystem: Environmental > Aquatic >...
GGGGGGGGGGGAATTTCTCACTGGCCATGTCGATGGCCCGCAGCACCGAGATTTCAAAGGCGGTGTCATTGGAACTTTTTTCCGTTTTTTTACGGCTGACCTTGCCATTGGTATCAATGAACATGCGCACTACCATCTCCGGATTCTTGCTGGTGTAGCTGATGGTCTGCTTGAAGGCATCTTTCAGGCGTGATTGCAGGTAGGCAATGTAGTCGCTCCCCGCTTCCTTGCCGGTCGCATTCGGCATGCCGCCGCGTCCTATTCCCTGGCTTTTAACCTGTTCACGCAAGCGGGCCAGAGTCGCTTCTTCCTGCTGCGCTTCCTGTTTTTGTTGCAGTTTTGCCAAGCGTTCGGACAGTTCCGACGCCTGTTGCGCATTTTGATTGCGAATGGCCGGATTTTTTTGCTGTTTGGCCTGCGCGACCGCTTTGGCCGGCGCTACGGGGGAGGGGGCGGTCATTTCGGCCGGTACCGGTGGCGGCGGGGCAGGGGTGTCATTCCCCTGTTGGGTCGGGCTGCCGGCACGCGGATCAGCCACCGGCAGATTGACAACATCGACGTAATAGGTTTCCTCACGGGTGGTGGGGAGGGTGTTGCTGCCGTACCAGAACAGTAACAAAAAAACCGCCAGGTGAATGACGGTGGAGATACAGACGGAGATACCCATGCCGGTGTCGGCTTTTGAATGCAGGGTGGTCATTATTTCTGTGACGGCTCCGTTACCATGCCGAGCCGTTCAATGCCGGCCCCTTTGATGTCAGCCATGGCGCGCACCACTTCGCCGTACGGCACGCCGGAATCGGCTTTCAGAAAGACTTCTTTCTTTTCCCGGTTGACAAACATGGTGGTCAGTTTTGAGCGCAGCTCAGTCACCGCGACTTGTTCCTTGTTGATGAAGATTTTACCCGACTTGTCAACCGTTACCACCACCGTCTCTTCGGCGGCAGTCATCCCTTTAGTATCAGCCTTGGGGAGATTGACCTGTACCCCCTGCTGCATCATCGGCGCCGTGACCATGAAAATGACCAGCAACACCAGCATGACATCGACCAAGGGAGTAACGTTGATTTCTGCCATGACACGACGATTATTTCCTGCACCCCCCATTGCCATGGCTATTTCCCCGCCATGTTACGCTGGACGATGTTGAGGAACTCGGTTGAAAAACTGTCCATTTCATTGGTCAGAACATGGATTTTATGCTGAAAATGGTTGTAGGCCATGACCGCCGGGATAGCTGCAACCAGGCCGATGGCGGTTGCAATCAGCGCTTCGGCAATTCCGGGCGCTACGACTGCCAGTGAGGCGGAGCCGGTTTTGCCGATCCCTTCAAAGGCGGTCATAATCCCCCACACCGTACCGAACAGTCCGATAAATGGTGAGGTTGAACCGGTGGTTGCCAGAAATGTCAGATACTTCTCCAGGCGGGTCAGCTCAGAGTTGGTGGCGCGTCGCAGGGCGCGGGAGACGTTTTCCACTCCTCCCAGATCCGTACTCATGCCGCTGGTATCACGGGAGCCATCACCTTCCACCACTTTTTTCAGTTCGCTGTACCCTTCGTTGAACAGCACCGTCAACGGCGAATTGGTAAAGCGGTCAACCTGCGAGGCAATGGTGTCAAACCGTTTTGATTTCCAGAAGAAATCCATAAACCGTTCCGACTCGCTGTTGGCGCGGTACACCTGGGCAAATTTGAACAGGATGATCCCCCACGAAACAACCGAGAAGAACAGCAACAGGATCAATACACATTTAACAATAATTCCGGCACTAAGTAACAAGGCCACGAAAAGCACCTCCAGAGAGATAAAATGACAGTAAAAACTATTCCTGTCGGCGGTTTAAGTCAAGTTGAAAATCGTGATGGGTTGGCAGGGAGCAAGCTGGAAAGCGCTTTGGAATGTGGCGAGACGGATGGGAATACATTTTGACAACAGGCATTAATTTGTATACATTTCACTTACTTTTATTAGCATGTGTAATGACTCTGTTGTGTAATGGTTACGCACATAGCCGGTAGTGCCGCACCGGAGCTGCATTCACCTGTTGCATATACCGTATCAAATTCATAATCCAAGGAGGAAGTAAACGTGAAACTTAAACAAACGGCAGTAGTTTTGGCGAGTATGATGCTCTCGGCATCCGCTTCAATGGCAGCGACGGCGAACGTCAGTGTTAGTTTCGGACAGCCGGTAACCAGCCCCCAGCAACAGGCAGGGGGAGCGGCCATGACCATGAACGGAGGTGATACCGTCAACCTCACCTCAACCGTATTGAATGATGCCGTCTTTCTCGATACGACCTCAACAGCTCCGGCAACAGCCCAGGGCGCTACCACTACTACCACGACCACTGCGCCAAAGCGGGTTCCCAGCGCCTCGATTGCCCCCACCGCTTTTTTCTCTCCCTATCTGAAAATATACTCCGTACCGCTTACATGGACCTTCTTTGGCAAGCTGAAGACAGAACTCTCACTCCCCTATGTTGACCGGACGCTGAAGCAGGAAGGGGTCTCCTATTCTGCCAATGGTTTTGGTGACATGAGTTTTGGACTCGATTATGCGGTTTTAAATGATGAAACCTGGGATATCTCTACGGTTGTAGGGAGCACCTTTCCGACCGGTGATGTGGAAGCCAAGGGGAGCGCCAACGGTAAGACCATTACGGTTCCGCTCGGTTCGGGCGCCTATTCCGTCAATCTGACCCAGAACGTAAGCTATAAAGTGACTCCTGCGCTGCGAGCTTTTGGTTCAGGAACCTTCCGTTATTTTACCGATGCCGACTCCATGTTCTATGCAACAGCCGATGGTCAGTGCGCCCCCGGGCAGGCTTACTGCCAAAAACATGAAGAAAAGGGACTCATGGTTTCAGGGATGCTGGGAGCAGAGTACAAGTTTATTGAGAATATGTCTGTTACCGGGCGTTTCAGCGTTGTTGATGTGGAACAGGGAAAGCAGAGCTTTAATGGTGGCGGATTGGTTTCCTCAGACGACTCACTGGTGGCAGGCGATGCCTCGCTGACCTATAAATGGCGTTTCTGGGGTAATGCAACTGCGGCGGTTACCGGCGTTTTTCCGGTCTTCACGCAGTTTGATGCCAATGTCAAAAATCCGGAAGATCGGACCTGGGGCGTAAGTGGTACTCTGATGACACAATTCTAGCGGGAGGACGTTATGCAATTTTCCAATATTGTAAAATACATGTTGTGTGTCGTAACATTATGCTTTCTGGCGGCCTGCTCCAACGGCGGAACCGGGACACCGGGTAATGCCAAGGCAGGATTAAAGGTGGTCTATTCGACTGCCGGAACCTATGCGCTTGACATGGTGATTGCCGAACCGGCCCAACCGGCATCGGGAATCACGGCTGGTGATGTTATTATCACCGGCACACTTGATTCAAATACCGGAACCATAACAGGAACCTACAACGATACCCGCTTCACATCCGCCGGGTCGACCGGTCCGTTTACATCCAGCGCCACTCCCGGGAGTTTTACGCCGGGCAATCCAGCGGGAACCTATACATACAGCGGCAATAGCTCAAGCGGCTCTTTCACGATTGATTCATCGGGTGTTATTACCGGCTCAACCAGTACCGGCGGTACGGTCAAGTCGTATAAATTGACTGCCAATATCGCCCCCACGCTTCCCGCTGGCGTAACCAGAGTTACCCTGACCGTTACACCGGCCAACAGCAGCAGCTTCACCCCATCGCCGATTGACATCACATCCCACGCATCAATATCCATCCCCAGTCTGACCGACAATGAAAGCTACACCTTCCGGGTCGATGCCTACAACGCTTCCAATGTCGTAATTTACCAGGGGAGCGCCACAGCGGTCATGCTCCCTGCACCGGCGACCAATCCGGTCAGTATTGTCTGTTCCCCCTATACGGCGCCTGTGGTTACAACCGCAAGCTGGGCTGCCAAGACAGCCATGACAACCCCCCGTTCACGCGCCATGTCGGCACAGGTCAACGGGATTATTTACGTTATGGGTGGTCAGGGCGTTGGTGGAGTAGCGGTCAATACGGTGGAAGCTTTTGACCCGGCGACTAACAGCTGGACTACCAAGGCGAGCATGCCAACGCCCCGTATGTACGGCGGTGCAGCGGCAGTCGGTTCTAACATCTATGTCATGGGTGGGATCGACGCAACCAGCAGCATCGTTTCCACCGTCGATGTATTCAATACGGTAACGGGGACATGGCAAACCCATCCGGCAGCCATGCCGGCGCCTCGGGCTCGACTTGCCTGTGTTGCCCACAATGGCATTATTTATGCCATCGGCGGAACCGATGCCACGGGCGGGGTCTACTCTGCAGCCGTGGAAACCTTTAATCCGTCCCTCCCGGCAAATAACTGGATCCTCGGTCCTTCCCTCAATACTGCCCGGGCCCGTTTCAGCGCCATCATCGGCCAGGATTCGTCGGGAAATGCGGCGATTTCGGTTAAGGGGGGGGACACCGCCAGTGGGGCGACCAGCAGCCAGGAAGTTTTTAATCTGACACCAACACCGGCTGCCAGCTGGACAATCCCAACGATCTCGCTTCCGGCTGCCCGTACTCGCCACGCTGCTACGGTTGCCGGTAACTTCGGATACGTCATCGGCGGTGAAGATTCGGCTGCAGCGCTGACCAACGTCGTCTGGTCATACGATTTCACCAGTGCAACCCCTGCCTTCGCAACACTTGCTTCTACTGGAACTGTTACTCCGCGCGCCTATCCGGTCGTACAAACGGTCAATGGCCAGGTGTATGTGATTGGTGGTGAAATTGTCTCGGGCGCCAGCAGGGTCGCCTCAAACCTGGTGGAGGAGCTGACACCGGCAGGGGCGCTGCCGCGTATCGGCAAGTCGACCGCCATGACCGGATTGCTTACGGTGGCCGGAGCAGAAATTAATGGCGCTAGCATGCTGCTGGTCGGTCAGCAGGTTGCCAATGGTCCGTTGTTTTCACAGCTGGTCAACATCAGCAATATTACCGGTTCCACACCGGTTGCACTCAATATTACCCCGGCCACTCTGGCTGATCCGACCTCAAGTGTGGCAGTTGGCCCCAGCAGCTATCTGATTGCTGCACCTGAAGCAGGTGGCGTGTTCATTTCAGCGCTGGATATAGCCAATCCCGGAACCGTACTGAACAAGGTGCGCATTGATGACACGGTAGCTGCCAACGTTAACAATGATGTTGCCATTGCTTCCAACGGCAAAGCCGAATTTCTGGTCAGCTGGACTGATGCCACCAATATCGTCTATGGCCGCCTTGTCGATAACAACGGCAATCCGACCTCGGCTGCCTTCAGCATCGGCAGTGGCACTGTGCTGGACATCAAGTTTGGCAACGGCATTTATCTGGTGCTTACCGGAACAGTAATTCCGACCAACATCATCGAACTGCGGGGCACCGTTGTAACCCCCGGGGTTGCTTCAGCCGGACCATCAACCGTACTGATCAGCAGCACCGGCACCAATTTCTGGGGAAACATCGGAGCCTATAATGGTTCTGAATTTGGTATTGTTGCCACCGTTGGCAATGGCACCGATGATACCTTGTACGCTGCTCCGGTACAATACAATGGAACCTCATTGATAAAGCGCTCCCAGTTGGCTATCGCACCGGCACCAGGAGCAAAGAGTAGTCCACATGCTGCCTGGGATGGCTTCAAGTGGACTGTCAGTTGGTTTGAGCACGATTCGGCAGGCAGCGGCACCGGTTATTACCGTCATGTCGATAGCAACGGTACTCCGCTGGGAGCAAAAGTTTCCTTTACCCCGGTCCTCTCCGGCACTAAGGCCGGTGGGCGTGTCTGGTGGTCAAACAGCCTGAACTCCTATCTGCTGGGATGGGGAAGTGGCGCCGGTCTTAGCTATGCCACGCTGCAGCCATAAGATTTAAGCTTGATGTACGTACCAGCAAGAGCCCTCGGAGTTTTGGGGGCTCTTGTCATAGCAAGAACACATCCTCTACAAACAAGGATATTTATTCATGACACACGCAATCAAAGCGTATCTCTTTTTGCTTCTTGCTATGCTCACGTTTTCCGCCTGTTCCAGCGGTACCGGCACACCGGGCAATGCCAAAGCCGGGCTAAAGGTGGTATTTGCCAGCAATGGCACCCGAAGCGTTATGCCGGGTGACCCCGGCACGGTTGTTGTCTCAACCAATATGAACACCTGGACGATAGCCAGTATTGGTTCAACAGAACAGATTATCCGTGTGCGTTATCTGAATTCAACCTACTTTGCCCTTGGCCTGAATGGTGGCATCTATACGTCGCCGGATGGCCTTGCATGGCAACTGAATCATACCTTGGTCTCAGGTGGAACAGCGGCACCCGGCATTGACCCCAATCAGGTGACGGATATCACCTATAACGGCTCTCTGTATGTTGCGGTCGGAAATTTCGGGGCGATTGTCACCTCTCCTGACGCCAAAGCCTGGACGAAGCAAAATTCAGGGCTGTCTGTCAGCGCCACAAGCTCCTTGAGTTCAATTGCATATGGCAATGGGCGATTTGTTGCTGTTGGCGGCCAAGGTGGCGCACCGGTTCTGGTTACTTCAACGGATGCCGTCACATGGGTAGCTCAAACAACGCTTCCGTCAGAATCACGCAACGGGATTATTTTTGTAAATAATCAGTTCGTTATCTGCTGCAGCAGCCAATGGATTTATACCTCTCCCGATGGTCTGAGCTGGGCAACTCAGTCACTTGGTCTGCTTAATAGAACCTTTCAAGATATCAGTTATGGGAATGGGCTCTACGTTATTACCGGCAAAGATATCTCCACCGGATCAACCCCGATTATTTTGACGTCGCCTGATGCCATAACCTGGACCCAGCGTACCTCTGCAATTTCCGGAGACTTGAAGAGGGTTTCCTTTGACAATAACCAGTTCATAAGCATTGCCTCCACAACAGGCTCCGGTTTCGTGCAGACCTCACCCGACGGCATAACCTGGACACAGAAAACGGTTTCATCAGGTACAACGCAACAACCAACATCAACCACCGTTATGCAAAATCTCGGTATTCACCGTGTCAGCATGACGGTTACCCCGCAAACATTAACCAGTTTTACCCCGAACCCCATCGACCTCACATCGTATATCAATGGTGGCAGTTCAGTTACGGTTCCCAACCTGACCGATAATGAGAGCTACACCTTCAGGGTTGATGCCTATGATGCCACCGACAAGCTGATCTACCAAGGGAGTGTCACGGCAGTCATGCAACCGGCGCCGGCCACCAACCCGATCAGTATCGTCTGCGCCCCTTACAGCCAGACTTCATCGGCTAAAAACAGCTGGAGTCAGCTCTCACCACTCGTCTTCGGAGTTGCAGCCTGGACCAATAAGGCCGCCATGCCGACCACCAGAAGCCGGTCGGCATCGGCTGTCAATGCCGGCATAATTTATGTTTTCGGGGGAGATGACGCTGCCGGAACTCCGCTGAATACGGTGGAAGCATACAACCCGTCCACCGACAGCTGGAGCACGCTGGCGCCCATGCCGACGCCCCGCCGCTATGCCGCCGCAGCAGCCTGGGGCGGCACCAACAAGATCTATGTTCTTGGCGGCGAGACAGCAGCTGGCCAGATCAATACGGTTGAGGTCTACGATATAGCTACCAACAGCTGGAGCACCCTGGCGCCCATGCCGACCAGCCGTGGCCGGCTTGCTGCCGTGGCCTGGACCAGTGGTGGCGGCTTCGTTACCATTTACGCCATGGGAGGGACTGACGCTGCCTTTGCACCACTGGCTACCGTAGAAGCGTATGATGTTACCAACAACGTCTGGTCAACCAGCGCTTCCATGCCGCTTCCACGTGCCCGGTTTGCCGCTGTGTTTTATAACGGGAACATTTTGGCCGTTGGCGGTGATACAACCACTGGGGCAACCACCGCAATCGATACCTATGTGGCATCCAGCAACCTCTGGAATGCCACCTCCGACAATCTTACCACCCCCCGTTCAAAACATGGCGTGGTACTCGTTGGTCAATCGCTCTACGTGATTGGTGGTGATGTTGCTGGCATCCCAACCACCCAGGTGGATATTTTTAACCTGTCAACAAAACTAACAACAGCAGCAACGCTGCTCTCCACCGCCTGTTCCTACCCGGTTACCGGTATGGTGGCCAACAAACTCTACAGCATCGGAGGAACTGCTGCCACTGGGCAGCCACTCAATACGGTGCAGGAATTGATCTCTTTTGCCGGTAATGACCGGGTGGCGGCTGCGGCGGTCTGGACCGGGAGCGAAGCATTGATCTGGGGCGGTGGTAAAACATCTACCCAAACCTTTGACAATCGCGGGGTCCGCTATAACCCGGCCACCGGAACATCCACAGCAATGTCACTGGTTGGAGCGCCAGGCGCCCGTACGAATACCAGAGCGGTCTGGACCGGGACCGAGATGCTGATCTGGGGGGGGAATGCTGCCACCACCACCCCGACCTACTTTAACAGCGGATTCCGCTATAACCCGACCAGCGATAGCTGGACCAGTATGTCAACCGTTGGAGCGCCGACGGCACGAACTTCCTACAGTTATGCCTGGACCGGCACGGAGTTGATCGTCTGGGGCGGTACTAACGGCACAGGATACTTTAACAATGGCGCCCGCTACAATCCGGCCACCAACAGCTGGACAGCTATGTCTGCCACCAACGCGCCAACAGCCAGAGCTTCAACCACCTACACCTGGACCGGAACGGAATTGATTGTCTGGGGTGGCACTAATGGTACTTCGTCCCTGGGTGATGGTGCCCGCTACAATCCGACGACTGACAGCTGGACACCCATGAGCCTGACCGGCGCACCAGCGGCGCGGATTCCCCAGGCAGTTTGGAGCGGCACGGAAATGCTGGTCTGGGGAGGAAATAGCAGTTCCGCGGGTGTGACCAGCTATTTCAATGATGGCGCCCGTTACAACCCGGCCAGCGATAGCTGGACAGCGATGGCAACAACCGGAGCACCATCGGCACGTTCCGGGGCAGCCCACAAATGGAGCGGCAGCGAGTTGATCGTCTGGGGAGGGTTCAGCGGTACGGCGGGTGTCAGCAGCTATCTCAACGACGGCGCGCGCTACAATCCGCTCACCAACAGCTGGGTCGTGCTTCCCGCCAGCGGAGCGCCGGCCGCACGGTCAGGAGCAACCAATCTCTGGACCGGTACCGGCCTGCTGGTCTGGGGTGGCCTGGTATCGACTGCCGCAGGAACGAGCTACTATAGTGATGGTGCTCTTTACCTGCCGTAGTGAGATGCTTCTGAACCCCACTACTGATTACACAGCGTAACTTCAATCTATAGAGCCTCTGCAGAGAGGCTCTATGCATATCCAGGAGGTGTTTCGATGAGATGTATCATGTTAGCCAAGCTGCTGCTTGTAACCCTTGCAATTGCAATCATTGGTGGATGCTCCAGCGGCGGAACCGGAACACCGGGCAATTCCAAGGCTGGTTTAAAAGTGGTATTTGCCAGCAACGGCGTGCAGAGCGTCATTCCCGGCACAACAGGAACGGTGCTGGTATCCACCGACATGCAGAGCTGGTCGCCGGTCAGTATCGGTACAACTGAGCAGATTCGCAAGGTCCGCTATCTCAATAACCTCTACGTTGCACTCGGCCTGGATGGCGGCCTGTATACTTCTGCAGATGGTTTGTCATGGCAGAAACGCTATGCCAATACGGCCGGCGGAGTGGCCAGCGGAGCGTCAACCCCCAATGAGCTGGCCGATGCTGCCTATAACGGTTCCGTCTATGTTGTGGTCGGCTTCAGGGGATTGATCATCAGCTCGCCGGATGCCGTCACCTGGACAGCGAGAAATGCCGGGATCACCAGCGGAGACAATGACATAACAAGTATTACCTATGGTGCGGGACGTTTTGTTGCCGTCGGCGGGACAAATTCTTCGCTGATTACCAGCTCGACAGATGGTATCAGCTGGTCATATCAGGGAACACAGCCGAATGAGGAACGTAATGACATCGTTTTTGGGGGAAATCAATTTGTCGTAGTTTGTAGCAGCCAGAATTTTTACACCTCACCGGATGGTGTCAACTGGACATTACGAAATGCCGGTGCCAGCGCCTTGTACGACGGTGTCACATTTGCCAATGGTTTATATGTGGTAACCGGAAAGAGTGTCACATCGCCGCAGACCGCCGTTATAATGACTTCACCCGACGGCATTACCTGGACAACGCGTACTTCAGCCATAACTTCCCCGGTATTTCAACATGACGTCTCGTATGATAGCAACGTATTCGTGTCATACGCATTCACTGCAGGCACACAGACACCTACCATTGCCATAACCGGTGTGGCTGTCCAGACATCTTCCGATGGCATCAGCTGGACACAGAAAACGGTTTCATCGGGAGCGCCCCAGCAACCTGCTTCAACAACGACCATGCAGGATCTTGGCATCCACCGTGTGACCATGACGGTGACACCAAATAACAGCGCAAGTTTTACCCCCAGCCCAATCGACCTCACGTCGTACATCACTGGCGCAAGTTCCGTATCAGTTCCAAACCTGACTGATAATGAAAGCTACACCTTCCGGGTTGATGCCTATGATGCCGCCGATAAGCTGATCTACCAGGGGAGCGTTACGGCGGTCATGCTGCCTGCACCGGCAACCAATCCGGTCAGCATTGTCTGCTCTCCGTACAAAACAGCAGCTGCGGACTTCACCGCTGCTGTCGGTAAATATGACGGAACGCTTTACAACGCTGACGGCAGCATCAACGACACCTTTACTCTGACCATTGATACAAACGGAAAGGTTACCGGTTCGAACACTCTCGGCAATGAATCCCTGTCCGGCGCTCTCACCGTTTCATCCAGCACGGTCTATAGCTTTAACGGTACTGCCACCGATACGACGAGCGGTAATCAAGTAACAATGACCGGTACACTTGATACAGCAAGCGGGCATTTTACCGGAACCGCAGCATCACCTGTTGGCACAAAAAAATGGATCGCCGTAAAATCCAAAGTCGGCATCCCCTTCTCGATTGCCAAAGGATGGATAGGCGGTGCTGCTCCTCTGAACAGTTCCTCCCTGTTTGTTGTTGCCAGTACCACCGGGACAAATCCTTCGGTGATGACATCCAGCCAGCCGGTGCCGCAAGCACTAGGCACCTCGGGGCTCCCGCTTGACGGTCAGCCGCCATTCCCGACATCCGTGGTTAAGGGAACAAACAACTACCTGGTGGTGTGGACCGAGATAAACAGCGCTCTCAATACCAGCTATGTTATCGGTCGTTTGCTTGATCTCAACGGCGTTCCGACCGGATCACCGATTACTATTGCCGCAACAACCCCGGCAGCTTCACCGCGCGACCCGCGTGTTGCCTTTGACGGTACAAACTATTTTGTGGTCTGGTCCCAGAATAACAGTGGTCTCGACACCGATCTTGAAGGGCGTTTTGTTTCTGCCAGTGGTGTTCCCGGCAGCGGTATCAGCATCTCGGCTGTTTCGGGAGGTGTCAATGAGACCGGTGGCAGCGTGGTTTTTGGTAATGGCGTCTACCATGTGGCGTACATGTCAGGGCAAGCTTCCGTGTATAATGTCTTTGTCCGGGATGTCACAACAGCCGGTATGGTAAGCGCATTGCCGGTAAAGGTTAACAGCTCGGTTTCAAACAGCTGGAACCCGACCAATATCACTTTTGACGGAACCAACCTGCTGGTGACCATGCACCTTAACACCACCGGTGGCACCAATACCGACTACTATGGCCGCTTGCTTCTTGCCTCGGCGCTTGCACCTAAAGGGGGTGAAATTGTTATTGCCAACACCCCCAATACTGATTTCGGATCAACGGCAGCGTTTGATGGAACAAAATATCTGCTGACATGGACGGAATTTGGAAGTACCAGCGCTGTCATCTACGGAAAATACCTGACTCCGACGGCAACCGGCTATACCATTGATGCCCAGCCTTTTGTGATTGCTGGTAATGCGGCAATCGGGGGGTGCAACTACCTTTCAGCGTCAAGCCAGTATCTGTGCAGTTACCACACCTATTCAAGCTACACCCCGGCTCCCCAAACCCTGCTTTCCAATCTGACTGGGGTTGTGGGAGTCTATGTGACGCCATAAGCTGTCTTCTGCATCTCCAATGTCAAAAGACCTCTGCGCCATCGCAGAGGTCTTTTGACGTTTTGCCTGTAACCGTCATCTGCTTTGCCAGACCAGCCTCGCCAACAGCGCCAGCACCATGGTGATGAATATCGGGCGAATCAATCCAACCCCTTTGGTGATCACCAGCTTTGCCCCGATCCGAGCTCCCATGAACTGGCCGATACCCATGATAATCCCTTCCAGGAAATGGACCTGACCGGCGATCAGGAAGAAAAACAGTGCCACGACATTGCTGGTGAAGTTCATCACCTTGGTGGTGGCGGTTGCCCGCATCATGGAATGCCCCATCAATAGAATGAATGCCATGAACCAGAATGATCCGGTTCCGGGACCGAGAAAACCGTCGTAAAAGCCGATAGTCACCCCGAAGATGAGGTAAAAGGAGGAGGGGGAAAGGCGGGCGTGACGATCTTCAATGCCAAGTTTGGGGGTGGCAAGGGTGTAGATGGCGATACCGGCCAACAGCCAGGGAATGATGCGGCGCAGTAGCGCTGGATCGAGCAGTTGTACTGCCATAAAACCGGTGCCGGAGCCGAGCGCGGTCCAGGCAATTCCCTGCCAGCAATCGGAGAATTTGACGGCGCCGGAGCGGATAAAATGCAGCATGGCGCTCCCCGAGCCGAAGGATGCCTGCAGCTTGTTGGTGCCGAGGGCAACCTGGGGGGGGAGTCCGATGCCGAGCAGGACCGGAACGGTTATCAGCCCGCCACCGCCGGCAATGGAATCGATCAGGCCGGCAACAAAGGCTGCGGCAAACAACAGCAGGAGCAGCAGTTCGTGGGACATGATGATTTAGATTGCCTTGCGCCAGGCCAGCCGCTGTTCAAGCCAGCGGGAGAGGGAGGTGAAGGCATAACAGAGGATGAAGTAGACAACGGCAATAAAGAAAAAAATCTCGGTGGGGAAGGCCATGGTGCGGTTGTTGATCTGGGTCGCCACGTGGGTCAACTCGGACACACCGACGATAAAGGCGAGCGAGGTGTCCTTGATCAGCGACACGAACTGGTTGACAAAGGAGGGAATCATGTTGCGCAGCGCCTGGGGAAGGATGATGTAGCGCATCACCTGCCATCTGGTCAGGCCGGTGGAGATGCCGGCTTCGGTCTGCCCCTTGGGAATCCCTTCAATCCCGGCGCGTACGATCTGGGACATATAGGCTGAGGTGAAGATGGTCAAAGCCATGATGACGGTGTTGGTCTCGGCGACCTTGCCGAACAGGGCCGGCAGGAGGAAATACATCCAGAAAATTACCATCAGCAGCGGCATGCCGCGAAAAAGATTGATGAACAGGGTGGCGGGGATGCGGATCCAGGCACGGTGGGAAACGCTTAACAGTCCCAGGATCAGGCCGCCGAAGAAAGAGAGGAGGCAGGAAATAACCGCCAGATAGAGGGTCAGGCCAACTCCCCCCAGGGGGCCATCCGGGTATCGCCCGATCATGAAATAGGTGAAGTTGTCGGCTATGACCTGGAAGTTCTCAAGGATGTTCATGTCAGGCCGCCTGGTGCCGTTTCAGCACCCGCTCGTTGTACTGATCAATCAGGAAGGTGATGATGACCGAAAGGAAAAGGTAGACCACTGTTGCGGCGGTAAAGGCTTCGAATCCTTTGAAGGTGTAGCTTTCCACCTGCCGGGCCTGATAGGTCAGCTCCATCACCCCGATGGTCATGGCCAGGGACGAGTTTTTGGCCAGATTGAGAAACTGGTTGACCAGCGGCGGGATGGTGATACGCACCGCCTGGGGGAGGATGATGTACTGCATGGAGCGCAGGTAGGAAAAACCGGCGCTGCGGGCCGCTTCCATCTGCTCCTTGGGAATCGAAAGCACACCGGAGCGGATGTCTTCGGCGATAAAGGCCGAGGTGTAGATGGTCAAGGCCATCAAGGCGGCGGCGAATTCGAAGCCGGTGTTGTTGAGCCATTCATTGACGGCAGCGGGGAGGAGTTTGTAAGAGCCGAAGTACCAGAAAAAGATCTGCACCAGCAAGGGGGTGTTGCGGGTAAATTCCAGGAATGCCAGCGCGGCCCAGCGGATCGGTGAAATATGGCTCATGCGCATGACCGCCACCAGCAGTCCCAGCAGGAATGAAAGTATGATTCCGATGGTGGAAAGCTGCAGGGTTACCTTGAGACCGGCAACCAGCCACTCGAAGTATTTTCCTGAAAGTATGATCGACCAGTCAAACTGATAGCTGAGCACGGGGCAACCTTTGTATGTGTGGTGCAAGGAGCTTGACAGGAATAATTCCAGTTGCCCCTTGCACCGTGTAGAAGTTGTTACTTGCCGGCGGTGATTTTAAAATTGCGATTCAGGTGAAACTGGGTGGCGGGGCCAAACCATTTGTCAAAAATCTTTTTGGCTTCTCCGCTCTTCTCCATCTCCAGAATGGTCTTGTTGACGAAGTCGACGAAGTTCTTGTCTCCCTTACGCATGCCAAGGCCGTACGGCTCATCGGAAATCTGCAGGCTGGGGATTTCAAACTGTCCCTTGTTGGGGGCTTTGGCCAGAATACCGGCCAGGATTGCTTCGTCGGTGGTCACTGCCTGGACCTTCCCCTGCTGCAGAGCCAGGAAGGCCTGGGGGTAGTCGTCAAAGGAAAGTACGGTGGCGCTGGGGATCGCTTTTTTTACGTTCTGCTCCGAGGTTGACCCCTTGGCAGTGCCGATCTTCTTCCCTTCCAGATCTTTAAGGCTCTTGACGCTCCCTTTTTTGGTGATGAATTTCTGACCGGTGAAGAAGTAGGTATGGCTGAAATCGATCACTTTGGCGCGTTCGGCATTCTTGGTCATGGTGGCGGCAATGATGTCGATGTTCCCTTCCTGTAGCTGCGGCATGCGACTGGCGGAGGTAACCGGCTTCAGCTCGACCTTTGCACCGAGTTTGGCGGCAATCGCATTCACAAAATCGATGTCATAACCGACGATGGAACGGGTTTTTTCATCGATATAACCAAAGGGGGGGAGTGAGTCCTTGACGCCGGCCACCAGCACTTTCTTCTGTTTGATGCTGGCCAGTGTGTCAGCCGGTGGCGCCGCAAAAGCGGAGAGAGACATTGCAGTCAGTGCAGCAAAAACCAACGTTGAAACCAGTTTTTTCATCGGTGTTACCTCCTGGAGATGTGGTGTTGAAAATTCAATGACATAAGCCGGTTCGATGACATGATCAGCACTTGGCGCCATGCATCGGTGTCAGTATTTGATTCAAAAACTGCCTGGCCCGTTCGTGTTGCGGATTGCAGAAAAAATCTTCCGGTGGCGCTTCTTCCAGGATTGTGCCGGTATCCATGAACACCACCCGATGGGCGACTTCCCGGGCAAACCCCATTTCGTGGGTTACCACCACCATGGTGATACCGGTTTTTGCCAGATCCTGCATAACCTGCAAGACCTCGCCGATCATCTCCGGATCGAGCGCCGAGGTCGGTTCATCAAACAGCATGATCTTGGGCTGCATGGCCAGTCCGCGGGCAATCGCCACCCGCTGTTGCTGACCGCCGGAAAGTTGAGACGGATAGGCATCGCGCTTGTCCGCCAGCCCGACCCTGGTCAGGAGTTGCATGGCCAGCTCTTCTGCCGCTGGTCGGGAGATGTTTTTGATTTTTATGGGCGCCAGGGTGATGTTATTGAGAACCGAGAGGTGGGGGTAGAGGTTGAATTGCTGAAAGACAAAACCGATTTCTGCTCGCAGTTTGTTGATATCGGTTTTTTTATCGGACAGATCCTGATTGTCAACCATCAGGGTGCCATCGTTGATCGGTTCCAGCTGATTGATGGTGCGGATCAGGGTCGATTTGCCGGAACCGGAGGGGCCGCAGACCACCAGTACTTCGCCGGGAGCTACCCGCAGATTGATGTCATTGAGTACATGGAGTTGCTTGAACCATTTGTGTACACCCTTGAAAACGATCATGCTGCGCTCCTCGTTTGGCTGGTGTATAATGTCGTTTGATATATCACGAACAAGCGGGCAAATCAAAGCGCAAAATGTGGACAGCTACCGGTGGCGATGCTAGTATGCCGCAGCTTTACGACAAAATTCGTGATGCACCGCTTGTCCGGTAAAGGAATTCCCGTGCCCCGTTCTAAGACTGCCCTGATCAACTCACTCCAGTTTGGCCGATTCAGCTATGGCGATGATCATCCCTTCCAGCTCCTGCGTTATCAGTTGGCGCGGGAATTGATGGACGCGTTCGGGCTGCTTGCTCTGCCGGGAATGGAGATTCGCGATTGCGCGCCGGTCAGCGACCAGCAGGTACTCTCGTATCATGATCCGGACTATATCGGGCGGCTCAAGGAGTTCAGCAGCTCGCAGTATCCCCGGGCAGATTTCCGCTATGGTCTGGGAGATGCGGACTGTCCGGTGTTTCAGGGGGTCTACGAATGTGCCGCTCTGGGAGCCGGCGCAACCTTTGAGGCGGTACGTCTGGTGGTGGAGGAAGGATTTGACTGTGCTTTTAATCTGGCCGGGGGATGGCATCATGCCCATCGTGCCAAAGCAGCCGGTTTTTCCTATCTCAATGATGCGGTGATCGCCATCAACTGGCTGGTGCAGCGGGGGAAGCGGGTGGTTTATCTTGATATCGATGCCCATCATGGTGATGGTGTGCAGGAAGGATTTTACGATACTGATCAGGTGCTGACGATCTCGCTGCACGAAAGCGGCATCTATTTTTTTCCGGGAACCGGATTTGAGAATGAAATCGGGGTTGGCAAGGGAAAAGGGTATTCGGTCAATCTTCCCTTACTGGCGCATACGGACGATGCGCTCTACATGAAAGCGTTTGATGAAGTCGCCTATCCGCTGATTGCGGCCTATGACCCTGATATCATCATTACCCAGGTTGGCGCCGATACCTTTCGTACCGATCCGCTGACCCGGCTGGAGATCACCACCCATAGTTACCGCTACATCATGCGCAAGCTCAAGGCATTGAAATTACCGTGGGTAGCCCTGGGTGGAGGCGGTTACGATCTGATGAACACGTCCCGGGCCTGGAGCATAGTCTGGAGTGTCATGAACGGCGTCGAACTCCCTCACCAGTTTCCTGAATCATTTGTAAAAAGAATCAAGCCGCTAGGTTATCCGAACCGTGGTTTGTGGGATGCCATGCACTGGTCGCAGGAGTATGACCGCAATCTGGCGCTGGATGCCGTTGAGGCCAGCATCCAGCGGATTCGAACTACCATTTTCCCGGTCATTATTACCCACTAGCCCTTCTGTAGAACCTCCAGGGCCAATGATCTTCCCAGCTCACGGCATTGTTCCAGAGTCTCTTCGGCTGGCGTGAAGGTTGTCCTGACCGCCGGCAGCGGTAATTTGAAGCCGAACCCCTTCAACCGTTCTTCCGCCATCTTGCATGCTTCGCCGCTCCAGCCGTAACTTCCAAACAGACCGGCAATGGTTGTTTTCAGCTTGACCGTACTCAAATATGCCAGTACGTCCCACATCGGCTTGGGAATGTCGCGGTTGATGGTCGGTATGCCAAAGATCAGTGCGTCGGCTTCTTCCATGATAGCGCGTATCTCGTTGGCGCTTAAATGGCTGATATGGTAGCTGATGACTTCTACCCCGTTAATCGTGGCCGCACCTTCAGCCACGCTTTGCGCCATGGTTTCCGTATTGCCGTGGGGAGAAATGTAGAGAATAAACACTTTTTTACTGTTTGATACCGGCGGCTTGCTCCACTCTTCAAACTGCTGGATGACTTTCCACGGATCTTTGCGAATTATCGGGCCATGGCTGGGGCAAATCATGTCGATTACATCATGGCGGATCAATTCTACTGCTGACAGTACCTTGTCCTTGAAGGGACGGAAGATGCAGTCGAAATAAAAATGCCGGGCCGAGGTAAAGTCCTCGACCTGATCGTTGAAGATTTTTCCCGGCTCGCAGTAGTGTGCGGCAAAGGCATCACAGCTGAAGAGGATGTTTTCATCCTCCAGTCGGGTAAACATGGTGTCGGGCCAGTGCAGAAACGGCGCCACGATAAAACGGAGTTGGCGGCCACCCAGATCAAGGGTCTCGCCATGCTTGATGGTTTGTACCGGAAATGGTATCCGCAATTGATTGGTGAGAAAATTCTTGGCTGCCGTAGTGCAGATTACCACCGCGTTGGGACAGTTTTTGAGCAGATATTCGATTGAGCCGGAGTGATCCTGCTCGGTGTGGTTGATGATCAGGTAATCAACCTTTTCGAGATCAACCAGCGATTTGACGCGATCCAGAAAGGCATCGACATATTTGTGTTCCACCGTATCAATGATGGCTGTTTTTTCAGTTCCTTGCAGCAGATACGAATTGTAGGTCGTTCCGTGCTGGGTTGGAAACAGGTCATCAAAAAGACGCAGTTCCGGGTCTTCCGACCCAATCCAATATAAACCCTGCTTGATTTCAACACTCTGTGACATAAGGTAGTTCTCCTTTGTGCTTATGCAGGCGTGATGTACGACGACGGTGTCACGCACCAGGTTCCTGACCTATTTTGTGTGGTATTGTATCAAAGCGTCGGCAGCGGGACAAGTGCCAATGCGGTATTCAATACTTGTCAACAGCAGCAGCAATCTGATACAACTGCCGTTATGAAACAGAAGATTCGACAACGCATAACTCTGCTGGCGCCGCTGTTAAAAGACCCTGGTTTTGAGGTGCAACAGGCAGCAGCGCAAGCGATCGAGCGACTTGAAGCGCATGGGGATCTGGACGAGATTCTGGCAGCACTAAAGACGGGTGACACCGGGTCTCGCGTGGCAGCGATTTACGCATTGGGTAAAATCGGAGGGGATAAGGTTCTGGCTCCGCTGCTGTACTGCGCCGGTCGCCCCGAAGCTGATCTGCGGGCAGCTGCGATCCAGGTGTTGGGTGAAATGGCCCATGCTTCCAGCTTTACGACCGTGGCTGCTGCCCTGGACGATGAAAGCACTGCTGTCCAGGCCAAGGCAATTGCTGCCCTGGCTTATTTTACGCCAAACCCGGCCATCTGTGCCCGTTTGCGCCTTTTTCTGGAAGCGAGCGATGGTACCCTTGAAGCTGAAGCTGCTCTGGCGCTGGCCCGCCTTGGCGATATTGCCGCAACCCATAGCATTGTGGCCCTGTTGTCATCTCCCCATCCCGCGACACGTGCCGCAGCAGCACAGGCGCTCAGTCTGCTGCCGTTATAAGGGCGCACGAGCGTACGCCCTTGTCTTTACACCGTTAGTCCTTTGGTACGCTTTCCCAGTCTTTCAAAAATTTGGCAATTCCGGCATCGGTCAAGGGGTGTTTTGCCAGCTGAATCATGACCGAATAGGGGATGGTGGCCACATCGGCGCCGATCAGTGCCGAGTTATGCACATGGATCGGATTACGGATGCTGGCAACGATAATTTCGGCGGTATAGCCATAGTTGTCAAAAATGGTACGAATCTCTTCGATAATTCCCATGCCGTCCTGTGAGATATCGTCCAGCCGTCCCACGAACGGTGACACATAGGTTGCGCCTGCTTTGGCAGCCAGCAGCGCCTGCATGGGGGTGAAAATAAGGGTAACATTGGTTTTGATCCCTTTCAGGGTCAAGGCCTTGGTTGCTTTCAGTCCTTCCGGAGTCATGGGGAGTTTCACCACGATGTTGGAGTGAATTTTTGCCAGTTCTTCACCTTCCCTGATCATTCCCGGTGCATCCAGCGCAATCACTTCCGCGGAAATCGGACCATCAACTATGGAGACGATCTCCTTGATAACGTCAACAAATTTACGGCCTGATTTGGCAATCAACGAAGGGTTGGTGGTAACACCATCCACCAGTCCCAGTTCATACGCTTCACGGATTTCCTTAACATCTGCGGTGTCGATAAAAAACTTCATTCTGTTCTCCTTTTAGTGTGCTGCGTGGTTGAGTTGTTCGCAAAATTTATCCAGACAATCCTTTGAGCAGAAATAATGCCGTTCTCCTTCCAGTCTGCCGATTACGGCATCATCTTCGGAAACGTACAGGCCGCACACCGGATCGCGGTGGGTGGCAACGGCGCTGTTCGGCTGTTTTTTTTGATCCAGCGGCGCTTTTTTAGCGGCTCCCAGCGATGTAACTATCCGGTAGCCGATATACAGCAATAACAGCCACATCAGCATGCGTATCATGATCTTCTCCTGCTACAGTTTGATGACGGTTTCATCGCTGTTCTGTTCTGCCAGCAGTTCATGTACCGTGCGTTGCAGCAGCGGATGGAGCAGCTGCGGCGCAATTTCATCCAGCGGTTGCAGGACAAACCTGCGTTCGTGTAAACGGGGGTGTGGCAGAGTCAAATGGGATGTGTTCATGATACAGTCGCCGTACAGGAGCAGGTCGAGATCAATGGAACGTGCACCCCAGCGGATCGTGCGTACCCGGCCAAAGCTTTCGGTTTCTATGCTGAGCAGAGTATCGAGCAGCGTAACAGGGGACAGGTTTGTATCAACCTTGATGACGGCGTTGTAGAAGGGAGGTTGATTGACATTGCCAACCGGAGATGTTTCGTAAAATGAAGAAATGGCGGTTACTTTACAGCCGGGAGAACGTCCGATTTCTGCGATGGCACGTAACAGGTACAGCTCGCGATCTCCTTGATTGGAGCCGAGTGCTATGTAGGCATCGACTTGCATGCCGGGGATTAAAGCATAACGGTCGTATCCCGTCAACCCGCAATGCCATTGCCCTGTCGTTACCACAAAAAAACACCCTGGTAACTAGGAGGGAAGTTACCAGGGCAAATGAGATCCGATAAAGGACCTCGCAAGTCTTGTTTATTCATTTGTACCAAATAACCAAAATGAATACAAGTGAAATTAAGGGGAGTGTAAAAAATTACAGTGTCCGGTGTAAAGCAATTAGTTTCTGCGCCAACGCCAGCTCACCCTCTCTGTCCGTCACCACACCATCCAGCCGGGCAGTCAGCAGCTGCTGCATGATCGTTTTGAACTGCACTCCCGGCATTAGTCCGAGCGCTTTCAGGTCGTTGCCATCCAGTTCACAGCGGGTCTTTCTCAGGTGGGTCAGATAGTGCGAAACCAGACGCCGTACTTCTTCTTCACGGGCCAGTGCCGTAAGGTACAACAGTGATTCGATTGCCAGGTTGTGCAGCAGCTTGTACAGCATGCTGTTGGCGAGCGGCTCCGTTCCATGCCTGACCATGCGTTGCAGCCGCTTGCAGAGTTGCAGCACGCGGTCACGTTGCTCGAAGGTGTGTTCAACCAGTCGTGCCGGTACGGTCAGGCGTTGGAGCAATGCCTTGAATTCGCTGCTCGACAGATTGCTGGAGAATGCCAGAAAATAAACCTGCCACACCAGGCATTGGTCGGGGAGATACATCAGACGGAACCATGCCACCACTTCGGTGGTTTCGTGCAAAACGCGGGCAGTGTCAGGGGGGAGTCTCAGTTGCGGCAGGATGGCAGGGAAGAGGCCGATTTCCGACATGCGCAACAGCGCCTTGACCGGCTCTTTTTCTTTTAGAATCAGCACCAGTTCGTTGTACATCCTGATGCCGGCAATGGCATCCAGGCCATTCATCCTGATGCTGCTGCGCATCAGGTGTTCGGTGTGGGGGGCAATGGTAAAGCCGAGCCGCTGTTCAAAGCGGATCGCGCGAAAGACCCGGCTCGGATCTTCAACAAACGACAGATTATGCAATACTTTGATGGAGCGTTTCTGGAGATCGAGACGTCCGCCAAAATAGTCGGTCACCACCCCGAAACGTTCGGCGTTGAGACAAATGGCGAGGGTATTGATGGTAAAATCACGCCGGTAGAGATCGTGGCGCAGGGAAGAACGTTCAACCGTCGGCAGGACACCGGGAGATTGGTAGTATTCCAGGCGGGTGCTGGCAACATCGACCTTGTTGCCATTGGGAAAAATTATGACGGCAGTGCCAAAGAGCGGGTGAGGGTTCATGCGGCAGTTTCGCTGGGCCACATACTGTTTGGCGAAAAAAATGCCGTCCCCCTCCACGGTGATATCCAGGTCAAAATTTTCCATTCCCAGGATCAGGTCACGCACAAAACCGCCGACAGCATACACCGCCAGCCCCAACTGATCGGCAACTGCGCCAAAATCATGCAACAGTGTAATGATTTGCGGCAGAGGATGTTTGGCAATCAGCTGTTCCAGCGACACGTGCCGGGTGACAAAACCGAGCGTTTCCACATCATACAACGCCCCCGGCTGATGGGTTGAGCCGCCATACAGATAGCGCAGCAGGTCGGTGCGGGTGATGGCGCCAACCAGCTGCCGGTGGTCAACGACCGGAACAAAGCGCTGATTTGCCTCGATAATCGTCACCTGGATTTCCGCCAGCGGTGTGTCAGGAGTGGCGGTCATAAAATCGGTCTGCATGTATTCATCGACGGTTGTATCGTGCAAGCCGTGATAAATCGCTTTTTCGATGGTTTTGCGCGAAATGATGCCAACGATGGTTTGCTGCTGCATCACCGGCATGGAAGTGCAGTTGTAGCGAATTAGCAGTTCTCTGGCACTGTCAAGGGGGGTGCCGGAAGGGATGGTCTTGACCGGCGATGACATCAGCATCTGTGCCGTTTTAAGCGGTGAGATCACCATCGGCAGGACGGTTTCCAGCCGTTCCAGCACCTGCTTCAATGACTGGTTGCGTACCGAGGCCGAGGCTGCGGTGGCGTGCCCCCCTCCCTTGAAATAGTGCATGGTCTTACCGGCATCCACCTCGGGGAGCCGACTGCGGGCCACCATCACGATGCTGTTCCCCATATTGACGGCCAGAAACAGTACGTCCAGATTTTCCATGTCCCGCATCAGGTCCGCCAGGCGTGATATGTCGTTGCTGTATTCTTCCGTGGTGGCGTAGGAAATGGAGACGGTGACACCCTGGATCAGGCGGTGGGAAAGATTTTTCAGCAAGGTGTCGAGCAGGGCGACCTGTTGGGTCGTCAGCCCGCGGGAAACAAAATCAGCCACTACCCGCAGCTGGGCTCCCTGTTCCAGCAACCAGGCGGCTGCCAGGAAATCATCGCTTGATGTGCCGGGAAACAGCAAATTGCCGGTGTCTTCGTAGATCCCGAGCATGATCACCGTTGCCTGCTGAGTTGTCACCGCAGTCTGTCGCTCTTTGATGATGGTGGTCAGGATGCTGCTGGTTGAACCGCATGGTCTGATGCAACCGCCGGCGGGGGTGATACTGGTAGCTGTTTGGGGGTGGTGGTCATAGATGTGGATGGTGACTCCCGGCCGGCCGATCAGTTCCGCAAATCTCCCGATCCGCTCCGGCTGCTGGCAATCGACCAGGATCAGACGCGAAACCGAGGAGAGGTCAATCTCCTTGGCGCGGGTGAAGTGCGGCAGAACTTCCGCATGGCGGGCAATGAAATCCTGTACGCACTTTTCCTGGGAGCCGGGAAAGGTCAGGCATGCGCCGGGGTAGAGGCATTGGGCCGCCACCATGGCTCCCAGGCAGTCAAAATCAGCGTTGGTATGGCCGAGGATCAGATCCATCAGCGGCTCATCTCACAAAAACGTGCCACCGCGCGGGGGATCATATCTTCGGAAATGTTGCCGAAGGCCAGCCGCAAATACCCTTCCAGTCCCGGCCCGAACACCTCCCCTGGCAAGCAGAGTATTGCTGCCTCATCCACCAGTTTTTTTACCACCTTGCGACCGCTCAGCGAGGAGAACGGGTGGCGTACCCAGGCAAAGAAGTTACCACTGGCAACAATCCGGAAACGGTTGCCCGGAATGTTAAAGGCGTTGCAGAACAGGTTATGGCGGAAATTCATCATCAGCCGGTTCCCTTCCACCCAGTCATCCAGATTTTCCACCCCGAACTTGACCGCCAGTTGGGTAATCCGCGGCTGACAGACCACCATGCTGTCCTGGATTTTGAGGGCATTGACAATCACTTCCGGCGCAGCTGCCAGCAGACCGGCGCGATAACCGGTCAAGGCATAGCTCTTGCCGAATGACATGATCTGGATCAGGGTGTTGTGCCAGTCGGGAATGGTGAACAGTTCGTGCGGTTGTTCCTGAATGAAGTCGGAGTAGGTCTCATCCAGAATCAGTGCAATGCGATGTTTACGCGCCAACAGATACATCTCGGTCAGTCGTGCTGACGGAATCTGGACCCCGGTCGGGTTTCCCGGGTTAACCAGTACAATGGCGCGGGTGCGTGGAGTTACCAGCCGGTTGATCACCGCGGGATCGGGAATTCCGCGCCCTTTCTGATCAAAGGGGGCAAATACCGGTCTGATCTTGAACGCTTCCAGCGCCAGTGCGTGGTCAAAGTAGCACGGCGCCTGCAGAATAACTTCATCACCACTGTGACAGAGTGCCATGATTGCCAGCCAGTACGCCTGGCTGGCGCCTATGGTCAGGCAGAGATGTTGGGGAGCAATTTTGGCAGCATAGCGTCGTTGGTAACGATGGCAGATTGCCTGCCGCACCTCCGGCAAACCTTCATCGGGAGTATATTTGGAGGTCAGCGGGTCGAGCACCAGCTTGGAGAGGTGATGGGTCATTTCCCGTGCCGGAGGATAGCCGGGAACGGCCTGACAGAGGTCGATAACTGTTTGACCATCGTCACGACGTTCCGCCAGCCATTCCTTGACCTCGGAAATGGGGGGTGAATTGAGGGAACGGAGATGGGACTGGATGGCAAAGTGCATACTCGCAACCCCTTAAAAAAAGGGGAAAGCGTCGGCCTTCCCCTGGTGAAATACGTAACTGATCATTGTGATTCGGCAGTTGCCAACTGCCGGCATGCATGCTGAGCTGCTGTTTCTGTACTGCAATTCCGTGTGGAAGCTGCCGCTTACGATGCCAGGTATTCTTCGATCTTCTCCGCCAGGGTACGGTAGATCCGGCGGCATTCATTTTCATCCTTTTCCAGTAGCGTTACCCGGAACCCTTGCAACGGCGTCGAGAAAGAGGAGAGTGGCACAACACAGATACCGGTGGCTGCCAGGATCTGATAGACAAAGCGCTTGTCCGGTGAAACTCCCGGCTGGTTGATCAAGCCATCCACCAGCTCTTTTACTTCGCTGTTGGCAATCCCGATTGACTGACGATTATTCAAGAGTCCTTCTTTGAACGCCACCGCCATGTAAAAGGCGCCATTGGTGCGATTTACCTGCAGTGCCGACACCTTGCTCAGGAAATCGTAGGTGATGTTACTCATTTTTTCATAGCTGGCAATCCGCTCAGCCAGATAGCCGGCATATTCCGGGTGGCGGGTGATGGCCGGGATAACCGACTGGGGCAGTGTGGTGGAGCAGACCTCATTCATCTTGCCGGTCAGGATCAGGTTGACGTATTTGCGGAACTGTTCATCCTTCTGGCCGTTGTAAACTTCGATCCAACCGCAGCGGGAACCGGGCCAGGGGAATTCCTTGGAAATCCCTTTCAGGGAGATTGCCGGCACATCGCCGATCACATCGCAGATATGAACGGTCTTTTTGCTGTTGTAGACCACGTTGATATAGACTTCATCACAGATGATAAACAGGTCGTTCTGACGGGCAATCTCCACGATCTCGCGCAGGGTTTCTTCCGGATAGACCATCCCGGTCGGATTGTCCGGGTTGATGATCATAATGGCGCAGATATTGGGGTTGTACTTGATGTGATTGCGCAGGTCGTCCAGATCTGGATACCACTGATCTTCCGACTTGAGCCGGAACAGCGCCGGTGCGGCGTGGGCATGGCCGATCTCACCCAGGGTGTGGGTGGTGTAGGATGGCGATGGCATCAGCACCCTCGCTTCAGGGCGCAGGGCGCCGTAAATCTTGGCGATCGCATCACCCAGGCCGTTGAAGAAAATGATATCATCCGGAGTGATCTGCGCTCCGCCGCGGGCGTTGGTGGTTTCGCAGATGAACTCGCGGGTTTCCAGCACGCCGCGGGTATGGCAGTATCCCCAGGTATGGTTATCCATGACCGCTTTGGCCACCAGTTCCTTCATCCATTCCGGGATGATCTCACCCTTGACGATCGGATCACCGATATTTTCCCAGTTGATCTTGACGCCATGCCGCTGCAGCTTTTCCGCCACATTAACAATGTTTCTGATTTCGTAGGTCAATTCCCCGGTTCCGGGGCGTACCAGTTCAACTCTCATTGCGTGCACCTCAAATAAAAATAGCAAATCAAACGGAATCTTCTTTTATCACACAGCAACTCCTGGGGAAACAGAAAATTATTACCGTTTCTCACCGGCATTTATAGCGCAGCCGGTTCAGGGTTGTCCCATCACCTGGCGATAGGTTGTTTCCATCCGTTCCGCCATGGCTGAAATAGTGAACAGCGTCTCTGCGCGCTGTTGTGCCATGACACCCATTTCCAGCCGCAGGGGACGATTGCTCAGCAGTTGCTCGATGCTGTCGGCCAGCGCCAGATCATCGCCGGGAGGGAACAGCAAGCCGGTTTCTCCGACAACCACCACTTCGTTATTCCCCGGTATGTTGCTGCAGATGGCAGCCTTGCCGAGGAGCGCCGCTTCCAGCAGTACCAGCGGCAGCCCTTCCTTGCCGAGTGACGGCAGAATAACCAGGTCTGCCGCCTTCATCAGAGCTACTGCATCATTACGAAAACCGAGCAGATGTACCTGCTGAGCGACACCCAATGATGCGGCCAGTTGTTGTAGCGCTGCCAGGTTTTCGCCGATACCGGCCAGATAACAGCGGAGTGCGGGGTATTTATCCTTGAGTCGGGCCACTCCCCTGATCAAGGAGGCTTGCCCTTTTTTCTCTGCCAGATGGGCGATGCACACGATCATGGGGGTGTCGGGCCCGATGCCGAGTGACTCCCTGACCTGAGCCGCTTCCGGGAGACCGGCCAAACGTTGGGCGTCAATACCGTTATAGATCGTGATGATCCGCTCCGGTGCGACCCCCTGGGCAAGGATGTGCTGGCGTACACCATCGGAACAGGCCACCATCAGATTGGCCGGCATGAAAAAATAGCGCGAATTCATGGCATGCACATGGGAGATGACCGGAATGCCGCCGATCCGTCCTGCCACACCGCCCCATTGTGAAGCGGTTGAAAGATGGGTGTGGATCACATCGGCGCCGACTTCACGGGCAATGGCTAATATTCTGGTTGCCACCAGCGGGTTGAATTTGCCGGACAGTCCGGGGGTGCGCGTTTCGATGCCACGGCGCGCAGCCTCTGCCAGCATGGCGGCATTTTTTTTACAGAGCAGTATCACCCGGTGTCCCCGGCTCTGCAGAGCTTCGGAGAGCATCAGGCACACTCGCTCGGCGCCTGAGAGATGGCGCTGGGAGATGACCTGCAAGATGGTCAGTCGTGATTTCATCTTTCCACCCCGCTTCGCAATTTTTCAGTCATTATTTTTTCCACTCCGCTAAAAACAGCCTGGGGGGTAATACTACCCCGGCATTCGTCATCGCGGCTACACGATGTGCGCTGGCAGCGGGTGCAGGAGAGTGGCGATTGCACCACCACATGCTCTCTTCCCCGCGGGCCGCTGACACTGCCGTCACTGGCCCGGTAATAGGAGACCGTGGCTGTTCCGACTGCTGCGGCCAGGTGAATCAGGCCGGTATCACCACCAATTACCAAGTCGACCCGTTTCAGCAGCGCTGTGATCCCCTTCAGCGGATATTTATCCAACACCCGTGCCTGGTCACCGATGGCGTCTGCGATCTCTTTGGCTGTTGTCCGTTCCGACTCATTCCCCCAGGAGAGGAGGATGGTGGCGTCAGGATAACGGTCACGGATCAAAGCCCCGAGGCGTGTCCACCCTGCCACTGACCAGAACTTGGTTTGCCAGGTGGTACCGTTATGAAACAGAACCACCGGCTTGCCGCATGAACTGATCAACTGGTCAGCAGCGAGATTCTCTGCGTCCCCGGTGAAGATATCGCTGGTCAGCTCCATCCCGCGGTAATCGCGCTGGAACCCGGCGCTGACAATGCGCAGGTAGCGTCCACCGGCATGATCATCCTCCGGCCGCATGTCAACCTTGTGCCTGGTGAACAGTCCGCTCGGCTTTTCCTGCAGATGGGGGTAATTGAAACCGAAACGCTCCCGCGAACCGGTTGCCAGGGCGATGATACCACTCTTGAAGTTCCCCTGGATATCGAAGACCAGGTCGTAATGCTGTTCTCGCAGCAGCTGCCGCAGTGCCCCGATTTCCCGTGCCGTTGCACTGTCCAACAGCTTTCGGCGCCAGGCGCGTGTCCGAATCAGGTGCAAGCGGTTGATCCGTGGATTTCCCGACAGGAGATCGCTAAACTGCTCTTCCACCACCCAATCAATACTAATGCCGGGGGATACCTGGTGGAGGTAGTCGAGGACCGGCAGGGCATGGATGATATCCCCCAGGCTGGAGGTTTTGATGATCAGTACCTTCATGGCCGTGTGCCGGCAGCCGGGTTGATCCCGCCGTTCTGTCCGATCTCGCGGAGTACCTGGACTACATGGGTATAGCTTTCCCGTTTGTAAAGGATCTTTTCACTGCCCGTGATAAGAGCGGCGCAGCGGTAGAAGATCAGCTTGATACCGACCCGCAGACGATCCTGCCAGAAAATGCAGCGCGCATGCCGGGAGCCGTACTGCTTGGCGATATAGCGGTAACGTGAAGCGTAGAACAGGCGGATGTGGCGTATGGAGCTGGATTGCCCACCGATGTGGATGATGCTCTGGTGTGGCAACACCTCACATCGGATCCCTTGTTTGAACAGGCGGTGGGCAAGTTCCGTATCCTCGTAGTAAAAGAAAAAGTCTTCATCAAACAGTTTGCCAGCCTGCGCCAGCTTCCGGTCACAGAAGATAAAGGCACCAGCCACACCATCTACCTTGATCGCTTCACTGGCCGTAACCAGCTGCTTTTTAAAGCGCTTGTTCCACAGCTTCTTGTACAACTCCAGGTAGAGGGTGGGGAATCCGAATTTGAAAAAGAACCCCTGAATCCGGCCATCGCCATAGCGGATCACCGGGGTGCAGACCTGAACTTCCGCATGATTGCGGCAATGCTCGAACAATGCCGTTAGCGCCCCGGCAGTCAGGATCACATCGGTGTTCATCAGGCAGAGGTAGCTGCTTTGCGAAGCCGCAATTCCCCGGTTCATTGCCCGGCCATACCCGATGTTTTCATCATTGGCAATGGTAGTCACGTCCTGGCAGGTTGCCAGAAACTCCAATGATCCGTCACTGGAAGCGTTGTCGACCACCACCAGGGTATGGGAAAAGGGGAGTGCTGCATTCCTGAAGAAGGTGACCAGTTCTTCCAGTAAAGCTCTGGTGTTATAGTTGACCGTGATAAACGCCACATCAACTGCTGGTGATATGTGGACGGTATCAACGGTCATAGAGTCCCAACAATCGTTTGGCTGTTCTCACCAGCTTGTGGCGGGGGAAGTTGCGGGAGAGGTAGCTGCCGTGTTTGTAAGTGGCGCGGTACGAGCCGTGGTTGCGACACCAGGCATCGACCCGCTTTTCGAACAGCTCGCCGCCATAGGCCGGAAAACGCTGGGAGTCGGGATGAGTCTCACCGTAAATCCGGCCCCGGAAATCGGTGGTTCTGATCAGGTAACACTGGTCAGAAAAACCATAGCCAAGCCAGAAGTCATCCGTCTCCTGATCAGCTTCCTGGCGTACTTCGTCATGTTTGCGGTTCCAGATACAGTTGACTGATTTGACGCGCTGGTCGCGCTCCAGCAGGGTAATCCCCTCGTTGATCCAGGGAAAAGAACCGTCCAGTATGGTGTCGCTGGAAAAATGGAGCAGGTACTCGGTTCGGCAGAGGTAGATCCCGACCAGCTCCTGGATGGAATAGTAGTATCCACCGTGGAAACTCTCCCGGTCGAGACCGAAAAAAGTCAGCGCTTCGTCGGCATAGTCATCAACCAGTACATGGCTGCTGATGATCCCCTGTTCAACCAACCGGTCGGCGTGTCTTCTGACCTTGTCCGGATCAGCCACGTTGTTGATGTAGAGGATCCGCTCGGCAAACTGGTGGCGATTGCGGTTGATCATCGCCTCCAGGCGTCCGCTCTTGAGCAGGATTTCCCAATCCTTTTCATAGCATTTGGTCTCGAAGGTTACCGTGGCATGGCTCATGGGGCGGGCTCCCCTTCCTTGATAATCCCGCAGGGACAACGATAAATTCCCGCCGTAATGGTCTGCTCCAGCAAACGGTCATTTTCATCCAGGCTGGCGCGGCTGTTCTCGGGATGCCAGAGATGGAAGACCATGGCTGAAAACGGGGTTTCCCGGCGGCGCAGGCCGTAGGCGAACAGGCGCGCTACCAGCTCCGAGTCTTCCCGTCCCCAGCCGGTGATCTGTTCATTGAAGCCGTTGATTGCCAACAGGTCGGAGCGAAACATGGCCATGTTGCAACCGCGTAAACCGCTGACTCCTGACCTTGCAACAACCAGCCAGGGGAAACGCAGCAGGTGATGCATGCCGCTGATGGAACCATTCAGGCAGGCCAACGCTCCCTGCATGCTCCCCTGCCAGTTGAAGGTGGCAGAGAGCTCCCGGGCGACCAGCATCCGTTTTCCGGTCACAAAACTTCCCGCTTGCAGGGCCGATTCATGATCGCCGATGAAGGCGGGATGGGGGATACAGTCTCCATCGGAAAAAATCAGGTAGTCGGCCGTTGCTGCCTCGATCGCCTTGTTGCGAATCTCCGCCAGCCTGAACCCCCGATCTTCGTGCCAGACATGTTTGACCATAAAGGGGGCCGAACGTCTAAACTCCTCCACCACCCGGGCCGTCTCTTCGGTCGAACCGTCATCGGCGATAATCAGTTCATCCGGGTAGCGGCGTTGCCTGTCATATCCCTCAAGGACACGCCGCAGATAGGCCGGCGAGTTGTAGGTCGAGACAATCGCCGCAATGGAGACCTTGTTTTTCTTCATGGCTTGTTGTTTGTACCAGTCCCGAGACGGGTCATTTCAGCCCGTTTGGCATAGCGGTAGAAAGTTCCCTCGAAATTCGCGAAGGAGATCACAAAGCCTGGCCAGCCGTCCAGTATCCCGAGTTTGAAAACATAGATCCGGAAAAATGCCACCAAGGCATGCACAAAGGCGGTGGACATGCTGGCGGCGCGGCCACGGTCTGCCAGCTTCTGGGCGCCAAGAGTCGAATAGCGTTCCATCTTGCTGATCAACTGGGACAGGTCGCGGTAGGGGTATTGCCAGATATAATTTTTCATGTAGGCCGTGCGACCATGGACGGTATACCCCTCATGTACCATCGCCTGGTCGAAGGTCATCGCATCATGGCGAAAAAGCTGGGGCTGCCGGTAGTCGGGGTAGAAGCCGCAATGCTTGATCCAGCGCCCCATGAAGACGTTGCGGCGCGGGACATAATAGGCATCGGCAGCGTCGGCACTGTCAACGATGCGCCGGATCTCGTCCCGGGCAGCCTCGGTGCAGCGCTCATCGGAATCGAGGCTGAAGACCCATTCATGGCGTGTGCTGGCGATGGCGGAAGTTCTCAATTTGCCAAATCCCTCGAACGGAACCTGAACAACCCGGGCTCCCAGCGACTGGGCGATCTCGGCTGTCCGATCAGTGCTGAAGGAATCGACCACGACCACTTCATCTGCCCAGAGCACGCTGGTGACTGCATCGCCGATGTTGAGTTCGTCGTTGAAGACGATGATGTAGGCTGAAACTTTAGACATGAACAGTTGATTTCCTTGCAAGCTACGCAGAAACAGTGTCGACGGTTTGGTCTGCGTGATTATTTTGTATCCAGGCTAGAACGGTAAACTAGCCGCTTTTGTTGCTACGATCCTGCTGTGAAGATCCTGCAGAATATTCTTCCAGACCAGGTTGGTACTGAAATAAACTTGTGCCCGTTGTGAGTAATTCGACAATAACTCCTGGTCATGTAAAAGCATGTTCAGTGTCTCGCTCCATTCGGTCACATTCTCGGATGCCGCCCTGAAGCCGATGCTGTCATCGCCGGTCAGATCATGGGAAGCTTCCACTTCGCGGGTCATTACAAGCACATTTCCAAAATAAAGTGCTTCCGGTCCAACCAGCGGAAAACCTTCCCAGCGGGAGGGAAGGCAAAATATCTTGGCCCGGTTATAGTACTCAAAAAGAACTTTCTTGTCGCTGATATTGCCGGGGAAATGGATCTTTTCCCGGTAGTGCGGATGGGTGTCAAGAAAAGCGTTTTTGATCGACCTGAATTCGTCGGTCATCGGACCAATGAAAAACAGCTGCCAGTCGCCGATATCCCTGATCCTCTCCAGCACCTGCAAGATCAACTCGGAGTTTTTTTGCCTGCTGCCGTGTCTTCCGACCAGCAGGATGATATTTTCCTTTTCTTCATATCGCTTTGGTGTCACCCCGTAGCAGGCGGCAATCCCAGGATCAAAACCGTTGGGGATATGGATTTTCTTTGCTGCCGGGATTCTGGTCAGAGCATCGTAGACCTGCCGGCATTCAACCGAAAATATATCCAGTTTGCGTACAAACAGTTTGAAAAGCAGATTTCGCTTGAATTGGGAGATAAGATTTCTGTTCCCCCAGGCGGCGTACAGCAGATCCTTATCGGGAAGATCGTATTTCACGTACACGATCCCGGCGGGGTTGAGAAGCTTATAGAGCAGTGTTGCGTAAATCGATTCTGTTTTTACGTGAAACAACATTAAAACGTCAATTTCAGTGGCATGTTTAAGCAGAAACAGCAAGGGGCTGGTTTTGATGAACCTTAGATCAAGCCCTTGCAGTTCTCTGTCAAGGTAGTTATAGCGCTCCTCGTTTTGCCGGCAGACGATTTGTGACCGGTAGCCAAAATACTTTTGCATCTGAAACGGAATCTGGCCAACATCCTTGTGCAGGTGCACATTTTCCAGCGCTTCGAACAGCAGTGTAAACCTGGTTTTCTGCTCCGGCACCGGAGAGATCACGGTTGCTCGTCCTGAAACTGCATGGAATGCAGTTTCTTGTAAAGTCCATCCCGCAGCAACAGTTCCTCGTGGGTTCCCTGTTCAACGATCTCTCCCTTGTCAATCACCAGAATCCGGTCGGCATTCAGGATGGTGGAGAGGCGGTGGGCGATTACAAAGGTGGTCCTGTCCTGCATCAGGTTGTTGAGGGCGTTCTGCACCATCTGCTCACTCTCGGTGTCCAGGGCGCTGGTCGCCTCGTCCAGGATCAGGATCGGGGCATTTTTCAGCAGCGCCCGGGCGATACAGATCCGTTGCCGTTGCCCGCCTGACAGACGCACGCCACGGTCACCGATATTGGTCTGATACCCTTCCGGCATTTCCCGGATGAAGTCATGGGCGAAAGCTGCCCGCGCCGCATCCTCGACTTCAGCATCAGATGCGCCCGGCTTGCCGTAACGGATATTGTTGGCCAGGGTGTCATTGAACAGGGTCGTCTCCTGGTCTACCAGTGCGACCTGGGACATGAGACTTTCACCCTTTACGGAACGGACATCATGGCCATCAATCAGAACGTTCCCTTCCGTTACGTCGTAGAAACGGGGAATCAGGGAAACCAGGGTCGTCTTCCCACCTCCCGACGGGCCGACCAGAGCAACAATATCGCCCGGTTTGGCGGAAAGAGAGATGTGACGCAGTATCCAGTTGTCGCCGAAGCGAAATGAAACGTCGGAGAACTGCACCGTTCCCGCTACCTGTTCCAGGGAGTGGGCGTCCGGAGCATCCACAATCTCCGGTTGTTGATCAATGATCTCGAAAACCCGTTCAGCCGCTCCCAGGCAGCGTTGGAAATCATTATAGGAAATATTGAGCTTTTTTACCGGTGAATAGACCAGCGCCATGGCGGTGATAAAGGAAAAGAAGTCGGCTGCTGTCATCTCACCGCTAATGACTTTGCTGCCGCCAAACCAGACTACCCCGGCGATTCCCAGCGAGGTGATGAACTCCATGATCGGGGAGGAGAGGTTGCTGTACTTGATCGACTTGCGCATGAAGGTGTAATAGTCCAGGTTGGTCTTCCTGAATTTATCCACCGAGCGTTGTTCCAGGCTGAAGGCCTTGATTACCTTGATGCCGGAGAAGGTCTCCTGGAGAATACTGGAGATGTCCCCCATTTTCTCCTGGCTCTGGCGGGAGATGTTTTTGAGCCGTTTCCCGATTTTCTGGGCCGGATAGACGGTCAAGGGAATCACCAGAAACGAGATGATCGCCAACTGCCAGTTGCGGTAAAAGATAACGCCCAGCAGCGCTGACGCAGCAATACCGTCACGAAAAATACCGACAATGATGCTGATCATCCCTTCCTGCATGACCGTAACATCATTCAGCACCCGGGACATGAGTGTGCCGGTGGTCTGGCTGCCGAAAAAACGAAGTCCCATGGTCATGTTGCTGCTGTAGAGCCGGTTGCGAATATCCTGGACCACCAGTTGGGTAGCGGTACGCATGAAATAATCGTTCAGATAACGGGAGAGGCCGCGCAGGGTGAAAATCGCCACGATCCCCAGCGGTAAAAACCTGAAAATGGTCATGTCGCGGGACTGGAAGATTTCCTTGAGCAGCGGGGAAATATAATAGGCAAAGGCGCCATCCATGCCGCCAACCGCCATGGAGGCGAGTGCGGCGATGACGATGCGCCACCCATACGGCTTGGTATAGTTGAGGAGTCGTTTAAAGGTGTACATCTGATAGCCGGGGCTGGAATGTTGGTGTCATCTGATAGCGATGATACCACTCCACAAACTGCCCGAGTCCTTCCGCAAGAGATGTTGAGGGTTTAAAACCGGTATCCGCCATCAGGTCATCCACATCGGCAAAGGTGGCCTTCACATCTCCCGGTTGCATCGGGAGGAGGTTCTTGATCGCCTTTTTGCCGAGGCACTGTTCCAGAGTTTCGATAAACTCCAGCAGTGCTACCGGTTGGTTGTTGCCGATATTGTAAAGCCGGTAGGGGGCAAAGCTGGTGGCAGGGTCGGGAGAACTGCTGTCCCAGGCCGGATTGGAGCTCGGCGGCTGTTGGCATACCCGCACGATTCCTTCCACAATGTCATCGATATAGGTGAAGTCCCGTTGCAGCATACCATGATTGTAGACATCAATCGGTGTGCCGTTCAGGATGTCACGGGTAAATTTGAAATAGGCCATGTCGGGACGTCCCCAGGGGCCATAGACCGTAAAAAAACGGAGTCCGGTGGTCGGCAGGCCGTAGAGCGCCGAATAGGTATGGGCCATCAGCTCATTGGATTTCTTGGTGGCGGCATACAGCGAAATCGGGTGATCCACGTTGTGATGGGTCGAGAACGGCATGGTCGTATTGGCACCGTAGACCGAACTGGAGGATGCATAGACCAGATGCTTGACCGCATGGTTGCGGCACCCTTCCAGGATGTTGGTGAAACCGACGATGTTGCTAGTGATGTAGGCGTGGGGGTTGCTGTGGGAGTAACGTACTCCTGCCTGGGCTGCCAGGTTGACCACCAGCTCGAAGCGCTCTTCGGCAAACAGTGCTGCCATCACTTCCTGTTGTTCGGTTCCGCTGCAAACAAAACGGAAACCGGGAAGATTCTCCAGCTGCTGGAGCCGATCCCGTTTCAGCTGCGGATCGTAATAATCGTTCAGGTTGTCCAGGCCGATGACCGTATGCCCCTGCTGCAGGAGGCGCTTAGTCAGGTGGAATCCTATGAATCCGGCGGCGCCGGTTACCAGAACCTTTTTCATGTCCGATGATTACCCCGAGTAGTTATCTTACGGTAAAGTTCTGTTGCCGCTGCCACCACATCATCTGCCGTTACGGCAGTCATGCAGGCATGATCCGTCGGGCAGACCCGTAATTTACAGGGAGCACAGTCGCACTCCTTGCGAAGAATAATTGCGTGCTTGCTGCAGGGTGCTGTTCCGGTATGATCGGTCGGGCCGAATATGGCGAGCAGTGGCACCCCGAAGGCGGCGGCGATATGCATCGGGCCCGAGTCATTGGTGATGAAGAAATCGGAGCGCTTGATCAGCGCCATCAGTTGCCGTACCGACGTCTTGCCTGCCAGATTGAGGCACTCGCCGTGCAAATCATCTTCAATTTTGTCAACGATGTCACGTTCACCCGGTCCGCCGAAGAGGACGATCCTGGCGTTCCATTGATTGGCCAGACGTCCGGCTGCCTCGGCGAAGCGCTCCGGATACCAGCGTTTGGCAGAGCCATAGCTGGCGCCGGCATTGATCCCGAGCACAAGATCCTGGCTGCTGATCGAGTGATGGGCCAAAAGTTCCCGGGCTGCCAGATCTTCTTCGGCAGTGGTTGTCAGCAGCGGTTCGGTCACTGATCCACTGATGCCGAAATGCTGCAGCAGCTCAAGATAGTAGTCTGTTTCGTGCTGCGGAGCAGTCCCTGCCGGTTGCTGGTAGCGTTCCGTCAACAGCAAAGAGCGGCCATCACTCGCTTTTCCCCAGCGTTTTGGAATCCCGGCAAGAAAAGGGATCAATGCCGAGTCGAATGAGTTGGGGAGAAGTATGGCCAGCTCGAAACGCTCTGCCCGTAGCTCGGCTGCCAGCCGCAGACGTCCCCCGATTCCCCGGTGTTTTCCTCCACGGTCAAAGGTAATTACCCGATCAACCGAGGGATGGTGACTGAAGAGTTGCGCTACCAACGGGTTGGCCAGCAGGGTGATCTCCGCCCTGGGAAAGGTTTCGCGGATTGCCGCCAACGCCGGTGTTGTCATGACAGCATCACCGATCCAGTTGGTAGAACGAACCAGCAGCCGTTGTAGTGCATCCGGAGTAACACGTTTCATGTGTGACAGCAGCTTTCCAGGGTCGCCGCAGTAGAAACTTCTACGGCCACGGCGTGATGAGTGGCGTGCAAACGTTGCTATTCATGTCGTTCACACAATTTCTGCAGTTTTTCCAGCTGATGCACCACCACCCGTCCTCCCTGGACTTCGATGATTCCTTCGTCCTTCAGTTTCTTGAAGGTACGGGAAATGGTTTCACTGGCTGTTCCGAGACGGGAAGCGAGTTCCCCCTTCCTGATCCCCAGGTCGATGTAGGTGATGCCGCCGTAACTGGTCGACTTTTCATCAATCCGGCGCACCAGGAACGATGCCAGGCGCGAGGTGACGTCATTAAACGAAAGCTCTTCGATCTGGCGGGCAAATTTGCGCAGCATCAGTGACAGCGAAACCACCAGATTGAGGGAAAAACCGGGGTTGCGGGCCATCAATTCCATCAACCCGGCCCGCGGAAGATAGAGCACTTCACCCGCTTCCATGGCGCGTGCTTCGGCCGGATACTTGCCGTCACCGAAAAAGGCAGCCTCGGCAAAGGTTTCCCTCGGCTGCACAAAATGAAGCACTTTTTCGCGCCCGTCGGGAGAGATACGGCATAGTTTGATACTACCGGAGAGAAGCAGGTAAAACCCGGTTGCCTCCTCCCCCTCACAGAAGATGCTTTCTCCTTTGCGAAACTGACGCCTGACCGTAATGGTCGCCAGCTCGGCCAGGTCGTCGTTGTTCAGCCCGGAGAAGAGTAACGGTTTTTTAAGCTGTTCGATTAGTTCCATTATTTTTGCAGGAACGATTTGATCTTTTCTGCCACCTGTGGTGCGGTGAAGCCAAATTTTTCCGCCAGCACCTTGTCCGGTGCCGATGCGCCGAAATGTTCAATGCCGATGAACAATCCATCGCAGCCGACCAACATCCCCCATGATTCTCCGCGACCGGCTTCAAATGCCACCCGTGGTACTCCGGCCGGGAGCACCTGGTTGCGATACTCGGCCGGCTGGCTCAGGAAGGTGCCGAGGCAGGGGACGGAGACAACGCGAGGAGAGATACCGGCCTTTTTCAGCTCTGCTGCTGCCTGGAGCGCCACATGAACTTCGGAGCCGCTGGCCATGATCACCACATCAGCTTTTCCAGCTGGTGTTGATATCAGATAGCCACCCTTGAGGATGGTGTCACTGGTCACGTTGCCGCGATCCAGCGCCGGAAGTTTCTGACGGGTCAGAATCAGGGCGGTTGGGCCATCTTTCTTTTCCAATGCTGCCTGCCACGCCACGGCGGTTTCAACTCCGTCAGCCGGCCGGATAACCTGCAGGTCAGGGATCAGGCGCAGGGTGGCCAGATGTTCGATCGGCTGGTGGGTCGGACCGTCTTCACCGACAAAGAATGAATCGTGGGTAAATATGTAGAGCGCCTGCTGCTTCATCAGCGCCGAAAGGCGGATGGCGGGGCGGCAGTAATCGGCAAACACCAGGAAGGTTGCACCGTAGGGGATGAAGCAGCCGTAGAGTGCCATGCCGTTGATGACTGCTCCCATGGCATGTTCGCGAATACCGAAGTGCAGGTTGCGCCCGATGAAACTGTCGGCGGTAATCGCCGCTGAACCTTTGATGTCGCTGTTATTGGAGGGGGCCAGGTCGGCGGAACCGCCAACCAGCGAAGGGATCAGTTCAGCCGCTTTTTGCAGCAGGCTGCCGGAGAGCGCCCGGGTAGCGCCGTCATTGCTGTTGACAACCGAGAGGAGCTGATCCGCCAAATCGGCAGGAATGCGCTTGTGCCACATCTGATCCCACAAATGGGCTTTTTCCGGGTTGGCGGCATGCCAGGCGTCAAACTTGCGCTGCCACGACGAATAGGCCTGTTTTTTGGTCTCAAGCTGGGCTTGACAGGTGTCACGTACTTCCTGGGGGATCTCGAAAGCTCCGTACTCCCAACCGAGATTGGCGCGGGTGGCGGCGATCTCGTCCGGGCCGAGCGGTGAACCGTGGGCCCCTGATGAGTCCTGCTTCTTGGGAGAGCCAAAAGCGATGTGGGTGGTGGCAATAATGATCGACGGTTGCGTAGTCTCAGCCTTGGCAGCCGTAATGGCAGTGCAGATCTGGCTGTAATCGTGCCCGTCAATTTTCTGAACATGCCAGCCACAGGCGATAAAGCGCCCTTCCACATCTTCGGACCATGCCAGGTCGGTTTTACCTTCAATGGTGATGCTGTTGCTGTCGTAGATATAGACCAGGTTCCCCAGTTTGAGGTGTCCTGCCAGGGCTGCTGCTTCGTAGCTGATCCCTTCCTGCAGGCAGCCATCGCCCATCAGGGCATAGATGGTGTGGTTGATCGGGTTGAAATCCGGAGTGGCAAAGCGTTCGGCTGCCATTTTAGCTGCCATGGCCATACCGACACCATTGGCAAACCCTTGTCCCAACGGTCCGGTGGTGACTTCTACCCCGACCGTATGGCCGAATTCAGGGTGTCCGGGTGTTTTGCTCCCCCACTGGCGGAAGTTTTTAAGTTCCTCCAGCGACAGGTCATAACCGAACAGGTGCAATAGGGAATAGAGCAGCATTGAGCCATGGCCGGCAGAGAGAATAAAACGGTCGCGGTTAGCCCAGGTCGGATCAGCGGGATTCATGGAAAGAAAATTACCCCAGAGAGCAAAGGCGCAATCGGCAGCCCCCATGGGAAGACCAGGGTGACCGGAATTGGCTTTTTCAACGGCATCCATGGAGAGAAACCGGATCGCATCGGCACATTGACGCGCCTTCTGTGTGGGAATAAGAGCTTGGTGCATGGCTGTTCCTTTCAAACCTCAAGAAAAATGATTGAACCCGCCGCGTGACATATCAAGCGGCGTACCGTGGCTGTCACAAACGACTACGTTTTTTGAATCCGTTACTATACCAACAGGTGTGGCTGCAACGCCACATTTTTTAGCGAGCGAGGCTATTTTTTCATGATTATCGGGCCGGGCGGTAAAACAGAGCTCGTAATCTTCACCGCCGGTCAGGGCGCGCTCACGTGCCTGTCTCCCCTCCGCTTGGCCGATTTGGCACTGCTCCCCTGGCAGGGGGAGACATTCCGCAAACAGTTGTCCCCCCACTCCCGACAGATCGGCGATGTGTCCGAAATCCGCCAGAATACCATCGCTGATATCAATCATGGCACTTACCAGACCTGCTTCAGACAGAGCTCGCCCCACACTGACCCGTGGGGCAGGGTCGAGCAGGCGAGTCATGATCGCCTCATTTTCCTGAGTCCGGCCGGCGCCACCCTCCAGCAGTTGCAAGGCCAGCGCAGCCGCCCCCAGGGTGCCGGTGCACCAGATCTCGTCACCACAGACGGCGCCGCTGCGACGGATGATCTGTTGGGGATACTGTTCCCCCATGATGGTGACGGAAATGGTCAGCCCGGCTTTGGACGAACAGGTGTCGCCGCCGATCAGCGTCACGCCGTGCTCGGTTGCCATGGCGAGAAAACCGGCACTGAATTCATCCAGGAAATCCAGCGTCAGATCCGGGGGAATGCCGAGCGACAGCAGCGCCCAGCGGGGAATCCCCCCCATGGCGGCGATATCGGAAAGATTGACAGCCAGCGACTTGCGCCCCAGGGAGTAGGGATCGTGCCAGCGCTTCCGAAAGTGTACGTCTTCCAGCAACATATCGGTGGAGGTGAGTAGCTGCATACCTGGTGAAAGTTGTGTGATGGCAGCATCATCCCCGATGCCGGTCAGTACCCCCTGTCCCGTTGTTACGGAAGTGGTAAGACGGGAGATCAGGCCGAATTCTCCGAGCTGCGATATGTTGTCGTGTGACATCTGAACCTTTCATACACGAAAAAACCTCCTGGATATTCACAATATCCAGGAGGTTGGTGGTGTTTAGTGCGCTGGCGGTTATTTTTCCAGCAGGATGCGGAGCATTCTGCGCAACGGCTCGGCTGCACCCCACAAGAGCTGGTCGCCGCAGGTGAAGGCCTGCACAAACTGTGGCCCCATCTTCATCTTGCGCAGACGTCCGACCGGAACGGTCAAGGTGCCGGAAACAGCGGTCGGAGTGAGCTGTGCCAGGGTGTCGGCCTTGTTGTTCGGTACCAGCTTGACCCACTTGTTATCGTTGGCAATCAACTGCTCAAGTTCTGCCAGTGGCACGTCCTTGTTCAGTTTCATGGTGATTGCCTGGCTGTGGCAACGCATGGCGCCGACACGCACGCAAATGCCGTCCACCGGGATCGGGGTTTCACTGCCGAGAATCTTGTTGGTTTCCTGGAAACCTTTCAATTCCTCGCGGCTCTGACCATCTTCCACCTCGCGGTCAATCCAGGGGAGTACGCTACCGGCCAGCGGGAATCCGAATTCCTTGGTCGGGAGGGTGCCGTCGCGCAGTGCAGCGGTAACTTTCTTGTCGATCTCCAGAATGGCGGAGCCGGGGTTCTTCAGCTCTTCAGCCACCACACCGTTCAGCGCGCCCATCTGGGAGAGGAGCTCACGCATGTTGGGGGCGCCGGCGCCGGAAGCAGCCTGATAGGTCATGGACGAGAGCCATTCCACCAGGCCGGCCCGGAACAATCCGCCGAGTCCCATCAGCATCAGGCTGACGGTACAGTTGCCGCCGATGAAATCCTTCTGCCCATTGGCCAGCGCCTTGTCGATCACGTTGCGGTTGACCGGATCGAGGATGATGACGGCGTTATCTTCCATGCGCAGGGTCGAGGCGGCATCGATCCAGTAGCCGTTCCATCCTTCGCTACGCAACTTGGGATGCACTGCCTTGGTGTAATCGCCACCCTGGCAGGTGATGATCACATCCAACTGTTTCAATTCAGCGATGTCATCGGCATTTTTCAAGGTCCCGGCGTTCATCGGGGCGGGTTGACCCGCCTGGGAGGTGGAGAAAAATACCGGTTCAAAACCAAGGGCAAAATCGTTCTCTTCCTGCATCCGCTGCATGAGAACCGAACCAACCATACCGCGCCAACCGACGATTCCGACTTTCATAGTGTGCGTTCCTTTTCTAAATTTTATAGCGCCGCGATAATTGCGTCGCCCATTTCTTTGGTGTTAACCAGCTTTTCACCCGGTTTTTGCTGGTAGATGTCGCGGGTGCGGTATCCCTGATCCAAAACCTTGGCAACCGCATTGTCGATGGCATCGGCTGCTTCCAGCATGCTGAAGGAGAATTTCAGCATCATTCCCATGGAGAGGATCTGGGCGATCGGGTTAGCAATTCCCTGTCCGGCAATATCCGGGGCCGAACCGCCGGATGGTTCGTACATGCCGAAGGTCCCTTCTGCCAGGGAGGCGGAGGGGAGCATGCCGAGGGAACCGGTCAGCATGGCAGCTTCGTCGGAGAGGATGTCACCGAACATGTTTTCCGCCAGGATCACGTCGAACTGTTTCGGCCATTTGACCAGCTGCATGGCAGCGTTGTCCACGTACATGTGGGACAGCTCCACGTCCGGATATTCCTTGGCGATGGTGGTGACGATCTCGCGCCAGAGCACCGAGGAGGAGAGCACGTTGGCCTTGTCGATGGAGC
>Ga0209798_10000123_pt1 | contig 42290 bp, 41 predicted proteins | sample DOMMetBare3Fresh_FD_187475 | JGI IMG/M metagenome (GOLD analysis project Ga0209798, IMG submission 187475) | Wetland sediment microbial communities from St. Louis River estuary, USA, under dissolved organic matter induced mercury methylation -... | ecosystem: Environmental > Aquatic >...
CGCTGGGGATCGCCGCGTTCTGCTCCAGCGTGGGCGGACTCATCAGCGCCGTCACCCTGTTGGTGGCGACACCCTTCTTGGCCAGCTTCGCCCTCAGCTTCGGCCCGCCGGAGATGTTTGCCATGGCGGTCTTCGGTCTCGGCATTGTCGAGTGAGAACAGAGGCCGCAAGTGGGCGACCGGGGCAAACAGGGTCGACACAGGTGCCCCCACCCGCTGGGTGGGCGAATCTGGGGTGATCAACTCGGGGTGGAGGCGCTCCAGGTTCTCCAACTCACGCACCAGTGCGTCGTAGTCGGCATCGGACACGACCGGATCGTCGAGCACGTAATACCGGTGGGCATGACCACGGATCTGGCGGCGCAACTCTTCAACACGCTCGGCGAACTCGGTCATGGGCGCCGGATTCTACGAGCGGCCGGCTGCGATCGTGTGGCCGTGGATCGGGTGGGCTTGTCGGCCCGTATCCTGGCCCGATGCTCGACCCGCGCATCATCGAACTCGCCCGGGGTGTCAACTACGCCGTCATCACGACCCTCCTCCCCGATGGCACCCCTCATTCCAATGTCATGTGGGTCGATACCGACGGCGAGCACATCCTCATGAACACCGAGATCCACCGCCGGAAGTTCCTCAACGTGGAGGCCGATCCCCGGGTGACAGTGGTGATCATCCGGGAAGGCGATCCCTACCACTGGGCCGAGGTGCGGGGACGGGTTACCGAGGTGATCAGGGGCGAGGAGGCGAGAGACCACATCGACCAACTCTCGATGAAGTACTTCGGCCGGCACTACACGAGCGCGATTCGCAGCGAGCGGGCAATCCTGGCGATCACACCGGACCAGCAGTCCGTTCACGTCCGTTAGAACGATCAGACCGTGGTGTGGTCGTCGACCAGGGTGTTGCCGCCGTCGACCACCAGTAGCTGCCCTGTCACATAGGAGGCGCCCGGTGAGGCGAGGAAGGCAACGACTTCAGCCACCTCGTCGGGCCGTCCCGGCCGGCCGATGGGAGTGTGCCGGCCGGCGGTCAATTCGTTCCCGGGTGAGGTATCGGTCTCGATCCATCCCGGTCCCACCGCATTGACGGTGATCCCGTGACGGGCATATTCGACCGCCAATGCCCTGGTCAAGCCCATCATGCCCGCCTTGCCGGCGGCGTAGGCGGCCTCTTCGACCATTGCCACCACCGGCCCCGTCACCGACGACATGTTGATGATGCGGCCGTAGCCGCGGAGCTTCATTCCCGCCAGCACCGCCCGGGCCATGAAGAAGGCCGTGGTGAGATTGCGCTCCAATCCGTCCCGCCAGGCTTGGTCGGCCACCGACTCGGTGGGCGCCGCCGTGGCCGTCATCCCCTGGGCCATCATCCCGGCGTTGTTGACAAGGATCGAGCAAGGCCCGAGCGCTTCCCCGGCGGAGGAGACGAACCGCTCAACCTGGGCGGAATCGGTGAGATCGGCGACCGCCGCGAACACGTCGATCCCCGACTCCGACAATTCGGTCGCCCGCTGATGGATCCGATCGGTCGTCGAACAGATGGCGACTCTGGCGCCACTGCTCCCCAACCGCCGGGCCACCGCCATCCCGATTCCTCTCGGACTGCCGGCCCCGGTGACGATGGCGGTGTGGCCGGACAGGCTCATGGCCTCACCGTAGATCGGATGATCCCGCCGCCCACGACCTCTTCTCCGGAATAGAGGGCGGCGGTCTGCCCCGGCGCCACCCCGTATTGAGGCTGTTCGAAAATGATGGAGCTGCCCTCGATACGCCCGCCCACGGCCGCGCCGTGAGCCCGGTACTGGATCTCGACCTCGCCGGTGGCGGGCGGGCCGACAAAGGTGAGTTGATCGAGGGCGATGGCCGACACCGCCAGATCTGGGTGACGGCCGAGGAACACCGTCCGGCTCACGGGGTCCACCTCGACCACATACCGGGGCTCTCCCAGGGCGACGCCCAGCCCCCGGCGCTGCCCCACAGTGAAGTTGACGACCCCGGGATGGGGACCGAGGTCCACCCCGTCCAGATCCGAGAAACGACCGGGTTGGGCGATGGCCGGGTCGGCCTCGGCCAGGAACGAGCGATAGTCCCGCCTCCCCACGAAACAGATGTCCATGGATTCCGCCTTGTTCGCCGTGCGCAAACCGAGGTCGGATGCAATCCGTCGCGTCTCGACCTTGTCGATTTCGCCCACCGGGAATCGGGTCATCCCCAGTTGCTCCTGCCCGAGCATCGACAGGACGTAGCTCTGGTCCTTGCCCGGGTCGACCGCCCGGAGCAGCTTCCATCGCCCGTCCTCGTACCGGGTCCTGGCGTAGTGGCCGGTGACCACCACATCACAACCGAATTCGGCGGCCTGGGACAGGAGTCGGGAGAACTTGACGGTGCGGTTGCATTCGACACACGGATTGGGAGTGCGTCCGTTCTGGTAGTCGACCACGAACCGGTCGATCACCCCCTGTGAGAAGTCTTCGGTGTAGTCGAGGACGTAATAGGGGATATCGAGCTGGGCGGCCACCCGCCGGGCGTCCTCCGAGTCCGAGACCGTGCAACACCCGGCCGTGGGAGCTTCTCCGTTCGGTCCCGACCACAGCTTGAGGGTCACCCCGATCACCTGGTGGCCCTCCCCCGTCATCAGGGCGGCCGCCACCGATGAGTCGACCCCGCCCGACATCGCCACCAGCACCCGGCTCATGCGGCCACCACCGAACGAACCAGTCTCGCCGCCTCCTCTGCCTCCGAAACCGTCGTGCTCCACCCGAAGGTGAACCGGAGCGATTCCCGGGCCACCTCGACGGGTAGACCCATCGCCGAGAGCACATGGGACACGGTGGCGGCTCCCGCCGAGCAGGCGGAACCGGTCGACGCCGCCACCCCGGCCTGATCCAGCCTGACGAGCAGGGTCTCGTTGCGCCACCCGGGAAACCGCAAGTGGGAGTGTTGGATGAGACCGGCTGCCGGGTCGATGGTCCTCACCGCCACGTCCGCCAGGGCTGCCTCGAAAACGGCGCGGGCGGCCGCCACCTCTGCCTGGAATCGAGGCCGGTCGGCGACGGTCGACTCCATGGCGGCGACCATCCCGACGATGCCCGCCACATTCAAGGTTCCCGAGCGCCGGCCGAGTTCGTGGCCGCCGCCGTGGAGCAGCGGTTCGAGGCCCACTCCGTTTCGAACGTAGAGGAGGCCGACCCCCTTCGGCCCACCGAACTTATGGGCACCCAGCGACAGGAGATCGATGCCACCGAGCGGAACCGGCTCCGAAACGAAGGCCTGGACGGCATCGCTGTGGAGAACGGCCCGCCCGCCGGTAGCGGCGGTGATGGCGGCGAGAGGCTGACGGGCGCCGGTCTCGTTGTTGGCCCACATGACCGACACCACCGCCGTGTCGTCGTCGACGGCGGCCGCCACCTGATCGACGTCGACCGAGCCCGTGCGGTCGACGTCCAGCAGAGTCAGCTTGGAGCCGTGCCGCTCACAGAAACGGGCTGCCTCGAGCACCGCCTCGTGCTCTACCCGGGTGGTGACGATCCCGCCACCGGTGAGCTGGGCCCGTCCTTTGATGGCGAGGTTGTCGGACTCGGTTCCGCCGCTCGTGAACACGATTTCGCCCGGTTGACAGCCGAGCAACCGGGCCGCCCGCTCGCGGGCCTCTTCCACCGCATTCTTGGCGCGCCGAGCGATTTCATGCGCGCCCGAGGTGTTGCCGAACGTCTCGGCAACGAAAGGCGCCATCGCCTCCCAAACCGGAGGTCGCATGGGCGAGGTGGCGGCATGATCGAGATAGATCACGTCGCCAGTTTCGCAGATCGGGTCGACTGGATGATCGGGTCAGCCGAATGACCGTGCCAGTTCAACCAGGGTCCGCACTCCGAACCCGGTCCCCCCTTTGGGGAGGTACTGCTCGGCCTTGTCGAGGAAGGCGGGTCCGGCGATGTCCACGTGGACCCAGGGGACCTCGCCGACGAATTCGTTGAGCAACAGGGCGGCGGCGATGGCGCCACCGTACCGCCCCTGCCCGGTGTTCTTCATGTCGGCCACGTCGGAGTCGATCATCGGACGATGGTCGGCGGGGAGGGGCAGCGGCCACAGCCGTTCGCCGCCGGCGGCGCCGGCCGCCAGCACCCGGTCGATGGCCGGCTGATCGTTCCCGAACACCCCGGCGATCCGGGGGCCGAGGGCGATCTTGCAGGCGCCGGTCAGGGTGGCCAGGTCGACGATCAGGTCGGGCTCTGCCTCGGCGGCCAGCGCCAGGGCGTCGGCCAGGACCAGACGGCCCTCGGCGTCGGTGTTCAGAACCTCGATCGTCTTGCCGTTGCGGGCCTCGAGCACGTCTCCCGGACGCTGGGCGGTGCCGCTCGGCAGGTTCTCGGCGAAAGCGGAGAAGGAGATCACCTCGATCGGGAGCCCGAGCGAGGCGATGGCGATGGTGGCGGCCGCCACCGCCGCCCCGCCCGCCATGTCGTCCTTCATCGCCTCCATCATGTCGGCCGGCTTGAGGGAGAGCCCACCCGAGTCGAACACGATCCCCTTGCCCACCAGCGCCAGCTTCGCCTTTGGCCGCCGGCCCCGATAGTGCAGTTTGAGGAGGGCCGGGGGTCGATCGGAGCCCTGACCCACCCCCAGCATCCCACCCATCCGCTCGGCGCCGAGCCGGGCCGAATCCCAGATCTCCACCGCCAGGCCGCCGGCCGAGGCGATGGCCGCCAGCCGCTCGGCGATCGCCATCGGCGCCTTGGCGGCGGCCGGCTCGTTGACGAGGTCGCGGCACAGATTGACCGAGTCGATCGTGATCAGAGCGGTGGAGATGTCGGAGGTGTCGACCGTTCCACCCACCAACTCGAGCAGAAGCTCGGGTCGGGTCTTGGCGGTCGACTTGTAGCGCTCGAAGCGGTAGTCGGCCAGACCGAACCCCTCGACAGTGGCACTGATGGCGCCGTCCAGACCCACCTGGTGGAGGGTGGTGGCGATCGCATCGGCTCCGGCCACCGCCTTCCTCCCCAATCCGGCTGCCTGCCGCAGCAGCTCGACATCTACTTCGTCTCCCAACCCCACGAAGACGATACGGCGGCCGTCGGGAGCGGTGAGCACCGCCACCTGGCCCGCCTTGCCCTCGAACTCGAGGGCGGCGAGGGCGGCGGACTGACCACGCGCGTAGGTGGAGGTGCCGGGTGCTGGGCGACGCCCATCGAACATGCCGACGACGACGGATGAGGAGAGCGATCGGGCGCTTGTCTTGAGATGCGATACGTTCATGTGCCCAGTCTGACACAGCCACAGTGACGGGAGTCACCGACTACCAATTGCCGGCGACAGCGACCAGACTCAGTCCGTGGCAAACATCACCCAGTCCGTGTTCATCGCCGCTCCCATCGAAGTGGTGTGGAAGGAGGCGGCCGACCTCCCTTCCCACGTCGAATGGATGGCAGACGCCGAGTCCATCGAATTCCTCTCCGACCTGCGAGCCGGGGTGGGCGTTCGCATGAAAGTCGAGACGGCGGTTGGGCCGCTTCGCACCTCCGATCTGATGGAGGTTATCGAGTGGGTCGAGAGCCGGACGATCGGGGTGCGGCATACCGGGCTGGTCCGCGGTTCGGGTCGTTTCGAATTGGCGCCCGTCGCCGGCGGGACCCGCTTCACGTGGACCGAGCGGCTGACCTTTCCCTGGTATCTGGGAGGGGCCTTGACCGCCATCTTCGCCAAACCGGTGCTCGGCTGGATCTGGCGGAGAAACCTCCGCGGTCTCAAGGCGCGGATCGAAGGCTGACCCTCACCGGCCCCCGAACACCGGCGGACGTTTGGCGATGAACGCCGCCACACCCTCCCGGGCATCCTCGGTCCAGAAGCAGTCGTTGAAGGCGGCGGCTTCGATCTCCATCGCCCGCGTCATCGGTTCGCCGATGCCATTGTTGATCGCCCGTTTGGCGGCGGCGATCGCCCGGGTGGGACCGGCCGCCAGTTCGGCCGCCGCCGCCATCGACCGCTCCAGCAACTCCTCCGACGGAAAGACCTTGTCGGCCAGCGTCAGGCCCAGCGCCTCGTCGGCACCCACGAATCGGCCCGTGAACACGAGCTCCTTGGCGCGCTGGACCCCGACGATCCGGGTGAGACGCTGGGTCCCCCCGCCACCGGGGATGATCCCCAGCTTGATCTCGGGCTGGCCCACCTGGGCGTCGGCGGCCAGGTAGCGAAAGTCGCACCCCATCGCCAGTTCCAACCCTCCCCCCAGGGCATACCCGTGGATGGCGGCGATGGTCGGCTTTTCGAGGCGCTCCAGCCTCCAGATCGCCTCCACCAACGCCCGTGCCAGGGTGTCCTCGCTCCCCGAGTCGTAGGCCGCCTGAAACCCCTTGATGTCGGCCCCGGCGGCGAAGTGAGGTTGACCGGTGACGACCACCGCCCGGATCGCGGGGTCCTCGCAGCGAACAAAGGCCTCCCCGAGGTCGGCGGACAACTCCGCCGAGAGGGCGTTGACCGGCGGGCGGTTCAGCCGAACCAGCGCCACCGCCCCTTCCAGACCGAATTCGACCAGCGACATCCGTTTGGCTCCTTGTTGTGCTGCCTGGGAGGCTAACCGGCCGGCCCGGACCGCAAATTGCGCGGTGAGATGGCAGATTTCTGCCATCTCACCGCATAAAGTCGCCGTCTTCAGGCCTGGCGGGCACCGGCCACGCCCGGGAGGTCGATGATCTCGGGGGTCCAGCCCTGCTCGACCGGGGCCACCTTGACCCGGGCGTCGACCACCCGTACCCCCTCGCCCGGGGGCAGCACCTTGACCGGGTTCAGGTCCATCTCCGTGATCTCGGGGATGACACCCACCAGGGCGGAGACCCGAAGCAGGACGTCCTTGACCGCCTCGAGGTCGCCCAGCGGCATGTTGCGGTAGCCCTCCAACAGGCGGGCGCCTTTGATCTCGGCCATCATCTCGGTCGCATCGGTGTCGGTGAGCGGGTACAACCGGAAGGCAACGTCTTCGAGCAACTCCACGTAGACGCCTCCCAACCCGTAGACGAGCAACGGTCCGAAGTTGGGATCCTCCGACATGCCGACGAGCACCTCGTGCCCGCCCCGCACCATCTCCTGCACCAGGACACCGTCGAATTGCTCGACCGTGCCGGTGACCGAACGGAACCCGGCCCGAACCGCCTCCTCGTCCTCGAGGTCCAAGGCCACCCCTCCGACCTCGGACTTGTGCAGGGCCTCCGACGACACCACCTTGAGGACGACCGGGAACCCCATCTCCCGGGCCGCCTCGACCGCCGCCTCCTCGGTGGTCACCGTGACCGACGCCGGCACCGGGATGTGAACCGCCGCCAGGAGCGCTTCCACCTCGGCCGGCTCCAGCCAGCCGCCTTCCGCCCCGAAGCGGGCGAGGGCGGGTTCCACCGCCGCCCGGGCCGAGGGCGCGTCGATCCCGATCAGGTCGGGGATCCTGCCCGGTTCCCGCTGCAGCCACTCGCCGTGGGCCACCGCCTGGGTCAACGCCCGGGCGGCACCCTCCGGGAACTGATAGGTGGGCACCTTGGCAGTCGGCGAGGTGAGGACCGCAGCGGCGTCTTCTGCCTGCATGAACACCGACAACAACGTGCAAGGGCCCTGGTAGGCCTCGGCCGCCGCCCGCACCGCCGCTCCCACCTCGCCCACTCCGGTGATCGAGGTCGGAACATAGATCACCAGCAGCGAATCGACCTCGCCCGAATCGAGAATGGGCTGGAGAACCGAGGAATACTGGACCGGTCCGGCTCCCGCAATCAGGTCGACCGGATTGGTGACCGAGGCCTCCGCCGGGAGATTGGCGCTCAGCACCTGGCGCAGTTCCGTCGAGAACTCGGGCAGGAACAAACCCTGCGACTCGAGGGCGTCCGCCGCCAGGATGCCCGGCCCTCCGGCGTTGGTGACGATGCCCACCCTACGACCGGCCGGGATCGGCTGGTTGGCGAGCAACGAACCGACCGCGAACAGCTCTTCGAGCGTGTCCACCCTGATGACGCCCGACTGGCGGAAGAGGGCCTCCACCGCCCGATCGGTCGAAGCGAGGGCGCCGGTGTGAGAACTGGCCGCCCGGCTGCCGGCCGCCGTCCTCCCCGACTTCACGGCCACGATCGGCTTCTTGCGCGAGATCCGGCGGGCCAGCCGGGCAAACCGGCGGGGGTTCCCGAACGACTCCAGGTAGAGCAAGATCACATCGGTGGCCGGGTCGTCCTCCCAGAAGAGGAGCAGGTCGTTGCCCGAGACATCCGCCTTGTTGCCCACCGACACGAACTGGCTGATCCCGATCGAGTTGCGGCGGGCAAACTCGAGGATGGCGATCCCCAGGGCACCCGACTGCGAGGACATGGCGATGTTGCCGGCCGGCGGGTAGACGGGAGCGAACGTCCCGTTCATGTTGACCGGGGCGGCGGTATTGAGCAGCCCCATGCAGTTGGGCCCCACCATCCGCATCCCCGCCTCCCGGACCACGGCCAGCAACTCGGCCTCACGTCCGCGGCCCCCGGCCACCTCACCGAAACCAGCCGAGATGACGACGATCGCCCGCACCCCCTTGGCGGCGCAGTCCCTTGCGACGTCGAGAACATGCTCGGAGGGAACGACCACGAAGGCGAGGTCGACGGCGTCGGGGATGTCCCGGACCGACGGATAGGCCTTGACGGCGTTGACCACCTGGGCGGTCGGGTTGACGGGATAGAGCGTGCCGCCGAAACCGGTGTGAAGCAGGTTGCGAAACAGCGTGTTCCCGATCGAGCCTGGGCGGGTCGAGGCGCCGACGACTGCCACCGAACGAGGGAAGAACATCGGCAACATCGAGGCGGCCACCGCCCGCTTTTCCCGTTCTTCCGCCGCCAGCTTGGAGTCCTGGGTCAGTGCGACCGGGAAGTCGACGGTGTAGACCCCCGACTCGAGCGTGCGGTGGAGTTCGAATCCCGAGTTGCGGAATACCCGCATCATCTGGACGTTCTCGGGCAGGACGAAGGCGCGGAACCCGCCAATCCCTTTGCTGCGGGCATACGCGGTGAGAAGCTGGAGCAACTCGGTCCCCAGGCCCAGCCCCTGCTGGTCGTCGGCGACCGCAAACGCCACCTCGGCGACCTTGGAGTTCTCTTCGCTCACGTCATATCGTCCGACCGCCGCCATCCGACCCTCATGGACGACGATCAGGGCCATCCGCCGCTCGTAGTCGACGGTGGTGAAATACCGGACCTCCTCGGGGGCCAGAGTCCGCTTGACCCTGAAAAACCGGAAGTAGCGGCTCTCGGGCCCGAGCCGCTCGAAGAAGTCGACGAGCAGGTCACCATCGGAGGGCCGGATGGGGCGAACATGGGCTACTTGCCCATTGCGCAGCACGATGTCCAGTTGGTATTCGGAGGGATAGTCGGCCATTGGGGTTGAGGCTACAACAGCCCGACCCGGTCCTGGATTCGCCACCGCTGGTCGTACGGGTAGATCTCCATCCGTTCACCTGCCTTGACCCGCCGTTGCCAGTCCAGCCAGGCCTTGTGATCGAACAGGTCACCGTGATGCTCGAACAGCAGGCTGCGGAGCGGGTCTTCGAGACCCAGGAAGCGGGCGAACTCCTCGGGGAACACATCGTCGGCACCGACCGGGAACCACGGATCGGCGGCCATGTCGTCGTCGATCGAGGAGGCGGCCGGCATTGCCCGAAAGGTGCAGGCCTCGAGCAGGGTCAACTCGTCGTAGTCGTAGAACACAACCCGGCCGTGACGGGTGACGCCGAAGTTCTTGAGCAGCATGTCGCCGGGGAAGATGCCGCCAAACGCCAGATCCTTGATCGCCTGGCCATAGTCGATGATCGCCTCCCGGGCCAGATCCGGGTCGGCCTCGCGCAGGTAGATGTCGAGCGGCGTCACCCTCCGTTCCACGTAGCAGTGGGCGATGTGAACCCGTCCTTCATTGACGGCCACCACCCGTCCACACGCATCCGTCAGCACCTCCAGGAGGGCAGGATCGAAACGGTCGACGTCGAACTCGAGGTGCTCGAATTCCTGAGCGTCGACCAATCTTCCCGCCCGGTCGTGGCGGAACACCAGTCGATAGCGGTTGAGAACATGGTCCCGGGTGATCCGTTTCGGCTCGCCGAAGCGGTCCCGGATGAGCTTGAACACGACGTCGAATCCAGGAACCGTGAAGACCACCATCACCAGTCCCGGCACCCCCCGCGCCATCTCGAAGCGATCCCCCGACATGGCCAGGTGGCGCCGCAATTCGCGGTACAGCTCCGTCTTGCCGTGTTTGTTGTAGCCGATCGACGTGTAGATCTCGGCCCGACGCTTGCGCGGCATCAGCGAGGCGAGGAAGTCCACCAGGGCCGAGGGACACGGGGTGTCGACGTGGAAGTACGAGCGGGTGAAGCTGAAGAGGACCGAAACCTGGTTCTCCGTGAGAAGGACGGCATCGACCACCAGCCCACCCTGTTGATGCAGGATGGCGAACACCATCGGGACGACATGGCTTCCGCTCTGGAAACGCCCGACGAGATAGGCGCCCTTTCCCCGATAAAACACCGAGTCGACCATCTCCGCCCGGTCGATTCGGCGCAGGGCCCCCACCCGGCGCAAACGGTGTTCGATCAGCGCGGCGGCGGCGGAACTGTCACCGTCTACGTCGGCAAACGGGGTTTCGAACCCGGCACTCTCGAGGATCGATCTGACCAGTCCGGCCAGGTCGGCGCTGCCTTCGAACACCCTGATCAGGGTGGGGGCGGTCTCGAGGGAATACGAGTCGAAGTCGGTGTCGACGAATTCGATGTGCTCATCCACCCCGACGGTGGCGAACACCTTGCGGGTGACGGAGTTGAAGTAGGTTTCGGCCAGCTCGACGTCCATCCGGTCCTGGATGAGCCCCGAATACACCGCCTTCATCGCCGCCCACACCATCCGGTCGTGGACCCGTCCCCCCATCGACTCGGAGATACCAACGGCGACCGCCGCCGCCGCCCGGCTGTACAGGTCGAGCCGCTCGACGTGGTCGGCGGCCATCGCCGCCCAATCCTGTTCGGAGAAACGAAGACCCGCCCGTCGGGTGACGATGCGGTACCGATCGGCCAGCGCCCCCCACGAGTCGAACACCTGACGAGCGGCCAGGTTGGCGAGACGGGAGTCCGAAAGTGTCATCGACCGGCACGCTAGCGGTGATGACTGCAGGGGATATACCCCCAGGACTGTCGCAGGTTCCAGGTTTCAGGTTTCAGGTTTCAGGGTCCAGGTTCAGCACTTTGAACTGGGAACTTGAACCTTGCACCCCTCTTACGTACCCGGGGTGGGATTCGAACCCACATGCCCTTGCGGACGGGGGATTTTAAGTCCCCTGCGTCTGACCAGTTTCGCCACCCGGGCATCGCCACTCGAAGCGGAGGCCAGAATAGGAGCCTGGCGTCATGCGCAATGCGTCATGCGTCTTGCGTCATGCGCTCGAGCGTTGCGTCGAACTCGAGACTTGAAACCTGCAACCTGCCACCCAGGTCACCCCCTCCTGGCTACCGGCCGCTACCCGTCCGCCAATCCTGACACGACACCATCGAGCAGATCATGCTCGGACACCAGGACCTCACCCGCCCGCAGGTGGCGGAGGGACTGGCGAGCGACGAGGGCGCCGCCGAGGATCACCGGGGCGCGGGACGGGTCGAGACCGGGAGTGGAGGCCAGTTGGGCGTGGGTCGAGGCCGACAGACGGGCCACCAGGTGATCGAGCTGGATCCGGGTGAGAGCGGTGTGATGAAGGCCATGACGGGCTCCACGCTGGATCCCGGCCAGGGACACCCACGTCCCCGCCACTCCGATCAACCGGAATGGCTCGTCGGGAACCGGCACCACCGCCAGCAGATCCTCCACCAGATCGGAGGCCTCCACCAGCTGGTCGAAGGTCGCCGGCTGGGAACCGAGCACCCGCTCGGTCAGCCGGACGGAGCCGATATCCACCGAGATCTCGTCGTCGGCGGTGACGAACTCGGTCGACCCGCCACCGATGTCGATCACCAGGAGGGGGCCAGCATCTCGTCCCAGGTCGGCCGTCGCCCCCCGGAAGGCCAGCCGTGCCTCCTGACGCCCGTCGATGCATTCGGGCCGCACCCCCAGCGCCGCCGCGGCGGCATCCAGGAACTCCTCCCGATTGGAGGCATCACGCACGGCCGAGGTGGCCACCGCTCTCACCACCTCGACACCATGGTCGGCGATGATCCGGCGGTACCCGTCGAGCACACCCAGGGTGCGGGTGATGGGGTCGGGACCGAGCAGTCCGGAATGGTCCACCCCCCGGCCGAGCCCGGTGACCTGTTCCCTCCGGTCGAGGTCGGCGCCCTCCCCGTCGACGATCAAGAGCCGGGTCGAATTGGTGCCGATGTCGACGGCCGCCCGTCTCACCGGGGCTCGACCCACTGCGGGTTCTTCTCGCCGTCGACCACGCACGGCGTTACGCAATCGAGCGGTTCGACCCAAGGCGCCACCAGTGTCCCCACCGGGTTGTCGTTCCCGGCAACGTGATCGGCGTAGTGGGCGTGGAGGCACTTGACCCCGGCGGACGACCCGGCGACCCCGCCGGTCGGCTTGTGTTCGACACCTTCCGGGATCAGTTGGTCGCGGTCGCGGCGGTACCGATCGTGGGTGGCCGCCATGGCGGCGGCGAACTCCGGATCCGAGTCGAGCCTGGCCTCCATCCGACGCACTCCGCCCAGAGCCTCCAGCCGTCCCACTCGGGAGGATGCGAGCGGGCACGCCAGCCAGTACCTGGTGGGAAAGGGAGTGCCGTCGTCGAGTACCGGGGGCACGGCGGCCACCACCGGCAGACCAAGGGGGCATCTCGCCACCACCGGCGAATGGGCGCGGAGCGGACGACCGATCTGGATCTCGAGGGTCCGACGATCGTTCAGAGATCGGCTCCGGTCAGGAACGCCCACACCCGCAGGTACCAAGGAGCGACCGAACTCTGCTCGGCGACCACCGTCTGCCCGGTGTCGGCCAGCGGCTCAGGGTCCATCACCACGTAGGCGGTCTCGCCCGGCCTGACGTAACCGAGTCTCTCCCGGGCGATCCGTTCGATCTCCACCGGGTCGGAGAGCGAGTCGAGCCGGGCTGCCAACTCGTCGCCCTGGCTCTGCAGCTCGGCAAACCGGGCGCGAGCGTTCTCCAATTCGATTCGCTGTTCACGGATCTCGGCGAAGGGCACCACGCTCGACGTCAACGCCACCAGTGACACCGCCGCAACCAGGAAGACCAGAATCCAGCCCTGTCGCCGCACGAGGCTCATCGGCCCGACCTCCGAAAGGAGTCCCACCCCGCAAAACGAGCCTGGTCTCCCAACGCTTCCTCGATCCTGAGGAGCTGGTTGTACTTGGCGGTGCGCTCGGACCGGGCCGGGGCGCCCGATTTGATCTGACCGGCGTTGGTGGCAACCGCCAGATGGGCGATGAAGGCATCCTCCGTCTCGCCGGACCGATGACTCACCATCGTGGAGAAACGAGCACTTCGAGCGATCTCCATGGTGTGGAGGGTCTCGCTGAGCGATCCGATCTGGTTGACCTTGATCAGGATGGCGTTGGCCGCCCCCACCCGGATTCCTTTGAGCAGCAGATCCTGATTGGTGACGAAGACGTCGTCACCCACCAGCTGGACCCGCTCCCCGAGCCGGGCGGTGAGCAGCTGCCAGCCTTCCCAGTCCCCCTCCGACATGCCGTCTTCGATCGAGGCGAGCGGGAACTCGTCGACCAATCCGACCAGGTATTCGACCATCTCCTCCGAGGTCATCAGACCCCCCTCGAGGTGATAGCGGCCCTCCCGATACAGCTCGGTGGCGGCGACATCCAGCGCCAGGGCGATGTCGGCCCCGAGGGCGTATCCGGCCGCCTCCACCGCCTCCGCCAGCAACTCGAGGGCCGAGCGATTGGTGGGGAGGTTGGGGGCAAAACCACCTTCGTCGCCGATGTTGGTGCCGAGACCCCGGCCGCCCAGCACCTTCTTGAGTGAGTGATACACCTCGACCCCGGCGCGCAGCGCCTCGGCAAAGCTGGGGAGACCGGCCGGGACGAGCATGAACTCCTGGATGTCGACCGAGTTGGCGGCGTGGGCTCCCCCGTTGAGCACGTTGAGACAGGGCACCGGGAGGACCCTGGCCCCCGGACCCCCCAGGTAGCGATACAGCGGGAGCCCGACGCCGGATGCCGCCGCCCGGGCGACGGCCAGCGAAACCGCCAGGATGGCGTTGGCCCCGAGGACGTGCTTGTCGGCGGTGCCATCGAGGTCGAGCATCAACTGGTCGATCCGTTCCTGCTGGGTGGCGTCGAGACCAAGCAGGGCGGGCGCAATGACGTCACCGACGTTCGACACGGCCTGACGAACACCCTTGCCCAGGTAGCGGTCACCCCCATCGCGCAGTTCCAGCGCCTCGGCGGCACCGGTGGAGGCGCCGGACGGCACCGCCGCCCGCCCGAACCCACCACCGGCGAGAAACACCTCGGCTTCAATGGTGGGGTTACCTCGACTGTCGAGGATTTCGCGGGCGACGAGGCCGGTGATGGCGGTGTTGACTGACACGAACTGGCTCCTGGGCGATCGGCGGCGAAGGCTAGCGCTCTCCGGGCCGTCCCCTGGACAATCGCCCGGTTCGGCCGGTCAAGCCTCACCCGCCGTCGCCCGCTTGGCCGCCTCCCAGCGGGCATCCAGTTCCTCGAGCGACAGCCCTGGCAACGGGCCGATGGCCTCCATCGCCCGGAAGCGCTCCTCGAAGCGGAGCGTGGAGCGTCGCAAGGCCAGTTCCGGCTCGACTCCGAGATGGCGGGCCAGGTTCACAACCGAGAACAGCACATCGCCCAGTTCGGCCTCGGCCCGGGGCGGATCCGTCAGGTCCGCCTCCAACTCGTCGAGTTCCTCCCGGATCTTGGCGAGGACGGGGCCGGCCGCGCTCCAGTCGAACCCGACGGCGGCCGCCCGTCGCTGCGTCTCCCCGGCCCGGGCCAGCGCCGGAAGCCCCCCGGGCACCCCGTCGAGCAGCGAACCGGCCTCACCCGTCTTCTCTGTCTTCTTGATCTCATCCCAGTTGCGACGAACCGAGGCGGCATCATCCGCCTCGACATCGCCGAACACATGCGGATGGCGCCGTACCAGCTTGTGGCGGAGGCGGTGACCGACATCGTCGATGCCGAACGCCCCCGCCTCCTCGGCGATGGCGGCGTGAAACAACACCTGGAGGAGGACATCGCCCAACTCGTCCTCGATGGCGGAATAGGCCGGCCAGCGCCCCGGCCCGTCGGTGAGCCCGGCAATCGCATCGATCAACTCGTGCGACTCCTCGACCAGGTACCGGACGAGGGAGTCATGGGTCTGTTCCCGATCCCACGGGCACTCCTGCCGCAGCCGGCGCATGGCCAGGACGGCGCCGATCAGCCCGGCCGGCTGGGGAGCCACGAACATCGACGTGCGCAGCCCGGCCAGTTGCCGGTCGATGGCATCGGGATGCGCCCTGACCAGGCGTTGGGCCGAGGTTCCCAGGTCGACGGCCATCACGACCTCCGCCTCCTCCCCCAGCGAGCGATCGATGCGATCACACACATCCTCGAGGACCAGCGGGGTGTCGAGGTGGCCGATCACCGTCGGCTTGTCGAGAACCAGCGGCGACGGCATCTCGTGCCCGTTGAGCAGCTGGAATCCGTCCCGGAAGGGATCGACGTCGAGGGTCGCCCAGAGGACATCCAGAAACGACTCGGCCGGCTGGATCTCGAGGGAACGGCCCTCGGCGGCTGCCCACCGGCGCAACTTGGCGACGGCGAACTCGCCCACCAGCGGGCTGCCCGGTACCGCGTAGATCACCGGCTCGTCGAGGGCCGCCAATCGCTCGACGATCCGGTCGTATACGTCGTCGAATCGCTCGGCGTCCTCGTACAGATCGTCACAGGCCAGCACCGGGCGGCGGGAAGCCAGTTCCTCGGCGGCGGGGTGGCGGATGGTCCTCACCACCACGGTGGTGGCCGGATCGACGAGCAGGTCGGCCACGGTCCGGGGGATCCGGGAGAAATCCCCCGGCCCCAGACCGACCACGATCATGGGGCGGTGGTGGGTGGGACGATCGCCGGCTCCGGATCGGTAGACCACGACCCGTATTCGGGATCGATCTCCACCTGGGCGGCCTCGACCACCGTGACCAGCCACTCCTCGAAGATCGACCCGGCCCGCTGCTGATCGAGTTGGGCGGCCAGTTGCTCGCGGACATCGGCAAGCGGAGTGGGATCGGTGCGGGATTCCACCAGGATCAGGTGGAACCCGAACTGGCTCTGGACCGGTTCGGAGACCGTTCCGATCTCGACGGAGGCGGCGGCGGAAGCGAATTCGGGGACGTAGCCGCCGAGTGCATTGCAGCCCAGATCCCCCGAGTTGTCGGCGGCCGAGGGGTCGGTCGACAACTCGGCGGCGACGGCGGCGAAATCCTCACCGCCGTCGAGCCGGGCCTTGGCGGCGACTGCCTCTTCCTCGGTCTCGAGCAGGATGTGCGACACACACGCCTCCTCGACGAAGAGATAGAGCTGTTCCTGATAGGCGGCCTCGACCTCGGCGTCGGTCAGCGGATCGGCCTCTTCCAGCAGCCTGGCGGTGACGAGATCCCGCACCACCTGCTGACGGCTCACGGTGAGGGCGCCTTCCTCCGAAAACCCGGCGTCGGCGGCGATCTGATAGAAGGCTGCGTCGTCGGCCGCCCCGACCGACACCTTGATCTCGGCCAACTTGGCCGTGATCTGCTCCTCGGTCGGTTCGAGCTGGAACTGGGCGAGGGCGGCGGCATCGGCGATCTGGCCGACGACCAACACCCGGAGCATCGCCCGGAAGGCCTCGGCATCGATGGCGCCGTCGACACCGGCGGCGTTGGCCTCGACCTGGGCCACCGTGATGTCGGTGCCGTCCACCGTGGCGGCGGCCGAACCGATTCCACCACAGGCGGAGACGAGGAGCAGGGCGAGGACGAGCAGTTTCTTCAAGAGTGTTCCCGGGATCGACGAAGCGACGATGTTACCCGTGCTCCCGCCGTTCACGATTCGACCGGCCACATCCGGCCGATGAAGTCGAGCAGTCCGGGTATCAGGTCACGAGGAGCCGGGATGAAGACGGCGCCCTCCGTGGCCCGCAAAACCGCCCTCGGCGCCAGCCGCTGGAGCCGGACCTCCTGGGAGGCGGACAGATCCACCGGTGCCAGCCTCACCTCGTGTTTGAGTTTGACGACTTCGGTCAGACCCACCCGCATCGCCTCCACCCGGAGGTGGGCGATGGCGACGAGCGCCTCTGCCGCCGGAGGGAGCGGCCCGAAGCGGTCGACCCACTCGGCTGCCACCTCGTCGACCTCCTGCCCGGTGTTGGTCGACGCCAGCCGCCGGTAGGCCTCCAGGCGCAGGGTGAGCTCTCCCACGTAGTCTCCAGGAAGGTGGGCGTCCACCGGGAGGTCGATCCTGACCTCGGCGGGCTGGGCCGCCGGCTCCCTCCCCTCCAGCATGTCCACCGCCTCCGCCACCAGTTCGGCATACAGGTCGAACCCGACGGCGGCGATGTGACCGGACTGCACCTCACCCAGAATGGACCCGGCCCCCCTGATCTCCAGGTCCTTGAGCGCCAGTTGGAATCCGGAGCCGAGATCGGTCGCCTCGCCGATCGCCTCCAGCCGGCGGTGGGCTTCCTCGGTGAGGGACTGCCCGCTCGGGTGGAACAGATAGGCGTACGCCCGCTGGGTGGAACGGCCCACCCTTCCCCGCAACTGGTAGAGCTGGGCCAGCCCGAGCAGGTCGGCCCGCTCGACGATGAGGGTGTTCACCTGGGGAAGGTCCAGCCCCGACTCGATGATCGTGGTGGCCACCATCACGTCGTACTGGCGGTTCCAGAAGTCGAGCATCACCTGCTCGAGACGCCCCTCGCTCATCTTGCCGTGGGCCACCACGTAACGGGCGTCCGGCACCAGCTCCCGGAGCCTCGCCACCGCCCGGTCGATCGACTGGACCCGGTTGTGAACGTAGAAGATCTGACCCTCGCGCAGGATCTCGCGGCGGATGGCGGCCGCAACCGATTGTTCGTCGAAGGGCCCGACATAGGTGAGGATCGGGTGGCGGTCCTCCGGTGCGGTCCGGATGTGGCTGACGTCGCGGATCCCGGTGAGGGCCATCTCCAGGGTGCGCGGGATCGGGGTAGCGGTGAGGGTGAGAACGTCCACCCCCACCTTGAGCGACTTGATCTTGTCTTTGGCGGCGACTCCGAACCGCTGCTCCTCATCGATGACGAGCAACCCCAGATCCTTCCAGGCCATGTCCTGCGACAGCAACCGGTGGGTGCCGATGACCACGTCCACCTCCCCTGCCGCCGTCCCCGCCACCACCACCTTCTCCTGCCGGGCGGTGAGGAACCTCGACAACATCTCCACCCGCATCGGGTAGGGAGCAAAACGCTCGGAGAAGTTCTGATAGTGCTGCTGGGCGAGCAACGTGGTGGGACAGAGGACCGCCACCTGCTTGCCGGAGGCAACCGCCTTGAAGGCGGCCCGGATCGCCACCTCGGTCTTGCCATAACCGACATCTCCAAAGACCAGCCGGTCCATCGGCCGTTCCCCCTCCATATCGCTCTTGACCTCGGCGATCGTCGTCAGCTGGTCGGGCGTCTCCTCGAACGGGAAGGCAGCCTCCACCTCCTGCTGCCACGGCGTGTCCGCCGCGAATTGGTGACCGACCGCCCTGGCCCTTCGCCGATGGAGACGAACCACCTCCTCTGCCACCGCCGCCACCGCCTTCCGCACCCGGTCCCGGGTTTCGCTCCAGTCCTTCCCGCCCATCCGCGACACCCGGGGGGCCTCACCTCCGGTGTATTTGGTGACCGAGGCGAGCTGGTCGGTCGGCACGTACAGCCGATCCTCCCCGGCATAGGCCACCACGAGGTAGTCGCGCTCGATCCCGGCCATGGTGCGCGTTACCAGTCCTTCGAACCGACCGATCCCGTGACGGTGGTGGACCACGTAGTCGCCCGGTTTGAGATCGGCATACTCGGCCCCTACCGCAGACCGCCGCCGACCGCTGCGGCGGTGCGCCCTCCGCCGCCCTGCCAGTTCCTGCTCGCCCAGAACGGCGATGCCGAGATCGGGGAGAACGAAGCCATGATGAACGCCGACCGGGATCGCCACCGACTCGAGCCGGTCGAGGGAATCCCGTCTCTCCAGGACCACCCCGTGCTCGCCGAGCACCCGGGTCACCCGGTCGGCGGCAGGTGCCCCGTCCATCGCCACCACCACCGCCACCCCTTTGGTGACGAGGCGGGAGAGGGCGAGGGCGATCTCCTCGGCGTTCCCGGGCGTGGCGTCGAGCCCGCGCACCGTCAGCACTTCATCGGCCGGGCCGGAGGGGATCGCCGGGATCTCCATCCAGGGGCGGACCTCGAAGGGGAGGAACAACTCCGGGTGGGCGCCGGCCTCGGGGGCACCCTGGCCCCAGGTAGGAGCCAGGGCGGCCGCCAGATCGGTCTCCTCCTTGGCCAGATCACGGGCCCGCTCGACGACCTTGACCGGATCCAGCACCGTCACCCTCACCCCACCGGCCAGTCCGGAGAGGAGGTTGACATCATCTGCCATCCACGGCATCCACGACTCCATACCGGAGAAGTGCTGTCCCTCCGAGAGCCGCTCCCACACCGCCGCGTTCCAGGGGTCGGTGCGGGCGAGGACTCGCGCCCTGGCCCGTACCGCCTCATCCGGTCGGAACTCCCGACTCGGGTAGACGACCACCACATCGACAGGGTCCTCCGAACGTTGATCACCGACCGAGAAGGTCCGGATGTCATCGACGGTGTCTCCCCAGAAGTCCAGCCTGAAAGGCTCCTCCAGTTGGGCGGGGAACACATCGACGATTCCACCTCGCACCGCAAATTCGCCTCTCCCCTCGACCCGGTCGGTGCGGTGGTATCCGAGTTCGGCGAACGTCCGGCTGAGACCGGCCACCTCCACCTCGGAACCGCGCTCGATCACGAGCGGATCCGGTGAGCTGGGGCTGAGCCGCTGGACGGCTGCCCGCACCGAGGCCACCACGATCAGGCCATCCTCGCCCGCCGCCAGTCGATGGCGGGCTTCGGCCCGACGGGCCATGGTGGCGGCGTTGGGGGACATGTGCTCGAAGGGGAGCGTCTCCCAGGCGGGCAGGAGGAAGGCGGACGAGGTGAACAGCGACAGGTCGTCGACGAGATCCTCGGCTTCCCGCTCGGACGAGACGACCACCAGAAGCGGTCCGGAGCCGTGCCGGACCAGGCCTGCCAGGGCAAAGGCCCTGGCGGCGGCGGGCACCGCCCAGCGGCCGGTCGGGAAGTGGTGCGCCCGCCAGCGGTCTACCAGAATTTCAAGCGGGGCGGACACGGCGCTAATGATCGTAGGGGCGGCGGGCGACCATCAATACCCGCGGGTGAGATCGATCACCCCTTCGAGCGGCGCCCCCTCCCGGAACCGGCGGAGATTGCCGAGGAAGACCCGGGCCACGTCGCCGGGCCGGCTCCAGGCGGCGGTGTGCGACGTCACGATCAGGCCATCGACCTGCCACAGCGGATCATCATCGGGCAATGGCTCGCGAGGAAGCACGTCCAGCACCGCCAGCGAGAGATGTCCCGAACCGAGCGCTCCCACCACGTCGGCCACGATCACCGAGTTGCCACGGCCGACGTTGATCAACGTCGCGCCAGGGTTCATGCGTTCGATCAGGGCCCTGTCCACCAGATCGTTGGTCTCCACGGTCGCCGGAAGCACCACGACCAGGTGGTCGAGACCGCCGGCGAAGGTGTACCGCTCCCCCACCGGGAACACCCGTCGAAAACCCTCGACGGAACTCCCGCTCCGGCTGCACCCGACCACATCGAGTCCTAGGTGGGTGGCGGTCCGGGCGACAACGGCACCGATCGAGCCAACACCGAGAATCCCCATCCGGGTGCCGGCCAGCACGTCCGGTGGGCGCGGGTCCCAGCTGCGGGCTGCCGCCCGCTCCACCACTCGCTGGGAGTGGGCCAGCAGGTGGGCGAACACGAACTCGGCCATCTGGGGGCCGAACACCCCCTTCAACCCGGTGACCACCACCCCGGCGGGGACTCCGTGGCGGGCGAGCGCATCGACCCCGGCCCAGGTGGATTGGATCCAGCGCAGCTCCGGAAGCCGGTCGACCAACCGGGCCGCCGACCTGGGATCGGCCAGCAGGATCCGGCAATCGACCGCCTCCGCCCCCACCTCCTCGGCCGAGGTGAACGCGATCGCACCGGGAACGTGAGCGGACAGATCGGCGGCGCCATGGTCGACGATGAGGACCTCAGCCATCGAGGAGGCCCTCCGCCTCGAACCACCCCACCAGCCGGCGCAGCAGGTCCGGTGCGGTGGAATAGGTCAGACCCAGCTCACGGGTCGCCTTGGATCCGTCGTAGCGGTGACCGTGGAGCATGGTGGTGATCATCTCCCGGCACACCGGCGGGCGCCGTCCCACCAGCCGCGAGCCTGATTCGACCACGAAGGCCCCGGCCATCGCCGCCCACCCGGGGAGGTACCGGACCTTCAATTCGCGCCCGAGTACCTCCGAGATCAGCTGAACCGCCTGGCGCATCTCGAGTGTGAACGAACTGAGGATGTAGCGCTCGCCGGCCTTGCCCCGCTCGGCGGCGAGCAGATGCCCGCGGGCACAGTCGTCGATGTCGATGATCGAGAGGACGCTGTCGACCAGGGCCGGCAGCCGACCGGCGACCAGATCCAGGATGAGCTTGCCCGAGCCGACCGCCCGACCGGGACCCTGGACCGAGGACGGGTTGACGGAGACGACCTCGACGGTGGTCGACTCGCTCATCACCGCCTGCTCGGCGAGGTGTTTGGAACGCTCGTAGGCCGAGAGGTAGTACCCGCGGTGGCTGCTGGCCTCGGTTGCCACCACGCCGTCTGCCTCTCCGATGGCGGCGGCCGACGAGGTGTAGACCATCCGGGCCACACCCGCCCGGGCCGCCGACCGCAGCACCCGTAACGACCCCTCCACATTGGTCATGATCATCCGGTCGGGATGCGACGAACACATCTCGTTGACCCCGGCGACATGGAAAAGCAGAGAGCACCCCTCCATGTCTGCCACGAAATCGTTGGCATTCATCACCTCGCCGCGGATGGGCACCGCCCCTAGGTCGGCGAGGATGACGTCGCTCCGGTCGGAGCGGGACAGCGCACGGACCTGGTGACCGGCGGCGACGAGATGACGAACCACCGCCACCCCCACCACGCCGGAACCGCCGGTGACGAAGACCGGCATGTCAGGCGGGGGCGCGAGAGGCGCGCACCGTCTCCCAGAATCCTGACATGTACTGCCAGCCGCTGGCGATGGTGAGGGCCACTGCCAGCAGCATCACCCACTGGTCGAAGTACAGCGGACCGAAAGGAGGCTCGAAGCGGATGAAGGCGAGACCGATGGCGGTGAACTGGCTGAGGGCCTTGATCTTCCCCCACGAGGACGGCCTGATCTGGCCGCCGCCGAGGGCCACCAGCCCCCGCAACGCCATGACGACGAACTCCCGCATGACGATGATCAGGGCAGCCCAGATCGAAACCCGGTCGACAGCGATCAAGGCCAGCAAGGAACCGGTGACGAGGAGTTTGTCGGCGGTGGTATCGAGAAACGCCCCGAGAACCGACTCCACTTTCCATTTCCGGGCGAGGTAGCCGTCGAAGAAGTCGGTCAGGGCGGCGATCACGAAGAGGGCGCAGGCAATGCCAAAGGCGCCCCTCATGTCCGAGACCGTCACGGCCATGATCACGGGCACCAGGCTGACCCGTGACAGCGCCAGGATGTCGGGAACGGTGATTCGATCCTCCTCGACTCGCGGCGGATACTACCGGTCGGTGTTTGAGAGCCGGGGAGACCCGATATCCTCGCCTCGTGACCACCTGGACCAGAGCAGATCATCTCGCCCGGCTTCGGTCCGAGTCGCCCTTCGATGTGATCGTCATCGGCGGTGGGGTGATCGGCTCCGGCACGGCCCTGGATCTTGCCGGGCGCGGTCTCCGGGTGGCGTTGGTGGAGCGCTCCGACCTCGCCCAGGGCACGTCATCGCGATCCACCAAGTTGTTCCATGGGGGAATTCGTTACCTGCCCCAAATGCACTTCCAGCTCGTGTCCGAGGGATTGCGAGAACAGAAGGTGCTCGCACGCATCGCCGACTTTCTGTTCGAGCCACTCGAGTTCGTGATACCCCTCTACGAGCAATACGGCATCGCCGACGCCCCCGCCTGGGCAGCTACCGGGTGGAGGGCGCCGCTGGCGTTGCGGGCCGGGCTCACGCTCTACGACGTTCTCGGCGGGGTCGGCCGGCCCGGTGATCGTCACCGCCGGGTGGCATCGGGGACCATCGCCGAGATGATGCCGCTGCTCAAACGCGACGGGCTCAAAGGTGGGTTCGTCTACTCCGACGCCCAGACCGACGACGCCAGGCTGGTGGTCACGGTGGCCAAGACCGCGGTCGATCGTTTCGATGCGGTCGCCGTCACCCGGGCCGAGGTGGAATCCATCCAGCCGGCGGACGCCGGATTCAGGCTGACGGTGGCCGACGGACTGTCGGGTGAGCGGTTCACCGTCGAGACCCGCGGTGTGGTGGCGGCCACCGGCGCCTTCGACCCCCCCGGGATGGATACGGTTCGCCCGCTGCGACTCACCCGATCGAAGGGAACCCACCTTCTGGCCGCCCCCGGGGCGCTCGGCTTGGACGGGCGGGCGCTGGTGCTGCCCGAGACCGACGATGGTCGAGTGATGTACATCGTCCCCTGGTTGGGCCACTCGATGATCGGGACGACCGACACCGGGTACGCCGAAGACCCCGAGCACCCCACCGCCCGGCCCGAGGACGTCGAGTATCTGGTCCGGCACGTGAAGCGGTACCTCGACGTGCCCGACTTCGCTCCGATCGCCTCCTTTGCCGGGTTACGGGCCCTCAAGGCGTCCGACAACGGCTCGACGGCAAAGGTTTCGCGTGAGCACGTGATCGAGCAACCGGTTGACCGGTACGTGCAGGTGGCGGGCGGCAAACTGACGACCTATCGCAGGATCGCGGCCGAAGTGGGCGACGTGATGGCGAGCGCACTCCGCCTCCCGACTCGCTCGAACACCGGGGCGATCCCGCTGGTGGGCGCCAACGGATCGCCTGCCGAGATGGCCAGACGGCTGCGGGAGGCGGGGCTCGCCGCCAGCGCAGTCCAACCGACCATCGCCCGCTACGGAACCGAATCCGAAGCCATCGCCCGGATCGTCGAAGCAGACCCGGCGATGGCCACGACGATGGGAGACGGTCGTTCCAGCCTGGCCGACGCCGTCTATGCGGTCCGCCACGAGGGGGCGGTGGGTGTCAGCGACGTCACACTGCGCCGGACCCACCTCGCCTGGTTCACCACCGACCACGCCCGCCATGACGCGCCCCAGATCGCGGCGGTGATGGGCAAAGAACTCGGTTGGAGCCCGGCGCAGATCACCGCCGAGGTCGAACGGCACGAACGAGAGCTCGTCGCCGAGGCGCTCTGACCTAGGCGGTGTCAGGCCCAGTCGAGGGACCGTTCGACCGCCATCCGCCACTTCGCCATCTTCGCCTCCCGCTCCGTGGCGTTCATGGAGGGCACCCACCGCCGGTCCTCTCCCCAGTTGGCGCGGAGATCGTCGAGTGAGGCCCACACCCCGGTGGCGAGACCGGCCGCATAGGCGGCGCCCAGCGCAGTCGTCTCGGCCACCATCGGCCGGAGGACGGGCACCCCCAGGATGTCTGCCTGGAACTGCATCAACAAGTCGTTGACCACCATCCCCCCATCGACCCGCATCTCCGTGAGAGGCACTCCCGAGTCGGCGTTCATGGCTTCGAGCACTTCCGCCGTCTGAAAGGCGGTGGCCTCCAGCGCCGCCCGGGCCAGGTGGGCCTTGGTGTTGAAGCGGGTCAACCCGGTGATCACCCCCCGGGCATCGGATCGCCAGTGGGGGGCGAACAAGCCCGAGAAGGCCGGCACGAAGTAGACGTCGCCGTTGTCGTCGACCGAACGGGCCAGCGTCTCCACCTCGGCCGAGGAGGAGATGATCCCCAGGTTGTCGCGCAGCCATTGGACCAATGAACCGGTGACGGCGATCGATCCCTCCAGGGCATAGACCGCACCCTGGCCTTCGATCCGGTAGGCGACCGTGGTGAGCAGACCGTTGCGGGAGTGGACCAGCTTCTCGCCGGTGTTGAGGAGCATGAAGTTCCCGGTCCCGTAGGTGTTCTTGGCCATCCCTTTTTCGAAGCAGGTTTGGCCAAACAGTGCCGCCTGCTGATCACCGAGGATGCCGGCGATGGGGACGTCGGCCAGCGGACCGGTGGCCGACGAGACGACACCGGAGGAGGCGACGATGGTGGGCAACATCGCCCTGGGGACGCCGATGGCGTCACACAGGCCGTCATCCCACTCGAGCGAACCGATGTCCATCAGCATCGTGCGAGAGGCGTTGGTGACATCGGTCACATGGGCGGTTCCGCCGGTGAGGTTCCAGACCACCCAGGAGTCGATCGTGCCAAATGCCAGCTCGCCTGCCTCCGCCCGGGCCCGGAGGGCCGGATCCTGATCCAGCAGCCAGCGGACCTTGGGGCCCGAGAAGTAGGTGGCCAGCGGGAGTCCGGTCGCCATCCGGAAGCGGTCCGAACCCGCCGATCCGGCCAAGTCCTTCACCAACTGGTCGGTTCGGGTGTCCTGCCAGACGATCGCATTCGCCACCGGCATCCCGGTCGCCCGATCCCACACCACCGCCGTCTCGCGCTGGTTGGTCACCCCCACCGCCGCCAGATCGGCCGCCGTCAGACGGGCGCTGTCGAGCGCCTTCGAGATCACCGACCACATCCGCTCCCGTATCTGGATCGGATCATGCTCGACCCAGCCGGGCCGCGGAAAGATCTGGGTGTGCTCCTGCTGGTCGGCCGCCACCACCCGGCCACCGCGGTCGAACACCATGAACCGTGTGCTGGTCGTTCCCTGATCCAGCGCTCCCACCAACTCCGCCAACGTCACCTCCGGTCCGAGGGCAAAGACGGTAGTTCGGTCAGCCGGGCACCCGGTGCGCCGCCTGCTCCTGGGCTCGTTTCGGATCGACCACCCATTGCTCGATGACGTCGGCGGCATCCTCCACGACCAGATCCATCTCAACCCGTTCGGCGGGCGAGAACCGGGAGAGCACGTAGTCGGCCGGATCCATGCTCCCGGGTGGCCTGCCCACCCCGATCTTGAGTCGGGCGAAGTCCCTGGTGCCGAGGGCTCCCTCGATGGACTTGAGGCCGTTGTGGCCCCCGGTGCCCCCTCCATTCTGGAGGCGGAGCCGGCCAAATGCGAGGTCGATGTCGTCGTGAACGATCAGCAGCGCGGTGGAGGGCACCTTGTGGTAGGCCACCAGCGCCTTGACTGCACCACCGGCGTCGTTCATGTAGGTGGTGGGGGCGGCCAGCATCAATCGCCGCCCGCCCTCGCCCACCTCGGCGACCTCGGACCTCACCCGCGAGGGGCCTCGCTTGAAGCGCCCGCCCTGACGGCGGGCGACCCGCTGGATGACCTCGTATCCGATGTTGTGACGGGTCCCGGCGTACTCGGGCCCCGGGTTGCGGAGTCCGATCGCCACGCTCATTCGGCGGCGTTGTCCTCGGCCGTCGGCGTCTCGGGTCCAGCCTCGCCCTCGGCAGCCTCTTCGGCCTCCTCCGCCACGGCCTCACCGGCCGGGGCCGCCACCAGAACGATCATCGTGTCGGGGTCGTCGAGGATCGTGAAGTCACGATTGCTGGCCAGATCCTCGGCCCGGATGTGGCCGCCCATCGCCAGATCGGTCACATCGACCTCGATGTGAGCCGGGATGTTGGACGGCAACGACTCGACGGTGAGGGTATGGGTGATCTGGTTGAGGATGCCGCCGTCCTTGACTCCGGCGGCGTCACCCACGACCACGACGCCGACAAACGTGATGACCTTCTCTTTGAGATTGACACCGATGAAGTCCACGTGGCGGATGCGGTTCCGGAACGGATGGCGCTCGACGGTCTTGGGGAGGGTGAGGATCTGCTCCGACCCGGTGTCGAGGGCGATGAGGGCGTTCACGCCGTGGTGGGAGATGATCACCATCAGATCGTGGTGATCCACCGTCACGTTGAGCGGGTCACGGCCCTTTCCGTAGACCACGCCCGGAACGCCTCCGGTCTCCCGGATCCGGCGCGAAGCCCGGCTTCCGGTGGGGCGGCCGAGCTCGGCACGAAGGGTGATTTGTTCAGCCATGAAGACTCCTGGACGAAGATGAGGCACCGAGTATGGTCGGGCGGGCCCCGCCACGCCAAAGTGCGGGCCTCACAGACCCGACAGGAATTCGCTCGTCTCACGGGCGATGAGGCCGACGGAGGCCGGCTTGCGCAGCGAGTGGTCCTCGCCGGCGACGTCGATCACCGTGGCGCCGGCCAGCGTCCGGATGTAGGCGTCGAAGAGTTCGGGCTGGCTGAACACATCTCGCTCTCCCCGGATGAAGAGCATTGGTGCCGTGACCGCAGGCAGGTGCTCGATGCGAAGTCGATCCGGCCGGCCGGGAGGGTGGAGGGGATACCCGTAGACGACCACCGCCGGAACCGTATGATCCACCGCCGCCACCATCGTTGCCATCCGCCCGCCCATCGAGCGCCCGGCAAGAACCGGTGGTCGACCGGTGTGCTGCCGGAGATGATGGGCCACCGCCCGATGGCATGCAATGAGGGTGTCTGCCCGGTCCGGCGCCCCCCGACCCTCCGCCTTGTAGGGGTAGTCGAACGTCCACACCCGCAGCCCGACGGAGACGAGGGCGATTGCCAGGCCGGTCACGAGCGGGTGATGCTGACCGGTCCCGGCGCCGTGGGCGAGCAATACGGGCGTTCCGTCCCCGCCGTGGGCTACCACCTCGGTTCTCCGGCCGGTGGCCCATTCCACGGTGGTGGCCGTCATGTCGGTTCCAGGTCGACGACCAGCGCCCGATGATCGGACCCCGCCACCCTGCGCACGGACACCGCATCCACCCGCACACCCCGCGTCAGGACGTGGTCGATCCGCATCAAGGCGGGTCCGTTCGGGAACGGGCCCCAGGTGGGCGCCGCCCTCGCCGACGCCTGCCGAGACCATTCGAGAACCCCGTCTGTGAGGACCGACCGGAGCCGCCGGTACGAGGTCCACCAGGAGGTGGCATTCAGGTCGCCGACCACGACGACCCTCTCGATGCCGTCGATGCGGGCAAGCACCCCATCCACCTGGCGCCGCCGCTCATGCAGCGCCCTCCACCCATCGATCGGGTTACTCAGATGGATGCTGATGATCATGGTCTCGACACCGCCGGACGGCACCACCACCACCAGCCCCGGCCGAGCGGGGAGATCGATGAGTTCCACCCGGATGTCGGTGCGGGCAACCAGGGCATGACCGTTGCAGTCGTCGCGCGGGTTGATCAGACCAGAGGGAAACCCGGCTTGCAGGACCGCCGCTGCCGCCGGCCCCAACTCCTGGGCGCAGAACACGTCGGGGCGGACATCCTCGAGCAATTCCTCGACCGCCCTGGCCTGGGCCCGATCGTTGAACAGGTTGGCGGTCACGAGACGCATGGGATCCATCAGCCTACGGAACCCGGGCGGTACCCTCCTCACTCGTGGAGTTGACGGTGTTCTCGAACCCAGAGGAACTGGCCGATCAAGCCGCCCGGGCGGTGGCGGCGGTGGCCGCCGAGGCGTTGACCGGGCGGCGGGTGTCCATCGGGCTGGCGGGCGGATCGACGCCCGCCTCCACCTACCAACGACTGGCTCACGATCGGGCCGGATGGGAAGGGGTGGAGCTGTGGCTGTCCGACGAGCGATGGGTGCCACCCCAGCATCCCGACTCGAACGGTCGGATGGTGGAGGAGATCCTTGGCCCCACCGCCCGCCTCCACCGCCCGCGTTACTCCGAATTCCTCACTGCCGCCGATTCCGCCGCCCACTACGAGGCGGCGCTCCGCCGTCTGCATGCCGCCACTCCCCCCGATCTGATCCTGCTCGGCATGGGGACCGACGGGCACACGGCATCTCTCTTCCCGGACACCCATGCCCTCGACGTGGGCGGCCGTCACTATGTCGCCAACTGGGTCGAGACGCTCGGGGTGTGGCGACTGACCGCCACCTTCGACTTGATCGCTTCCGCCCGCCAGGTGCTGGTCCTGGTGGCCGGTGCTGGGAAGGCCGAGCCGCTGGCACGGGCCATCGAAGACCCCGAGTGTCGGTTTCCGATCAGGACGGTCTTTGAGCGGTCCGACAACCTCCACCTGCTCGTCGATCAGGAAGCCGCCTCGGAGCTGGCCGATCGGTAGCCGGCGGCGATCCATACACTGGCGGCGATGAGGAAGCTGATCCCGCTCCTGGTGCTGGTGAGCGCCTGTGGAGGCGGCAACGGCGCGGCGCCGCCGCCGACCACCGGCCCTCCTCCCACCCCCGTCACCACCACGGCTTCGACGCAAGGCACCACCACCACCACCACTCCCCCACCGGCGACCACCGCGCCCGGGCCGGTCCGGCTCGATCACTTTCTGGCCGAAGAGTCCTACGGGCCCGACCTGGTCGAGGTCTATGGCCCCCCGGAAGTCGGCCCCTGGCCGGTGCTCGTCCTGTTCCACGGTGGTGGTTGGGTCACCGGGTCCCCGTCCGACACCGCCAGTCTCGCCAACGAACTGGCTGCTCGGGGAGTGGTCGTCTACAACGCCTCGTACCGGACGATGAGCGAGGGGGGAGCCTTCCCGCAGATGGTCGAAGACGTGGCCTGCGCCATCGCCTACGCCGGCTCGACCGCCGGCACCTACACCACCACCCCACGACCACCGGCGACCGGAGGTCATTCGGCCGGTGCCCACCTCTCGCTGCTGGCGGCGATGGCCCCGGAGGCCTTCGTGGGAGACTGCGAGTACGGCCCGGCGGCCGTGGAGGGATTCATCGGGCTGGCGGGTCCCTACGACATCGACCGGCTGGCCGGTCTGATCGCCCCGCTCTTCGGCGCCAGTCTGGAGGATGCCCCTGAACGGTGGGCGGCCGGCAACCCCTTCACCTATGTGGACACCAGCGCCGACATCGACTACCTCATCATCCACGGGACCGAGGACGAACTCGTCCCGGTGGCCTTGAGCGAGCAGCTATCAACGGCACTGGAGGGTGCCGGGCGTCGGGTGTCGTTGGAGATCATCGAGGGCGAGACACACGGTGGCGTCATCGAGCCGGTGGTGGTCAACGACGTCGTCGTCGCCTTTCTCGAATCGCTTCGGTAACCCCCTACTGGGCGTTGTCGACTTCGAGCACAGGCATGGGAATCGGAACCACCCTCACCCCGGCCCACTCCCAGTGCCAGGGTTCGGCGCTGAAGAGGCCGCATCCGGCCCAGGTGGGATGGACCCACCCGAAACGACCGGCATTCTCCTTCAGCCAGCGGAAGTCCTCGTCGTAACAGCCGATCGACGCCCGACCATTCCGGGTGAAGTCGATCGCTCGCCCCCAGCCATGATTGGAGGCGCCCGCCACCGCGATCGGCGGCCCGGTGCACTCGCGAACGGCAACCGTTCCGATGAACACCATCTCGGTTGTGACGGGGTCGGGAGCCCACAGCTCCTTGACGACCTCGGGGCAGCGCAAGTCTCTGGCGTTGGCCTGCTCCGGAAACGATCGATAGCAGTCACCCGGATTGAGGGAGATGCCGTCAAATGTCGCCGCCTCGATCATCAGCGCAAGGTGGTAGCCGGCGTCGCGCTCCAGCAGGCAACCGCCGACCGAGATCAGGCGGATGTCGGGCATCCGACCGTTGCGGTAGCCGGCGTCGACCAGGTCCTGGCGGTAGGCCTCGGTACCGGCCGGTTCGAAACCGGTTCCAGGGGCCAGAGGAGCAAAGCCGCCCGCGGCGGCAAGGAAGAGGGCGATGAGCATGCGCATGTTTGCTTGACGATCCTATCGGCATCCAATCGGAGGATCTTGAGCACCCGTCGGAGGCTGATCGAGGGAGATCGAAGTCAGATGGCTCCGATGTCGCGCACCGGCTGGCGAGGTCCGTAACGCGGATACGGCCCAGCCTGCTCGAGGAGGCGCACGACCCGCCCACGGTGTGGTCGGTAGGGCTCCAACAACTCGAGCATGCGCTCGTCGGTGCCCCTCGGCTCGCCTGCGAGGTGCCAGCTCACCTGGTGCTTGAGGTGGAAGTCACCCACGCTGACCGCGTCGGGATCACCGTGGCTGATGGTCACCGTCTCGGCTGACGTCCACGGACCCACTCCGGGAAGCGCCTCGAGCGCCAACCTGGCCGAGACCGAGTCCCGCGACGCCAACTCCTCCAACCTGACGGCTCGCGCCGCCACCATTCTCAGTACTTCGGCCCGGCGGCGTTCGATGCCGAGCGGGTGATAGACGTGATAGGGAGCGGCCGCCATCAGAGCCGGGTCGGGTGGGAGCATCAACGGGGCCGGGCCCGGAGCAGGCTCGGAGAACGCCTCGGTCAACCCCCGGAGACCCGCCGCCGCTTCTGCCCCGGTCACCTTCTGGCCGACGATGGCAGACACCAGCGCCTCGACCACGAGACCGGTCGACCCGAATCGGCTCCCGGAATGGCGGCGATGGAGCCGGGCGAGTGGACCGTGGTCGGGCTCGAACGACTCGGAGCCGTCCCGGAGCCCGATGAGATCTGGCAGTCGCCCGGCGACCCACTCCGCCCCGGCGCCCCATGTCTCGCCGCAGACAACGGTCCCCCGGCGGTGGATGCACAGGGTGGCAGGGCCGTCCGGGGTGCGAAAGGCCCGCCACCAGCCCTGTGGATCGAATCGTCCCCAGGCCAGCGACAGCGGCCGCAACGTCGCCCTCAGGTCGAGGGCGACGTTCGGTGTGACTTCCGTCACAACCCCTTCGGGTGCCACACGGTCTTGGTCTCGGTGAAGGCCGCTATCTGATAGGGGCTCTGGCTGTCGGCGGCGTCGAAACGAACCACCCGCTTGACGTTGTCGGCCGCGGCAAGCTCGGCGGCTTCCACCAGGGAAGGGTCCGAACCGGTGAGATCGATGGCATCCACATCCATGTGCCCGGCCAGCCAGGGGGTCAACTCGGCCGCCGCCCCTGTGAGGATGTTGATGACTCCACCGGGCACATCGGAGGTGGCCAGTGCCTCGGCGAAGGTGGCGGCGGGGAGCGGCAGCGAACTCGAGGTCACGAGCACGGCGGTGTTCCCGGGCACCAGCACCGGCGCCAGCCGCGAGACGACTCCGAGTAGCGCCGGCTTCTCGGGGGCGATGATGGCCACAACGCCCGTTGGCTCAGGAGTGGAGATGTTGAAGAATGGCCCTGCCACCGGGTTGAGGTTGCCCAGCACCTGGGCGAACTTGTCACACCACCCGGCGTACCACACGATCCGATCGATCGACTGTTCGACTTCGACTTCGGCCTGGCGCCGTGAGGACCCGCCGATCTTGAGTTGTTCGACGAAGCCGGCGGCACGGTCCTCGAGCATCTCGGCCACCCGATACAGGATCTGCCCCCGGTTGTATCCGGTGCGGCCCGCCCAGCCTTCCTGGGCAGCCCGGGCGGCCCGGACCGCGTCCCGCACGTCCTTACGCGAGGCTTGCGCCACCCGCGCCACCACCGCCCCATCCACGTCGAGGGCCGGGTAGCTCCGGCCCGACTCGGAACGCGGGAACTCACCGCCGATGAAGAGCTTGTAGGTCTTGCGGACGTCGAGGCGGTCGCTCACATTCCCTCCGCCTTCAGGTAGGCGAGGAGACCGTGGCGGCCACCTTCCCGGCCAAACCCCGATTCCTTGTACCCACCGAACGGGGACGCCGGATCGAACTTGTTGTAGGTGTTGGCCCACACCACTCCGCTCCTGAGGCGATCGGCCATCCACAGGATGCGCGACCCCTTGGTGGTCCACACCCCGGCCGCCAGGCCGTAGGGCGTGTTGTTGGCCTTCTCCACCGCCTCGTCGGGGGTGCGGAAGGTCAGCACCGAGAGGACGGGACCGAAGATCTCCTCTTGGGCGATCCGGTGGCTCTGGCTGACACCGGTGAACACCGTCGGCCGGAACCAGTACCCGCGCTCGGGAAGGGCACACGAGGGTTGGAAGATCTCGGCGCCCTCCTGCCGGCCGGTCTCGACCAGCGCTTCGATCCGTTCCAGTTGGGAAGCGGAGTTGATCGCCCCGACGTCGGTGTTCTTGTCGAGCGGATCACCTACCCGCAGGATCTCCAGGCGGGAGCGCAGCTTGTCGAGGAAGACCTCGGCGATGGACTCCTGGACCAGGAGGCGGGAGCCGGCACAGCAGACATGGCCCTGGTTGAAGAAGATCCCGTTGATGGTCCCCTCGATCGCCTGGTCGAGGGGGGCGTCGGCGAACACGATGTGGGCGCCCTTTCCGCCCAACTCGAGCGACAGTCGTTTGCCGGTCCCGGCCAGACGGCGGCGGATTTCTTTGCCGACCTCGGTCGAACCGGTGAAGGCGATCTTGTCGACACCGGAGGACACGAGTGCGGCCCCGGTCGCCCCCGCCCCGGTGACGACGTTGAACACGCCGGGGGGCAATCCCGCCTCGGCGGTGATCTGGGCGAAGTGGAGAGCTGTGAGGGGGGTGGTCTCCGCCGGCTTCAACACCACGGTGTTGCCGGTCGCCAGTGCCGGAGCCACCTTCCAGGCCAGCATCAGGAGCGGGAAGTTCCAGGGAATGACCTGCCCCGCCACTCCCAGCGGCTCCGGCTTCAACCCGGGAAAGGCGTACTCGAGCTTGTCGGCCCATCCGGCGTGATAGAAGAAGTGGGCCGCCACCAACGGCAGGTCGACGTCGCGCGATTCCTTGATCGGCTTGCCACCGTCGAGCGTCTCCAGCACCGCCAGTTCGCGTGACCGCTCCTGCACCATCCGGGCGATCCTGAACAGGTATTTGGCGCGTTCGGCGGCGGGGAGCCGCGACCACATCGGGAAGGCCTTGCGGGCGGAGGTGACGGCCCGCTCGACATCGCGTGGTCCCGCCTCGGCCACCTCGGCCAGCGGCTCCTCGGTGGCGGGGTTGATGCTGGTCAGATATCGCTTCGAGGCCGGGCGATGAAAGTCGCCGTCGATGAACAGGCCATACCGGTCCTGGACGGACACGAGATCGGACGCCTCCCGGGAGGTGGCGTAGGTCCAGTCGAGGGGAGGCGAAGCCGGATGGAGGACGGGCGTGTGATCGGTGTCTGTCATCGTCAGTCCTTTGTGAAGTAATCGGGAGACTGGTAGCGCCCGGTCTTGAGCCACCGGATCTGCATGAGGATGTCGTTGAGCAGCGACGACGCCCCGAACCGGAACCAATCGGGGCTCATCCAGTCCCGGCCGAGCGTCTCGTTGAGAACCACCAGATAGCGGATGGAGTCTTTGGCTGTCTTGATTCCACCGGCCGGTTTCATGCCCACCTGCACCCCCGACAACCGTCGGTAGTCCCTGATCGCTTCGAGCATGACGAGCGTGACCGGCAGGGTGGCGGCCGGGTTGATCTTCCCGGTCGAGGTTTTGATGAAGTCCGCTCCCGCCGCCATCGCCAGCATGGAAGCCTTGCGGACGTCGTCCAAGGTGCCCAACTCGCCGGTTTCGAGGATCACCTTGAGATGGGCCGGAGCGCACGCCTCCTTGACCGCCCGGATCTCCTCGTAGACCTCGAGATAGTGGCCGGCCAGGAACGCCCCCCGGTCGATGACCATATCGACCTCGTCGGCTCCCAACTCGACCACCCGCCTGGTTTCGTCGAGCTTGATGTCGAGGGGCGCCTGGCCCGAGGGGAAGTAGGTGGCAACGGAGGCGACCTTCACCCCCGAGTTGCCCAGAGCCGCCCGGGCGACGGGCACCATGTTCGGATAGACGCAGATCGCCGCCACCGAGGGCACCGACGGATCGGCCGGATCGGGCCGGATGCCTTTGGCCGACAACTGTCTGACCTTGCCGGGGGTGTCCTTTCCCTCCAGCGTCGTCAAGTCACACATCCGGACCGCCAGTTCGAGGGCGGCCATCTTGGAGTCCTTCTTGATGGAGCGGGTGGAGAGCGAGGCGACCCGTTCGATCACGGCCACCTCGTCGACCGAGGGCACCCCTCCGACATAGGCCTGGACGGCCGACCGGCTGGGGCGCTCGGGAAGCAGGTTGGCGACGGCGGGGACCGGCATCAGGTTGATGCTAGGTGTACTCGGTCAGGACGGTGGTCCCCAGAGCAGTCACCGACTCGTTCGGAGTCACCCTTTACCGGTCTCGGGGCCGAGTGTCGGGAGAGGTGGATCGACCGGCTCCAACCCGTCGGAGACGACGTATCTCCCCCGGAAATACCCGAGGGCGCCGGCGCCGGGATCACCGGTCGCCAGCCGCTGCACCTCCCCGATGAAGATGAGGTGGTCACCCCCCGGGAAACGCTCCACCACCTTGCACTCGAAGGTGGCGAGTGACCCGGCGATGACGGGAAGCCCGTTCCACCCCTCCTCGACCTCCACCCCGGCGAATCGATCGATCCCTTTGGCGGCGAACCGAATGGCCAATTCGACCTGGGATGCGGCCAGCACGTTGACCACGAATCCGCCGGCTGCCGCAAAGGTCGAAAAGGACTCGGAGTTCAGCCCGAGACTGAACCCGACCAGCGGTGGGTCCAGCGAGATCGACGAGAAGGAGTTGGCCGTGAACCCGGCCCTGGTGCCGTCGGGACCGGTGGTGGTGACGATCGTCACCCCTGTCATGAACTGGCCTGCCGCGGTGCGGAACTGCCGCGGGTCGATCTCGTCCGGCACCAATCACCTTTCTCGGGGGGCGGAAGTCTACGTTGATTAGACACCTGACCGGCCCGACTGCGATCCTCGCCCGATGTTCGATTCAGGTGGCCGCCCCTCCCCGGGCGGCAAGGTCTTCCTGCTGGTGCTCTTCACCGGAATCGTGTGGGGGTCGGGCGGGGTGCTGTCGAAAGCACTGGTCGGAGATGGCGTCGACGCTTTCGCCGTGACCGCCGGACCATTCCTGGTGGGGGCCGGGCTCGCCTGGATCGCTTCGCTGGCGGCGGGAACGATCGAGGCCGGGGCCACCAAGGACGGGCTGCTCCTCGGTGCGGTCAACTCCGCCCTCCCCGCCCTCCTGTTCAACCTGGCATACGAATCACTTCCCGCCGGAGTCGTCGCCCTCGTGCTGTCGCTCGGTCCCGTCATCACCGCGATCGCCGCCCATCACGCCTTCGACGACGAGGGCTTCAACCGGATCAAGGGAGCCGGGCTGACGCTGTGCGTGGCCGGGGTGGCGGCGCTCGGGTTCACCCCCGGTCTGCTGGGCGGAGCTTCGTGGAATGGCGCCTGGCTGGCGCTGGCCGGCAGCACGATTGCCGGGGTGTCGGCGATCATGGCCAGACGCCTGGCGGTGCGTCACGGCTCCAGGGCACTGGTCGCCCCGCAGTTGACGGCGGCAGGGCTCACCCCGCTGATCCTCGGAGTCGTGGCCGGTCGGCCGATCACGCCGGCGGGAGGCTGGGAGACCTGGCAACTGGGGGCGATGGTGTTGATCGGGGCCGTCGCCAGCTTCGGCGGGTTCGCCGCCATCATGCGGGCCAACCAGTTGGGCACCACCGGGCAGGTGTCGGTGGTCGGATACATCATCCCGATCGTCGGGGTGAGCGGTGGGGCCGTCTTCCTGTCGGAGTCGATCACGATCTTCACGGCCTTGGGCGGGCTGCTGATCCTCACCGGGGTCGGGGTGGTCGGTCGGGCCAGCTCCGGGCCGGCATTGCGACTGGGGACGTCCGGGTAGCCTTGCCATCCATGTCCGCTGCTCGACACATCCTCGTTGCCGTCGCCTGGCCCTACGCCTCCGGGTCGCGCCATCTCGGGCACCTGGCCGGCGCCTACCTGCCGGCCGACATCTTCGCCCGCTACCACCGACTGAAGGGCGACAACGTCCTGATGGTGTCGGGATCGGACGTGCACGGCACCCCGATCACGGTTCGCGCCGACGAGGAGGGAGTTTCCCCTCAGGAGATCGTCGATCGGTATCACGCCGAATTCCTCGACAACTGGGAGAAGGTGGGGATCCAGTGGGAGCTCTACACCTCCACCGGAACCCCCAATCACCACGCCGTCACCCAGGATGTGTTCCGGCGCCTGGTCGAGAACGGATACATCGCCACCAGGACGAGCGAGCAGTTGTTCGACCCGGAGGCCCGCCGATTCCTGCCCGATCGGTATGTGGAAGGAACCTGTCCGCATTGTGGGTACGGAGCGGCTCGTGGCGACCAGTGCGACAACTGCGGTCGTCAGTTGGACCCGGTCGACCTCATCTCGCCCCGCAGTCGGCTGACCGGCGCCACCCCCGAACTGCGCGCCACCGAGCACTACTTCATCCTCCTCAGCAAGTTCCAGGACCGCCTGCTCGAGTGGTTGAGAGGTCGCCGTGGCTGGCGCAAGCACGTCCTCAACATGGCCATCGGGTTCACCGAGGAAGGGCTGCAGGATCGGGCCATCACCCGCGATCTCGATTGGGGGGTTCCCATCCCCGCCCCCTTCGACACCATCGGGGAGGGCAAACGGATCTACGTGTGGTTCGACGCGGTGATCGGATACCTCTCGGCCGCCCAGGAGTGGGCACAGCGTCAGGGGACCCCGGATGCCTGGAAGGACTGGTGGGAGAACCCCGAGGCGGAGAGCTACTACTTCATCGGGAAGGACAACATCGTCTTCCACGCCGTTATCTGGCCATGCCAGCTGATGGGGTACGGCGGCCTCAACCTGCCGACCGATGTCCCAGCCAATCAATACGTGACGTTCAAGGGGGACAAGGCCTCGGCCAGTCGTGGGGTCGGCCGCTCCATCGGCTGGTATGCCGACCGGCTCGAGCCCGACGCCTTGCGGTATGCGCTGGCGTCGATCCTCCCCGAGCAGAACGACACCGACCTGTCCGACGAACAGATGATCGAGCGGATCAACTCCGAACTGGTGGCGAACTGGGGCAACCTGGTCAACCGGGTGCTGGCGATGACAGCCAAGAACTTCGCCGGGGAGGTACCCGAACCGACCAACCTCCGACCCGATGACACCGCCCTGGTCGAAGCGACCGCAGCCGCCCTGGCCGAGACCGCCGGACTCATAGAGGCAGTCGAGCTACGCGGCGGGCTGCGGAGGATGATGGAGGCGGCGTCGGCAGTGAACGTCTATCTCAATGCCAACGAGCCATGGAAGACGGTCAAGACCGAACCGTCCCGCGCCGCCACCGTCCTGTGGACTGCCGTCCAGGCGATTGCCACCCTCCGGGTCGGTCTCGCCCCCTATCTGCCGTTCACCGCCAGATCGGTGGGCACGATGCTCGGGCTCGGCGAGGAAGTGGTCGGATGGGCGCCGGTCACGGTGCCGGCCGGCACCACCCTCGGAGCCGTAGCTCCCCTGTTCACCAAGCTGGAAATCGACGCCCTCGACGACTGAAGTTCCGGTTCAGAAACTCCTTTCAGCTACTCACCCCGGCATGGCACAATGAACACCATGCAACCCGATGGAGCCCGGCGGCCATTCCTCATCCGGATCGTCCTCACCGTGATCGGCGGGACATTGCTGCTCCTCGGTCTGGTCGGGCTCGTGCTCCCGGTGTTACCCGGCTGGTTGCTGATCCTCCCCGGTCTGGCGATCCTGGCGGGCGAATTCGTGTGGGCGCGGCGCATCCTCGACGGGGCGCACGCCAAGGTGGCGAAGTTGCGAGGTCGCACCTCTGCCCAGCGCGAAGCCGCCTGAGCCATCAACCACCGCTCCCGGCTCAGGCCGGTGGGTAGACCCCCATGCCCTTGGCCTTCTCGGTCTGCCAGAAGATGGCGGCGATCTCGTCGATCAACCCCAGGAGGTTGTTGGCCACGGCGGCATCCAGGCTCTTCTTGGCGTCCCCCGCTCCCTTGATGGCCTTCCAGAACAGGTCATCCAACTGGGGGAACTGCGCACGGTGGTCGGCGGTGAAGAAGTCCGCCCACAGCACCATCAGGTGATGTTTGACCTCCTCGGCGCGCTGCTCCTTGATGAGGATGGCACGGGCCTTGAAGTGCTCGTCGTCCGAGGCGTGATATTTCTCGATCGTCCTGAGCACCGACAGCGCCTCGATCTTGGCCTGGGCCGGGTCGTAGACACCACAGAACAGGTCACAGTGGGCGTGAGCTTGAGTAGATGGCTTGAAGAGTCCCATCACCGTTCCTTTCTCCTCGTCTTGCGACCCGACCATACTCCCAGCCCGGAACATGCGGAGATTCGAGGTGGTCGAGGATTCGATGGTCCCCAACTTCCATCCCGGGGACTATCTCGTCGCGACCAGGGGGCGACCGCGGCGGGGGGACGCGGTCGTGTTCCTCGACCCGGGCCGAGGCCTCTATCTCCTCAAGCGAGTGATCGGTCTCGAGGGCGAACGGATCGAGATCAGGGAGGGGTCGGTTTATGTCGATGGGCGTCGACTCGACGAGCCCTGGGGAGGGACTTTCACCCCGGGGACGGGTGAGTGGTCCGTCGGTCCGGGAACCGCGTTCGTGCTCTCGGACGCGCGCAGCATGACCAACGCCGACTCGCGCACTCTCGGACCGATCCCCACCGACGGAATGTGGAGAGTGGTTCTGCGCTATCGCCGCGGTCCGCGATCGCGGAGAATGCCAAGCGTGTAAGACACATACAGGTATCGTTCTTTTGGTCGCGGTCGGTTGTCGACACCGAGCGACAGGGCATCGAATCCAAAGGGGATTCGGACAAGAAGGAGAGACGAGATGGCCATCAAGAAGGCTGCTCCAGTGAAGAAGGCTGCGGCCACTGTCAAGACCGCTGCCAAGAAGACGACTGCGGCCGCCAAGCCGGCTGCCAAGAAGGCCGTGGCTGCGGCCAAGCCGGCTGCCAAGAAGGCCGCCGCTCCCGCCAAGAAGGCCGTGGCTGCGGCCAAGCCGGCCGCCAAGAAGGCTGCTGCCAAGCCTGCTGCCAAGAAGGCGGTGGCTGCCAAGCCCGCCGCCAAGAAGGCTGTGGCTGCCAAGCCCGCCGCCAAGAAGGCCGCACCCGCCAAGAAGGCCGTAGCCGCCAAGCCCGCCGCCAGGAAGGCTGCACCCGCCAAGAAGGCGCCTGCCAAGAAGGGCTGAGTCGCAACCGATTGACGAGTGAAGCGGGCCCCCGATCGGGGGCCCGCTTCTTCGTCGACGGTTCTCTATTGTGAATCGACAGTTCGACCGGTGCGTTCCGTCTAGTGGGACCGTTCCACGAGGTGGATCATGGCCGTGTAGGGTGTCGTGCCGCCGCGTCGTCACTTCTATCGAGGAGCCCGAACCATATGAGCAGTCTCGCCAAGGTCCCCAGCGACATCGACATCGCCCGGGCAGCCACCATCTCCCCCATCGCCGAGGTGGCCGCCAAGATCGGTCTCGAGGCCGATGACCTCATCCCTTATGGGAGGACGAAGGCCAAGATCAACCTCGATGTGCTCAAGCGGATCGGCGGTATGCCCCGCGGCAAGTACGTCGACGTCACCGCCATCACCCCGACCCCGCTCGGCGAGGGCAAGACCACGACCACCGTCGGCCTGACCCAGGGACTGGGAGCGCTCGGCCACAACGCCATCGCCTGCATCCGGCAGCCTTCGATGGGACCGACCTTCGGGATCAAAGGCGGCGCCGCCGGCGGCGGCTACAGCCAGGTCGTTCCGATGGACGAGTTCAACCTCCACCTCACCGGTGACATCCACGCCATCACCGCCGCCCACAATCTGGTGTCCGCCGCCATCGACGCCCGCTGGTTCCACGAGAGCCGCATGTCCGACGAGGAACTCGCCAAGGTCGGCCTGACCCGACTCGGAATCGACGTCTTCAACCTGCAATGGAATCGGGTCATGGACATCAACGATCGCGCTCTTCGCAATGTGATCGTCGGCCTGGGGGGACGGGCAGAGGGCCGGCCGCGTGAAACCGGTTTCGACATCTCGGTGGCATCCGAACTGATGGCGATCCTCGCCCTGGTGGACGGAGTCGACTACGCCTCGGCGTTGCGCAACCTGCGCGAGCGGGTCGCCCGGGTCGTGTTCGGGATCTCCAAGACCGGCCAGCCACTCACCCTGGAAGACCTGGGCGTGGCCGGGGCGGTCACCGTTCTGATGAAGGACACGCTGCATCCCACGGTGATGCAGACGCTGGAGGGCCAGGCCGCCTTCGTCCATGCCGGGCCGTTCGCCAACATCGCCCATGGCAACTCATCGATCCTGGCCGACCGGATCGCGCTGCACCTGGGCGACTATGTCATCACAGAATCGGGGTTCGGCGCCGACATGGGCATGGAGAAGTTCATGGACATCAAGTGCCGCACCTCGGGACTGCGACCCGACTGCGTGGTACTGGTGGCCACGGTCCGCGCCCTCAAGACCCACGGTGGTGGCCCCAAGGTCGTCCTCGGCCGGCCACTGGATCGCGCCTACACCGAGGAGAACCTCTCCCTGCTGCAGGCAGGGATCCCCAACCTGCTCTCGCACATCGCCAACGTGAAGCGATTCGGGGTTCCGGTGGTGGTGGCGATCAACTTCTTCCCGACCGACTCCGCCGCCGAGATCAACCTGATCCGCGAGGCGGCGCTGGGGGCGGGCGCCTCGGCCGCCGTTCTCGCCAAGCACTGGTCGGACGGCGGCGAAGGAGCCAGGGATCTGGCCGAGGCCGTCGTCGCTGCCTGTGAAGAGCCCAACGAGTTCTCGTATCTCTACCCCCTCAACATGACCATCAAGCAGAAGATCGAGATCATCTGCAAAGACATCTACGGGGCCGGCGACGTCGAGTACTCGCCCACCGCCGAAGCCCAGATCGCCGACTTCGAGCGCGCCGGGTTCGGGTATCTGCCGATCTGCATCGCCAAGACCCATTTGTCGATCAGTCACGACGCCGCCCTCAAAGGCGCCCCCACCGGGTTCACCGTCCCGGTGCGCGAGGTGAGAGCTTCGGTCGGCGCCGGGTTCATCTATCCGCTCCTCGGTGAGATGCGCACCATGCCCGGTCTGGGATCGACCCCGGCCTACATGAAGGTCGACATCGACGACGACGGAAACGTGGTGGGGTTGTTCTGAGCCGGGTTCTCGGCGTGACGATCGAACCAGCCCCTGACCGCCGGGCGGCGCTCGACCATGAAGGCGACGATCCGGCCTACGCTCTGGTCGTGATGGTCGATCCCGATGGCAACGAGTTCAGCGTTGCGAGTCGACCGTCCGCAACGACCGTTGCCCGGCTCGACCGGGAGGAAAGGAGGTGATGACAACATGGCACGCAGACCTCGTTTGACGAC